>Ga0187892_10000889_pt1 | contig 74020 bp, 55 predicted proteins | sample MA1701073metaG_FD_139345 | JGI IMG/M metagenome (GOLD analysis project Ga0187892, IMG submission 139345) | Bio-ooze microbial communities from a basaltic lava cave in the Kipuka Kanohina Cave System on the Island of Hawaii, USA - MA170107-3 metaG ...
GGCGTGATCATGCACACCGATCGCGGCAGCCAGTACTGCTCGCGTGAGCACCGCACTCTGATCGCCGAGCACGGCCTGATCGCCAGCATGAGCGCCAAGGGCAACTGCTACGACAACGCAGCGATGGAAAGCTGGAACCACAGCCTCAAGGTCGAGGCGATCCATGGCGAGCGTTTCGCCACGCGTGCACAGGCCAAGGCGCACGTGTTCGAGTACATCGAGGTTGACTACAATCGAACCCGGCTCCATTCGACTCTCGGCTACCTCAGCCCGGAGCAGTTTGAGCTGGCCCATGCCGCTTAGTTTGACGGGTGTCCGAGATTCGGGGGCAAGATCACAACGCTTTGACTCTGTCCTTGAGCGGAGGCCGCCTCCGAGTCCATCTGCAGGACGGTGCGCTGACCTACTGCTGAACATCTACCGCGTTTCGACTTCCCAAAGAAAGGACCTGAACTCAAGCAACCATCGCGCGCCTGATCCGAAAATCAAGTGATGCTGAGCATGCCCTTCGCTAGACACGGAGATCTCGTCTACGACCAACGCTCCGTGCCCCCCTCCCACTGTCGTTCGCCCAAGGTCTCCGTGCCCGTCGCTCGCATTCAGCAGGTACCTGCTTACGTGCCCGTAGGCGAGGCGTATGACGCGATCACCATTGCGCCCCTCGAGTGCGAGTTTGATGGATGTCTCGATTCCGTCTTGCGTGTCAGATGAGTCAATCGACAAAGAGACCAACTCCGCATCGTGGAGTCCTCGCGGGTCAGTAATGTTCTGTCGCCACTCTGCAGTAGCAAACCTGTAAACGCTCAGCGGGAGTTGGTCGCGGACGGATTCCAAGTAGTTTCGGTAGGCCAAGCCGCGAGCCCGGTTCTCAGCGAAGTAATTGGGATCACGGTGATCAAGAAACGGCAAGTCCAGGAGAAACGGCATCCGACTACTCCGATGGCTCGAGGTACTCATTCGGTAGGTCGTTCCATTTCGCAGTTTCGGACGACATGGTTGCGTCCTGGATGACGTCACCGACGCGGCCTTGACTAAGGTCGTAGGCGGTCACGACGGCCCCTACGACGCCCATGGCTTTAATCGCACGCTTGGCGGCACGACCATACCAACGCCCGTAGTCTTCACCTTTGATGTTGGCGTTCCCCTTGCCGGGGAACAGGTTCGCGCGGCGCAGGAAATCAATCTCCTCACCCTTCAGGATGTTGTACTGCCTGTAGCCGAGCCCACCGGGTCGATCAGAGGGCAGACCATGTTTCCCAAAGAACTTGCCTAGTCTGAAATGGCCCCGTTGGTGTTTCCTTTCGCGACCGTCTTTGTAGAGGTGAAATTCGTAGTTGTCCCTAGTCACTTCCGCGCCTGGCGTCGTGTCGAGCCTCGCCTCCCAGCCGTCTTCCAAGTCGATCCACCGAGAGGGTCGACTGAGATTCTCATTGAAGGCCCATTGCAAGGCTCCAGTGACTGCTCCGCTTGCGAACTTGCCGCCGCCGATTTCCGACATCGTTCCGCCGACTATTGCGGCAAGCACGCCATCGACAGCGGGATCGGGATGATTGAGGTTGGCACTCAAAATCTTCGAAACCCCGGCCTGCGCGAAACCATGGCCGAAGTTGCCTCCGGAAAGGTCCTCGATTACACCACCAGCAACACCATGAGCAGCCGCTCGTGCAAGTCCGTTCTCGGCGAGATTCAGACCATCGGCGAACTGTCCCACGCCCATGAATGCCAACGCGGTGAAAGCACCTTGGACGCCCGCCGTTATTGAACCCGTCGCAGCTACCCCCGAAGCAAATCCGCTGCCCACCGCGACGAAAGCGGCTTCGGCCGCAAATCCGGAGCCGGCAAAGGCGCTGTTCATCGACATCAAAGCGTTCGTCGTGCCAGCGCTCTGAACCGTTATGTAAATTGACACCGCGAGCATTGCCCAACTAATCCACTTCGGACGCGCCGAGTAGCCGCTCGGATCCGTGTGATTCAACGGATTGTTGAACACGTACGTGTAGCGATTGAGGCTCTGCGGATAGAACGGCTCCTGCACGACCGGATCGGCCTGGATGAAGCGCGCGATCCGCGGGTCGTAGACGCGGCCGTTCATGTGGATCAGGCCGGACAGGTCGATCTGCTCGTGGCCGGTATAGCCCTTGCGCGTGAGCTGGTCGTCGAAGTTGTAGAGGCTCGAGTTCGAGAGGAACGCGAGCGTGGTCGCCTGGCGACGTTCGCCCCACGCGCTCCATGCCTGCTCGCTTGCCGCGGTGCTCTGCGCATCGTTCGCGCTCGGCGCGCCGTCGTGGCCCAGGATCGCGTCGGTCGAGCCGAGATGATCGACGAGCCGGTAGTCGCGCCGCACCGCATCGGTGGCGTTGCAGGCGCCGTCGAACTTGCGCCGCTGCGTGAGTATCAGCGAACCGAAGTTGCGTCGGACCGTGACGTCGGCATACGGGGCCGGCGAGCACACGCCTTTGCTCTTGAGGACGATCTCGGCAGAGCCAACGTAGTGCGTCGTAACCAGCGGGTTCTGGTCGGTGTCGGCCACGATCGAGCGCCAGTCCTCGCGCTTGATGCGCTCGTGGTTCGCGCCGTACGTGAACCGCGTAGACGAGCTCTGGCCAACGCCGGACATCGTCGCCGTGATCCAGGTGGCCTGGTCCGCGACGCTGTACGCGATGTCGCGCGTTTCGGTGCCCCGCGCGCGAACCTGATTGCCGGCGGCGTCATAGCAGTAGTTCACGCTGCCGACGCGTGTCGCCGCGTGCGGCCCAGCCGTTGTTGTGTAGCCCTGGCAGTCGCTGAGCCACTGGGCTCGATGCGACTCCGTTGCAGCAGGAACGCCGTAGTTGTGCGCGCGCGTGACGCCCGGAACCGTTCTTGCGGTCAGGTTGCCGATTGCGTCGTATGTCGACGACTCACCGTTGCTGCCAGTCAGCAACCGATTGAGTTCATCGTACGAGTAGATTTCCGTGATGCCGGCCTTTGCGCTTCGGCGGGTCGACAGGTTGCCGATCGGATCCCACTGGTACGTCCAGTCCTGCCGATTGACGCCGCCCGACGACGACGTGATCGTCAGGAGCCGGCCGAGCTTGTCGTCGTAGCCACGGGTGGTCAGGATGCCTGGGGCATGCTGTTCGCGCTTGACGTGCCCGAAGGCGTCCATCTCGAGCACCTTGTAGTACTCGGTGGTCGCACCTTGCGCATCGAGGACGCGGTCCAGGAAGCCTCGAGTCGTGTACGCGTACTGCACACCGGACTCGCCGGTGAACTCGGGCGAGGCCATCAGGCTCTGGAACGGACGACCGTGCACGTCGTACGTGTTGCGTTCGGTGTATGTGCGCTGGTCGAGCGTCGTCGTCGCCGAACGCAAACGCCCGAACTTGTCGTAGGTCCATGACTTGGTCTGTCGGGGCGCCGTCTCGCTACCGAACAGCACGTTCTCGTTGGCCGCCGCGCCGAAGGCCTTCAGGTTCGAAGCTACCGGCTCGCGCGTTGCGAAGTCGAAACGCCACAGCGACGTGTGCTGACGTGCGGTGCACGCGCTGTCGGAGAAATCCTCGCGCTTGTAGAGCCGACCGCGGGCGTCGTGGTACGAACGCGTGCAACCACGCGGACCGTTCTCCTGAATCGCTTCGCCCGCTGCGTTGTAGGTGTACGTCCAGGCTCCCTTGTCCGCGTCTGACATCGACTGCTTTCGACCGAGGGCGTCGTAGACCATGCTCGTCACGATCGCGCCGCTCTCGTTCGCGTCCGAGCAGGTGAAGTCGGCCGAGCGCTTGACGGCACGCACCATCTGACCGGTCGGCGCGTAGCGATAGCAGACCGTCGCACCAGACTGCACTTCCACGCCGCCCGCATTGAAGGCGATCTCCGAGACCTTCACGATCTCGCCGATCGCGTTGCGGACCTCGCGCTTCGCCTGGCGCACGTTGTGCTTGTTCGCGGCAAGCCTAGTCGTGAGGGTCAGCGCGCCATAGTCGGTCTGGGTTTCGGAAGCGTCCGGATACACGACCAGCTCAGGGCGTCCCAGCTCGTCGTAGCCGTAGGTCGTTGTGCCGGGCTCCGTGCAGATGCCGGTGTTTCCGGTCGCAAGGCACGGTACCGACTTCGTCCGGACCCGTCCCATTTCGTCGTATGTGGTCACGACGCGCGAGAACTGGTTCGCCTGGAAGCTAGCCGCGTAGCTCGCGACTTCGCGCCCGAGCAGGTCGAAATAGGCGTACGAGGATGTCCCACCGTGCGTTTTCGATTCGACGCCATACTTGACGCCGAGGCCAGCAGGGCAGGACGCCGTCGCGGCGGCGGATGTCTGGCCCCACGCCGTCGGTGCATTGCCCGTGCAGTAGCGCACGATGGTCTCGGCCGCGGCGCCCGTGTTGTCGCGCGCGAACTGCTGTTTGCCGAGCGCACCGAACCGCGCGTCCGAAACGACACCGTGGGCACTCGTGGCCTGAGTGACGTTGCCGACGTGGTCGCGAGTGTCGATCGTCGAAACGGCTGTGCTCGCGCTGGCGCGGCCGTCGCCGTCGTCGAAGACTTCGAGCGACTGCAAGGGATAGCGACCGTCCGTGTCGAAGCTCGACTCGGCGAGCCGCCTGACGGTATGCCGGTCGACCGGTGCGAAGTCGAGATCGCCCGGAACGGTCGCGCGGCAAACGCGCCAATCGTGGCCGACCGAAGCCGCGTCGCATGTAGCGACCTTGGTCCGGTTGCCGCGAGCGTCGTAGTCGTACGCCGTTATCAGGCTGTAGCCCGCGCGCGCATCGTTCGGCATGACGATCTCGGCGGCGAGCAGGCCGTCGTTCGGATCGCCGTTCTGTCCGAGCCGATAGGCAAACCCGGTTTGTCGCACGACGTTCGCCTGGCCCGAGCCGGGGAGCGCTGTTTCGACTCGGCTGGTTGCGAGACGGCCCAAGAACCAGTCATCGGTTGTCGGCGCGTCGAGGTAGGTCTGCGTGGTATCGACCGTCTTGACGACCGTGTCGCTGGAATCAAGTCGCGTTGTCGTCGACCGTGTCAGGTTGCCGTAGCGGTCGTACTTGCTGAACGCCGTGGACTCCTTGTAGGTGACCGAGCTCGGTGAATTGAGCTCACGCTCCTCCACAGAAGCCAAGGTCTGGAACACCAGGACCGGCGCCGGACTGGTCGGCAACGCGGAGCTGGTGGCGGGCGTGATCTCGGTGGGATATCCGACACCCGCCGCATACGCGACAGCCGAGAAAGTGCTCGTGGCATCGTGCAGCGCCGAGAGCGGATCTGGCGGGAGCCAGGCGCGATTGACTGGTGAGATGTAGGCGTAGCAGCCGAACGTGTCGGGGTCAACGCAGTGCAGCGTGCGAGTGGCATCGACGTACCAGTTCGACGTACTCGAGAGCACACGCGAAACGGTGCGCTTCGGTCTGCCGATGTACGGGAAGTTCTGGCTGTACTGCGTCGTGGTCTCGATGTAGTTGTGCGCATCGATCGACTGGACCTCCTCGAACCCGAGGAAGCCGCGTCCGCCCGCTTGCATGCGGGCGCCGCGATAGCGGTAGTCCACACGCGCCAGATAGCCCGCGTTGTCCCACTTCGGTGCGGACGACTTCGCGGTGCGCACGACGTACATCGGCGAGCGCAGGTCGAACGTCGGCGAGCCGCGACCGAACGTCGTCGTCGCCGTGTCCTTGCCCGGCATGTAGACGGTCGACAGCGTCAGCGGCGCGTAGTCGATGATCGTCTGCGCGCCGAGGCCGTTGGTGATCGTCGTGATCGCGTCGACCGGCTTGTAGCGGCCGGCGGCAGGGCTGCGGCGCATCGTGACCTGCTCGCTCTGCTGGTTTTCGTCCCGGTCGTGCACGACCTGCTCGGCGCGGCCGTCGCCATCGAGATCGACGAACGAGGAGCGTTCGCTGTTCTCGCCAACCGTGGAGGTCACGTTGGGAAGAACGACGGCTCCGGCAAACCCCGCACCGTCCCAGCGCCGATACCACCACTCCCGGTTCGTCGGACCGTCGATTCCATACAGGAGGTCGGCACGTCCGTCGCTATCGATGTCCGCAACTGCAACGGTCCGTTCGATCTTGCCCGTGGTGACGATGCCGGTGATCTCGGTCTGCGCCGTGAACCGCGCGGCGCCTAGTTCGGCGTAGCCGAGGTTCAGCTGGTAGTACCACTTCGGCACGATCGTCGTGCCCGCGCCTGGATCGACATCGACCTGCTCTCGATAGAACAGGTCGGCCAGCGAATCGCCGTTGAGATCGGCGAGCTGCAAGCGATGGTCATCGCGCGGATCGCTGGCGTGCACGCCGCCGGCGATCTCCGAACCGATCGCCTTCGTCAGACGCAATGCGAACGTCCAACGGTTGGATTCGTAGCCGGTGTTCTCGAGAACGCCGTACCAGTTGGCTTTTGGCGCGGAGTTGCACTGCGTGCCGTTCCAAACCGGCAGACGGAACCGCACCCGGAGATCACTGCGACCGTCGCCGTTCAGATCGAACGGCTCGGAGCGGCCGTCCAGCGGCAGCGTCAGCCGACCATCGACGAGGTTCGGGTTGACACAGAGACGGGTGTTTTCATCCAGGTGCGAAGGACTGTCCAGCCCAACGAACTTCAAAATGTCGCCGAGCGCTTTCGGATCCGTCCCACGACGCGCGAAGCAGTAAGGAAGCGGGGTCGTCGATCCAGAAGGCATACCGCACGCGACGCTCGGCACGTCCTCGAACGGCTTCCCATTGCGCGCCATCCGGTACGCGACCGGCAGGATCGCTTCAATCGGCGTGTTCCAGGCCCGCTGGATCGGCGTGTTGGGCTGCGGACAGCTCCGCGTACATCCCGGTTGCTCGATCACGCCGCCCGTGCCTGAGCTACTGCCGGATGCTTCGTGGTGATTGATCAGATCCGGCAAGCCATCGCCGTCGACATCGACGAAGTGTCCCTCGCCAATGCCGGCGATCGAAATGCCCGTATCGACACGGCCCGCGGGGAGGTATGGCTTGCCGCTGCCATCCGAGCGGATGATCGACCATGTCGTCCTGTCGTCCTCCGCGACCAACAAATCGTCGCGCCCATCGCCGTCGAAATCGAACAGGTGGTACGCGAGCGCAGGTGCGGCCTTGGTGCATTCGCCCGAGGGAGGCGGACAGTAGTCGCGAATGAAGAGCTTGATCTCGCTGCTGTCTGCGGGACCGTTGTTGACGGTCGACGGGCAGACTGTGGTGTACGAGAAGCCGGCACTGCCAGCCGTGCTCACGCAGATGCGATGGTCCTGCACCCAGACGAGGTCGGTGCGCCCGTCACCATTCACATCGCCGTACTTGATGGCATCCGCATCGACGAGCTTGTCGATTCCGGCGAGGGTGCCATCCGAGAAGCGATCGATGGTCTCGCCCGACACGCCGAATGCGCCGTTGCTCCAGGTGAAACGCGTCTGCGGCGTGCAGACGACGGGACTCGACCCACCCTCCGGGGCCGTCGGATCGGTCTTCGCGCACTCCTGCACCGACACGAGCCGCTGCTTGTAGGTCGCCGGCGCAGTCTCGTAGCCCAGGTGGTACTTCCGGACTTCGTGCCCGTTGTTGAACACCGCAACGGCGCTCAGCAGATTGCTCTGCTGCAGTTTCATGCCGCTGATGTAGCTGACGGCGGGCGCCGAGCGCGGCGTGTACAGGAGATCGATGTAGCTCCTCGGGACCGCACCGGCGACCGTCGTGCTGCCGGTGTAGTGAATCTCCTCGAGAACCTGCTCGCCGGTCGTGCCCGAGGCGTTGTAGAGGAAGTCGATGTGGTTGCCGAGCGTGTCTTCGACGCGACTCTGTGCCCAGACCATGACTGCCGAACCCGCAGCCACCGAGCCGACAGGGCTCGCGCGGTTCGCCATGAGGCGCGCGTTGGAGTCCGAGTCGGCCGTCGCGTTGTACTTGCGGATCTTCGAGCCACCGAACGTCGTGGCGGTGCCGTCCTTGCCATCGACTACGAACGCCTCGGCTCCCGCGACGCCGGTGACGTCGGTGAGATCGACGATGCGAATTCGCGCCATCGAGTCGAGCTCGGTGCGGTATTCCGCGCCCGCTGTGCCATGCGTGCCGCCCACCAGGATCAGCCGCTGTCCATTGAGGCAGTACTGATCGCGCTCGACGCCGTCGCTGCCCGGAAACAGGACCGTCGGATGATGAGGACCGGCGTCGCCGGACTCCTTCGACGTGCGGCAACGCGTGATCGCGCTCGTCGCCTCGAGCGACCAGCCCACGCCGAGCGTGCCGTCGCCGCTGCCGCTGTTGTAGGCGAGCGTCAGCTTCGGCTGCGTGCCGGCGGCGCCGGGCGCGACCCACAGCGGGATCGAGTAGGTCGCGTTGCCGGTTTCGTTGACGCGGAACTGCGCGCCGAGCGCACCGACCTTTTCCGAGTCGTGGTCTGCTGTCGGAACGGGTTTGACGATCGGCGTCGGTTCGGACGCGATCGCGCCGGGCGGTGGCTGCGTCGCCGTGCCGACGGCGAACGTGACGGGCGCGGATATTGTCGGCGTCGATTGGACGGGATCCGACGCACGCGCGGTCAGCACATGAGTGCCGGTACCCGGCGTCCACGTCCAAGCGTGGGTCGCTGCCGCCATGGGCGGGAGAGTTGCCAGCTCACTCGCCGGAATCTCTACGGCGCCGGCTCCGTTCGTCGCGCGCCACAGCGTGGGGGCGATCGCTGCTCCCTCGTCGTCGGCCGCGTGCACATGAAGGGCGACGGGCGTTCCGGCCGTAGCGGCAATGGGCGTCGAGCTCGGAGCCGGAGAAACGAATCGCACCGTCGCCGGGTTGTTCGCGGGCGCACCGACAGGCACGTTCATGTACGCCGTCGCCGCGGGAACGGCATTCTGATCGATGTGTAGATCCGCCCGCAGCGCGCGAATGCCGGCAGTGGCATCCGGCCAAGTCCATTCGAACGGAGCGATCGCATCCGTATGGCGCCACGCCCCGTCGACGTAGAACCGCACCTCGCGATTGACGACGTTCGGCGCAGTCTTGACGTCGACGACGAGCGGTATCGACACACCCAGCGGATACTGCGCGCTCGTCGGATTGCCAGCCGGACCCAGGGATGGAGCCGGGCTCGAGAAACTGACGATCGGCGCGTTGCCGTCCGGTGGCTTGGGCGCGAACTCGATCCACTCGATCGGCGCAGGAGAGTTGGCGGACCACGCAATCCGCATCTTGTACGCGCCCGTGGGCAGGTACGGAGTCTTGTCGAGCACCGAGTAGCCGGTCGGGCATGCGCCGCTCTTGGCGTGCGCCGTCGGCGCGGCACGCGCCGTCGCATCCTCGAAGCCATCGCTAAGGAGAGGCATGCTGACGGGTGTTTGCAACCCATCGATCTCAATCGGCGCAGATTCGGGGAGAGGGAACCCGTCGCGCAACCCCAGTCGGTTCAATCCGACGTCGGAGAGCTTCGCGCAGACCCAGTACGCCGAAGCGGATGTCACATTGATCGTGTATCGGAGCCACTCGCCGTCTCGGGTAGCACCAAGCCAACACGAGTGGTCCCCGTCGCCGGGCAGATTGTCCTCGTCCGGTCCATCGAGCTGATAGCAACCGACCTCGACGTCATCGGCCCTGCGAGCGTTGCCCGGATCGGCGCTCGGACCGTCGATCTCGAAGTAGCCGACTCCCTGTCCGCCAAGATCGTACCGTTCCGCTTCGATCCGCGAATTCAGCTGTCCGTAGGGCGGAACGCGCACTTCGTGGGCAACGTTCTGTGTCGAGCTGCAGACGTTGCCCGTGTCCTGAAACTCGGTAGGGGCTGAACAGGGAAGCGACGTTGCGCCCGACCCGATGATCGCAATCGGCGCGCGCACCGGCGCTGACCCGAGTCCCGTGCTGTCAAAGGCGACTGCACGGATGAACCGCACGCGCGAACTGACATTGCCTGCGACTACCGGAACCTCCATCGCAAAGGGCGTCGCCTGTCCGCCACTCGTGGCGTTCACCGTCCAGCTCGACAGCGGGGTGAGAAGCTCGTTTTCGAGGGTGTACTCGACCCGCGCCAGATCGGCTTCGCTGTCCGCTGCCGTCGCGCGAAGCGTGAGGAGCTGTCCGGGCGAGAACGTCTCTCCCCACTGTGTGACGGCGCTCGGCGTCGCCGACGGCATCGCCGGCCTTTGCAGCTGCGCGATGTGCGGTGCCGTGCCCGCTCCAATCGGGACCGAGACCGAGTTCAGGTCCGCGATGCGTTGCGCCGGCAGTGACCCGTCGAGAATCTCGCCGTGAATCGTGTAGGCCCCAGCGTCGAATCCTTCCCACTCCACGGCGGGCGCGTATCCACCCTCGGGATCGACCGCGGGGCGAGGAATCGAGCTGTCACGGACTATCGTTCCGGACGCGTTCCTCACGTAGAACCGAACAGTCCGTACGGCTCGATCAGGATCGACCAGCGTCGCGCTCGCACGAATGCGCCCGGGCGCGTTCGGCAACGTGGCGTTGGCTGCCAGAGTGGCTGTGGGGCGGACGGCGACCTTCACACACATCTCGGCGGATTCGCCGATGAGGCCTTTGACGTCGATGGCCCTGGCCTTGAAGCGATGCTCGCCATTGCCCAAGGCAGCGACCACGGCCTGCAGCACACCGCTGTTGTCGTGGCTTGCAATCGCGGCGCCTGCGCGATGAATCTCGACGCGAGCGACGCTGCCGGTGGTATCCGTCGGCGTAGCAACAAGACGAAGCGTCGCATTCGCTATCAGGGACGTCTGCGGCTCGATGCGCAGCTCGACGGACGGTGGAATGTTCGGTGCGACGCTGACCGCAACGGCGCCCGACCAGGCGGTGACGAAGCCTGCATCGAACGCGCGGGCCCTGAGATTGTGGTCGCCTGCCGTCAGCGCCTTTGCGAACTGGAACGGCGCCTGGCTGTCGATCCCGAGCAACGTATCGCCATCGTAGAACTCGACGAGCGCGATGCCGTTCGCATCGGATGCGCTCGCCGTTATCGTCACCGTCTCCGGGCTCAAAAGGCCAGTCAACGGAGCGGCACTGACTGAAACAACCGGAGGCGTGTTGTTCGCGGTGCTTACAGCAACGATGGCCTGCGAGCTGAGCGTGAGATCCCCCTCCGAATCGAACGCCTTCGCCGTCACCTCGTATCGATTCGGCGTCGATACTGACCAGCTGCACGTGTACGGGGCCGCGGTATCCGTACATCCCGGGATCAATGCCCCGTTCTGGTAGAACTCGACCTTAGTGACGATGCCGTCGCTGTCGGCGGCCGCCGCGCTCAGTGTGATCGTGGCCGGCGCGACAGCGAACGCGGGCGCCGCAGAGACGCTCACCGTCGGCGCGTCGTTGCTGAGGATGATGTCCGTGATGATCGGGATCATCTGCGCGGCCGTCGGCGGCGGCACCGGAGGCGGGGGCGTTGGCGCCGGGCATATCGCTATGCTCTTCGATACGAATGCGGCATCTACTGAGGCCTCGGCATCCTGTCGATCGTGCTTGCCCAGCACGAACTCCACCAACGCCTCGCCCCACGCGCTCGCATGCGCGGCGACGGCGAAACCCAGGATGGCGAGGCAAGCGAGGGTCGTGCGCTTGGCTTTCGTGCCAAGACCCCGGCGCGGCGTTTGATTCACGGCGACTTCCTTGATGCTGCTGTTTCGAAGCGAGCGACGCGCCGCTCAGTCCAAATGGAAAGATCTGGCGTCGCGCAGGGGCGCCCTCGGGTGCAAACCCGCCGAGTGCTCAGGCGCGACGGTGCGTCTAGCGACGACGCCCCGATTCCCGGCTATCACGCCAGTGAGATCTACCTAACGTCGATACTGATGACGCTGCAGGGCGTAAGGACGATGTTCGAGCAGTGGAACGGTCCCCCGGTGTCCGCGTAGATGAGGTATCCGGTCCCACCCGACGCACGCGTTTGAAGCGCCGCGGCGACGAGGAGCTTGCTGTTGTTCGGGATCGCGATGTAACCGTTGCAGGCAGGGGGGATCGTCGATGAGACCTGAATGCAGGTCACGCCGGGGTTGACAGTGTCCGCGGTGGCCACGTGGACCCGACTAATGGTCGTTGCTATGCCGAAATACTCGGCATGGCATGCCAGCGACACGAACGAGGTTGCGGCCGCGAGGCACGCAAGCCAACGCTTGGTCTTCATTCTGTTCACGACGGTCCTCGAGTGGAATTGGAGGTTTGGACGAAACACCCGACGCGATGTGTCAACGCGATCGAGCACTACCGCACTTGCGCGCGCCAGCTTCAACGATCGACGTACACGATCGAGGCTTCCTTGCGGAGGGGATCCTTCGAATGACGCGGACGAGAGCTCCCTGGGCGATCTCGAATGCGGCGTTCGGCACTCGCGTACCGGCGCGGGCGCGACCTTATCACAGGTTGTTTGACGGGAAACGCCGTCATCGTGCGGAAACGCAGCTGTCGCGGTCCAGCCACAAACTACGGGCAACCAGGCAGTTACTGCACCCGCCGCCTGAGGTAGTTCAACAGATCGATCCGCGTGATCAACCCCACGAACCGCTCCCCCTCCACCACGATCGCGACGTGCCCGCGATCGAACACCGGCAGCAGCTTCTCGATCGGCGACTTCACGTCGAGCACGTCGAGCTTCGAGACCATCGCGGTCGAGACCGGATCGCGGAAACGCGACTCGTCGCCGTAGACGTGCATCAGCACGTCGGACTCGTCGACGATCCCGACGATGTGGTCGCCTTCCATGACCGGAAGCTGCGAGATCTCGTAGAGCTTCATGCGCTGGTACGCCACTGTCAGCGGTTCGTTCGGCGAGACGACGATCGTGTCGTGCTGCGAGTACGGACGCATGACGAGATCGCGCAGGTCGCCGTGCTGCGGGCGCTCGAGGAAGCCGTTGTCGAGCATCCAGTAGTCGTTGTACATCTTCGAGATGTACTTGTTGCCGGTGTCGCAGACCAGCGTCAGCACGCGCTTCGGCGCCTTCTGCTCGCGGCAGTACTTGAGCGCGGCGGCGAGCAGCGTGCCGGTCGATGAGCCGGCCAGCACGCCCTCCTGCTTCAGGAGCTCGCGGCCCGCGTGGAAGCTCTCGCGATCGGTGATCGCGTAGGCCTTCCTGACGCGCGAGAAGTCGGAGATGTCGGGGAGGAAATCCTCGCCGATGCCCTCGACCATCCACGAGCTCGACTTGGTCGAGAGCACGCCTTCGTTGATGTACTGCGCGAGGATCGAGCCGACCGGATCGGCAAGCACGAATTCGACTTGCGGGGCGGTGCGCTCGAAGTACTGCGAGAGGCCCGTCATCGTGCCGGATGAGCCGCAGCCGAACACGATCGCGTCGAGCTTCCCGTCCATCTGCTTCCAGATCTCGGGGCCCGTGGTTTCGACATGAGCTCTCGGATTGTCGGGGTTGCCGAACTGGTTCACGAACCAAGCGTTCGGCATCTCGCGCGCCATGCGCTCGGCCATGTCCTGGTAGTACTGCGGGTGACCCTTCGCGACGTCGGAGCGCGTCAGCACGACCTCGGCACCCATTGCCTTGAGGTTGAAGATCTTCTCGCGGCTCATCTTGTCGGGCACGATGAGCAGCAGCTTGTAACCCTTCTGCTGCGCGACGAGCGCGAGCCCGATGCCGGTGTTGCCGGCGGTGCCCTCGATCAGGGTGTCACCCGGCTTGATCTTGCCGGCGCGCTCCGCCGCTTCGATCATCGAAAGCCCGATGCGGTCCTTGATCGAGCCACCCGGATTCGCGCTCTCGAGCTTGAGATAGAGCTCGCAGGGGCCGGTATCGAGCCGGCGAACCTGGACGATCGGCGTGTTGCCGATGAGCTCGAGCACGCTTTGGTGGACGGCCATGAGGATGCGGTGTGGCGGCCGCAGCGACGGCCCGAGAGGGCGCGCATGATACCAGCGCGCGCCGAATGGGCGGTTCCCTCGAAAACGAGAAGGCCCGCGTGCGCGGCGGGCCTTCGTCGTGGAACGCGCTGACGGTCGTGCTTCAGTGCACGCCGTTGTGTCGTTCGAACATGTGGGTCAGTCGGTCCTTCGCCCAGAGCTTCTCTTTCTTGAGCTTGACGAGCGTCATATCGTCGAGCGGCAACACGCCCAGTTCGGCGTCGAGCACCTGTTTGTCGAGCTCGCGGTGGCGCAGGTAAAGCGACCGGAACTCGGAATCGTTCTGCATCAGCGCTTCGACTTCGTGCTGGTGACCTTCGAACATCGGACCTCCTTAAACGCAAACGCCCCGCGGCGGGGTGCGCGCGGGGCGAGCGATTGGGTGCGGGTGGAGAGGAAGGGCGGCTTCGTTCGTCCGTCGCCCTTCCGCCTCGTCTATTGAGGCGGCGGGATCCGGACGAACGGCGGACACATTCATGTCGGTAGGCCTTTGGCAGGCTCCCGGACGGCGCGTCGGGAGCCCGCGAGCCAAACCTACGCCGATTTATCGAGGCCGGCAACCCGTCGCGGGCTTACAGAAAAACACCTTCGTATTCCGTCGGTTGCGTGCTGGCCCCCGGCAAATTCGGCGTCCGGCTGCGGCTCAGCGCGGCGGCAGAATCACCTCGACCCGACGATTGCGGGCGCGACCTTCCGGCGAGTCGTTCGGCGCCGCCGGCGCACTCTCGCCGAGACCGACCGCGACGATGCGGCTCGCATCGACGCCACGGCTCGCGAGCGCGTCGCGCACCGCCTCGGCGCGCCGCTGGGAGAGCACCTGGTTGAGGTTCGCGCCGCCGCGGTCGTCGGTGTGACCCTCGATCCGGATGCGGCGGCTCGCGTCCTGGTTCACGAACTCGACGACGCGGTCCAGGTTCGCGAGCGCCTCGGGCTGCAGGCTCGATTTGCCGGGCGCGAACACCGCCTCGCCGAGGGTCATGACCTCGCCGCGCTGCTCGCGCTGCGCCGAGAGGTTGCTCATCTGGATCCTCAGGCTGTCGGCGGCGGCGAGCGCGAGCTCGGTCTCGCGCTTTGCGAGCTCGGCCTCCTGCTGCTGCGCGGCCGCGACCCGGCGGGCCTGTTCGGCGCGGGCGCGCTCGGACTCCGCCGCGAGCGCCGATTCCTGCGAGAGCAGCAGCGCCGAGGCCGCGTCGGCGCGGGCGCGCTCGAGCTCCTCGGCACGCGCGAGGTTCTGCAGGCGCAGCTTCTCGGCCTCGAGCCGGGCGGCTTCCGCGTTGCGCCGCGTCGCCTCGAGCATGATGCGGTCGTGCTCGCGCTCGAGCGTCGCGAGCTTCCGCTCCTCGGCGATCGCCTGGGCCGTGACGTACGCGATGTCGACGCGCCGCTCGGCGAGATAGGCGAGGTGCGCGCGCTGCACCTCCTTGCCCTGCGCGCCGCGCAGCGCCGCGACGGCGTCGCGGGCGCGGGCCAGCTCGGCCGGCGCGAGCGGCCCGAGCTCGGGGTCGCGCGAGATTCGGGCGAGCTCGCCCTCGATCCGCTCGAGGTCGAGATCGCGTTTGGGCGTGCTGCCGCAGGCGGTGAGCGCGACTACCAGCGCCAGCGCAAGAAGCATCGGGGCTGAAGCCCCTCCCACAGGGATTCCGGCCGCGAGTGCGAAGTAGCGACGCAGTCGGAGCTCGACGCCGACGACCGGGTTCACGGGTGCTCTCCGAGCAGCTCGCGTTCGAGCGCGGCGTTGTCGCGCGCCTTCTGCTCGGCCGCGGCGCGGGCCTTCGCGGTGCGGCTTTTCGCGAGCGCGAACTCGGCGTCGATCTCGGCCTGCGCGAGGAGCCGCGCCGCTTCGTCGTGGCGCTTGCCCTCGATCGCGGCGCGCGCGCGCGTCACCTTCGTTTCGGCGAACCGGAGCTCGACCGGGGCGTAGAGTTGGGCATCCGCCGCGCGCGCGCGGGCGATCGTCGCGCTCGCGTCGTCGAGGCCGGTGAGAGGCGGCGGCGTGGTGGCACAGCCCGCGAGGACGAGCGTCGCAAGTAGCGCCAGCCGATGGATTTTTGTGCGGCTTGGTGTCATAAACTGAACGCTCGGAAGCAGGCGGTTCTCGTGCTGCAGCGCGGCGTTCGGAACGACGCGACGGACGGGGGACTCGTAACGCAGGCATTGTGTGAAGGCGTCCGCGCCTTTGCAATGGCCGCGCGGCGCCACGGGACGGAGCGGACGCGATGGATATCGGCTACTTCCTCAAACTGATGACCGAAAAAGGCGCGTCGGACATGTTCCTGACGACGGGCGCCCCGGTCCACATCAAGGTCGAAGGCAAGCTCTATCCGCTCGGCAACACCGGGCTGCCGGGCGGCATGGTCAAGAAGATCGCGTACTCGCTGATGGACGAGGGCCAGGTGCCCGCGTTCGAGCGCGATCTCGAGATGAACATGGCGATCGCGGTCAAGGACGCCGGCCGCTTCCGCGTCAACGTCTTCAAGCAGCGCGGCGAAGTCGGCATGGTGATCCGCGCGATCAAGAGCGAGATCCCGTCGTTCGAGGCGCTGAAGCTGCCGCCCGTGCTGCGATCGCTCATCACCGAGCCGCGTGGCCTCATCCTCGTGGTCGGTGCGACGGGCTCGGGCAAGTCGACCACGCTCGCCGCGATGATCGACTACCGCAATACGACGACCTCCGGCCACATCCTCACGATCGAAGACCCGATCGAGTTCCTGCACAGGCACAAGAAATCGATCGTCAACCAGCGCGAGGTCGGCCTCGACACGCACGGCTACCACGACGCGCTGAAGAACGCGATGCGCGAGGCACCGGACGTCATCCTGATCGGCGAGATCCGCGACGTCGAGACGATGGAAGCCGCGATCGCGTTCTCCGAGACCGGCCATCTCTGCCTCGCGACGCTGCACTCGAACAACGCCGACCAGACGCTCGAGCGCATCCTGAACTTCTTCCCGGAGTCGGCGCACAAGAACATCCTGATGAACCTCGCGCTGAACCTGAAGGCGGTGGTTTCGCAGCGGCTCGTGATCGGCAAGGACGGCAAGCGTCTTCCGGCGGTCGAGATCCTCATCAACACGCCGATGATCCGCGACCTCATGCGCCGCGGTCAGGTGCACGAGATCAAGGACGCGATGGACACGTCGCTGCAGGAAGGCATGCAGACGTTCGACCAGTCGCTGTACACCCTCTACAAGGAGGGCAAGATCGAGCTCGAAGAGGCCCTCAACAAGGCCGATTCGCGCGACGGCCTCGCGCTCAAGATCCGCCTCGCCGAGGGCGGCAGCACCGCGACGCACGACCCCTTCGACACCAGCACGTTCTGAATCGACCGCCCACCGCCGGCCGGCGGACGGAATCACTGTGGGAGGGGCGGAAGCCCCGATGCTCTTCGCTCAACCCTGCGGCGCGTCCGGCTGCTTCTCGGGCCGCGCGTTGTCGAACTCAGGCCGCGCCAGGCAGTGCTCGTTGATCCGGACGATCGTCGGATACGGCGAGAGGTCGACCGAAAAACGCTGCGCGTTGTAGACCTGCGGGATGAGGCAGATATCCGCGATCGACGGCGTGTCGCCCTCGCAGTGCGCGCCGGTCGAGGGATTCGTCGTGAGGAGCTCCTCGAACGCCGCGAAGCCCTCCTGGATCCAGTGGCGGATCCACGCCTCGCGCTCGATCAGCGGCGTGTGGAAATCGCGCTCGAGGTATTGCAGCACGCGCATGTTGTTGAGCGGGTGAATGTCGCAGGCGACGACTTGCGCGAGCCCGCGCGCACGTGCGCGCTCGCGCGCCGTCACGGGCAGCAGGCGCGCGCCGTCGAAGCACTCGTCGAGGTACTCGATGATCGCCATCGACTGGCGGATCAGGCGTCCGCCGTGACGCAGCACCGGCACGAGCTCCTGCGGGTTGACCGTATGGAACACGTCCTGGTGATGCTCCCCGCCGTTCTTCGCGAGGTTGACCGGAATGAGCTCGTACGCGAGCCCCTTCAGGTTGAGGGCGATCCGCACGCGGTAGGCCGCGCTGGAGCGCCAATAGCTGAAGAGCTGCAGACCCTCGGCCGCCACTTCCCCTCCCCTGTGCGCGCGGCTGCCCGGGCCGCACGTCATTGATATGTCGTCAATCTAGCGCAGCGTGAAGGGCCTGGGTAGGCCGAACGTCGCTTCGCGAGCCCCGGCTGTCGCCACCGGACGCTCAGACGATGGACTTAAGCGCGCCGGGCGGCCGATGACAGGCGATCAGCGCCCGTACCGCACGATCTTCTGCTCGATCGCGCCGAAAATGCTCGTCCCGGCCCGATCGAACATCTCGATGCGGACGCGATCGCCGAACTTGAGGAACGGCGTCGTGGCCTTGCCGGACGCGATGGTCTCGAGCGTGCGGCGCTCGGCGAGGCAGGACGCACCCCTAGCCTCGTCCTGGTTCGCGACCGTGCCCGAGCCGACCAGCGTGCCGGCCGTCAGCGGACGGGTCTTCGCGACGTGCGCGATCAGCGCCGCGAAGTCGAACTGCATGTCGACGCCGGCTTCGGGGGCGCCGAACGGCGCCCCGTTGATGTGGGTGACGAGCGGCCGGTGGACTTTCGCGTCGCGCCAGGCGTCGCCGAGCTCATCGGGCGTCACGAACACCGGCGACAGCGCGGAGCGCGGCTTCGACTGGAGGAAGCCGAAACCCTTCGCGAGCTCGTCGGGGATGAGGTTGCGCAGGCTCACGTCGTTGACGAGCGCCACGAGCTGGATGTGCTCGACCGCCGCGTCGCGCGTGACCGCCATCGGCACGTCGTCGGTGACGACCAGGACCTCGGCCTCGAGGTCGATGCCGTAGTCCTCGCTCACGACGGTGACGTCGTCGCGCGGGCCGAGGAAGCCCGCGCTCGTCGCCTGGTACATCAGCGGATCGCTGTAGAAGCTCTTCGGGACCTCGGCGCCGCGCGCGCGCCGCACGCGCTCGACGTGCGGCAGGTACGCACTGCCGTCGACGAACTCGTAGCCGCGCGGCAATGGCGCCGCGAGCTTCGCGAAGTCGACGTCGAAGATCCCGCCTGCGAAGTCGGGGACGCCGCCGAGGCGGCGCTCCTCGCCGGGCGACACGTTCGCGTCACCGCGCACCGCCTCGATCGCGGCGTTGAGCTGCTCGTAGACGGCGTTGAGCAGCGGCGCGGCACGCGACCAGTCGTCGAGCGCGTCCTGCATCGTCGTCGCGATTCCGGTCGCGCGCACCGCGCGCGAGAGGTCGCGGCTCACGACGATCAGCGTGCCGTCGCGGCCGCCTTCCTTCAACGATCCGAGCTTCATTCCATGTCCTCGTGAAGAGCGCCGGCCATGCTGTGCATGTCCGGCCTACTTTGGTTTGCGTGTCGTGCCGGCGTCGCGCAGTAGGCCGGACATCCGCAGGATGGCCGGCAATCGGGGCTAGCGCCGCGTCGGATCGAAGTGCTTCTTCAACCCCTGCCAGCACGCCTGATAGTCGCGCTGCAGCTGCGGCGACTCGAGCGCCTGCCGCGTCGGGCGGATCACCGCGCGCGTCTCGAACATGAAGGCCATCGTGTCGCCGACCTTCTGTGGCTTCGACGTGTCGGACGCGCAGGCCTTCTCGAACGTTGCGGCGTCGGGACCGTGGCCGCACATCGCGTTGTGCAGCGACGCGCCGCCCGGCGCGAAGCCTTCGGCCTTCGCGTCGTACTCGCCGTGCACGAGTCCCATGAACTCGCTCGCGATGTTGCGGTGGAACCAGGGCGGACGGAACGTGTCCTCGCCCACGAGCCAGCGCGGCGGAAAGATCACGAAGTCGACGTTCGCCGTGCCGGGCGTGTCGGACGGCGACGTCAGCACGGTGAAGATCGACGGATCGGGATGGTCGTAGCTGATCGTGCCGATCGTGTTGAAGCGGCGCAGGTCGTAGCGATACGGCGCGTAGTTGCCGTGCCAGCCGACGACGTCGAGCGGCGAATGGTCGATCGCTGCGATCCAGAGCGCGCCCTGGAACTTCGCGATCAGCTCGAACTCATCGTCGCGGTCCTCGTACGCGGCGTTCGGCGCCTCGAAGTCGCGCGCGTTCGCGAGCCCGTTCGAGCCGAGCGGACCGAGTTCGGGGAGGCGTAGCGGCGCGCCGAAATTCTCGGCGACGTAGCCGCGCGCGGCGCCGTCCGGCAGCTCGACGCGAAAGCGTATCCCGCGCGGTACCACCGCGATCTGCTGCGGCTCGACCTCGAGCACGCCGAGCTCGGTCGCGACCACGAGCCGGCCCTGCTGCGGCACGATCACGAGCTCGGCGTCGGCGTCGTAGAGGAAGCGCCCGTCCATGCTGCGGTTCGCGGCGTACACGTGCAGCGCACAGCCGATCTGCGCCGCGCCGCTGCCGTTGCCGGCGATGGTGACGAGCCCGGCGAGCCAGTCGGTCGGCGTCTCCGGGATCGGGATCGGGCTCCAGCGCAGCTGGTTCGGCGGCGTCGCGACCTCGTCGAAGCGGTTGTGGAAACGCGGCTGCTCGAACGGCTTGAACGGCTGGTGCATCGCGGCGGGCCGGATGCGATAGAGCCAGCTGCGCTGATTGACGTGGCGCGGCGCGGTGAACGCCGTTCCGGAAAGCTGCTCGGCGTAGAGCCCGTACGCGACCTTCTGCGGCGAGTTGCGTCCGACCGGCAGCACGCCGGGCAGCGCTTCCGTCGCGAACTCGTTGCCGAAGCCGGACTGGTAGCCGGCCGGCGCAAGCCGCGCCGAGGCGGCTTCGGGGCGGATGTTCGCAGCCATCGTCTCGGACGCTCCTCGGTTCGGCGCAGGTTTCGTCAGAGCACGCCGCGGCGCATCTGGTCGCGTTCGATCGACTCGAACAGCGCCTGGAAGTTGCCTTCGCCGAAGCCCTCGTTGCCCTTGCGCTGGATGATCTCGAAGAAGATCGGGCCGATGTTCGTCTCGGTGAAGATCTGCAGCAGCAGCTTCTGCTTCGTCTCGGGATCGGCGTCGATGAGGATCTTGTTCTGCTTCATCCGCGCGACGTCCTCGCCGTGGTTCGGCACGCGCTGGTCGACGACGTCGTAATACGTCTCGGGCGTGTTGAGGAACGTCACGCCCTTCGCGCGCATCGCCTCGACCGTCGAATAGATGTCGTCGGTGAAACACGCGATGTGCTGGATCCCTTCGCCGCGGTACTGGTCGAGGTACTCGTTGATCTGCGACTTCGGATCGGACGACTCGTTGAGCGGAATCCGCACCATGCCGTCCGGCGCGGTCATCGCCTTCGAGAGCAGGCCAGTCTTCGCGCCCTTGATGTCGAAGTAGCGGATCTCGCGGAAGTTGAAGAGGCGCTCGTAGTAGTCGGCCCACTTCGACATGTTCCCGTAGAACACGTTGTGGGTCAGGTGGTCGATGAAGGTGAGGCCGAAGCCCTTCGGGTTCTGGTCGACGCCGGGGAGCGGCGCGTAGTCGCGCGCGTAGGCGTCGCCGCGCTCGCCGTACGTGTCGACGAGGTAGAGCATGCATTCGCCGATGCCCTTGATGACCGGCGCGTCGATTGCACGCGTCGAGGGCTTGTGCGTCACGGCTTCTGCACCCTTCGCGAGCGCCGCGTCGTACGCGAGCTTCGCGTCGCGCACGCGGATCGCGAAACCGCATGCCGAGGGTCCGTGTGCGCGCGCGAAGTCCGCGCCGAACGAATCGGGATCGGCGTTGACGAGGAAGTTCACGCCGTTCTGGCGATAGATCGTGATGTCGCGCGTGTGGTGTTTCGCGACGGCGGTGAAACCCATGCGCTCGAACAGCTCGCGCAGCGGCTTTGGGTCGGGTGCGGTGAACTCGACGAACTCGAAGCCGTCGATGCCCATCGGGTTCGCGAAGGTGGTCGGCTGGAAACCGACGTCGGGCTGCGCGCTCATGTCACGTCACCAAAGGCTGCGGCGAGACTGCGATTCTAACCCGTCCCGCCGCGGGGCCAATGTTAGATTCGTTCATATGACAGGAGCCACGATCGAAACGATCGTTCGAAATATCCGCGAGGCGCTCTCGCGCGGCGATGCGACGCGTGCCGAGCACCTCTGCCGCGAGTGCGTCACGCTCGATCCCGTGCGCGAGGACGCGCTCGCGTTCCTCGCGATGCGCGCGATCGAGCGCGGCGAGCCCGGCCGCGTGCGTGACGCGCTCGAGCGCGCCACGGCGCTGAAGCCCGGCGCCGCGATGCTGCACTTCCACCACGGCTGCGTGCTCGAGGCGCTGTCGGCGCCGGACGAGGCACGCGACGCGTTCGCGCGCGCGGTCGCGGCAGACCCCGAGATGCTGCTCGCGCAGTTCTGGCTCGGCGCGCTCGAGGAAGCGACGGGACGCCGCGACGACGCGCTCGCGACCTGGGTTCGTGCCGTCGCATCGGCCGATCGTTCGGGTTTCGGTGCAGTGCTCGCGCAGCAGCCGCCGGCCGTGCGTGCGCGCGTTCTGCAGGCGCTCGCGCGCGTCAACGCCGCGCGTGCGGACGCGATCGACGCCGCGATCGCCGCGTCCGGCGCGACGCCGACATCGCGCGTGCGCGGTGCGTTCGACCGTTATCTCGGGCGCGCCTCGCACGGCGCGACGCATCCGCTGCAGAAGCCGACGTTTCTGCTGATTCCCGACCTCCCGGGCCTGCCCTGGCACGACCGCGCCTCGTTCCCCGAGCTCGCGGCGATCGAGACGCAGACGGAGGCGATCCGCGACGAGCTCCTCGCAGTGCTCGCGAGCGACGCGCCACTCGTACCGTACGTCGACATCCCGGACACCGCACCCGCCGCGTCGCACTGGCGCGAGCTCAACCGCTCGCCGCGCTGGAGCGCGATGCACTTCCACCGGCACGGCGCGCGCGTCGAAGCGAACGCCGCGCGATGCCCGCGCACGGTCGCAGCGCTCGAGTCGCTGCCGCTGATGCAGATCCCCGAGCACTCGCCCGAGACGCTGTTGTCGGTGCTGAAGCCGCGCACGCGCATCCCGCCGCACACCGGCGTGATGAACGGCCGGCTCACCGTACACCTCCCGCTGATCGTGCCGCCGAACTGCGGCGCGCTCTGCTCGGGCGGCGAGATGCGCCCGTGGCACGAAGGCCGCTGCCTCGTGTTCGACGACTCGCACATCCACGAAGCCGCGAACGACTCCGATCACACGCGCGTCGTGCTCATCTTCGACCTGTGGGACCCGCGGCTCACGCTCGAAGAGCGCGAAGCCCTCGCCGCCGGCATCGCCGCGATCGGCCGCTTCCACCGCCGCCACGGCGCCTACGACGCGACGCACGAGTAGCCGGCGCTTGCAATGCGACGTGAGCGCATCGCTTCGCCGGCCATCGCTAACGCGATGTCCGGCCTACTCCAACCGATCCCGGCTCAACGCACGTCCTGTGCTGGCCGGGATGAGCACATCGTGTGCTCACTTGACTCCGTGCATCAGCCGGTTGATCAGCGGTGCGATCAGGAACAGCACCACGCCCGCGCCGACCAGCGCCCAGAACCCGAACGTGTAGCCCGACAGCGCGGACGCAGTCGTCATGCCGGCTTCGCCCGATACCTCGCTGGCGAAGATGCCGGACAGGTTGTTGCCGATGCCGGTCGAGAGGAACCAGCCACCCATGCCGAAGCCGACCAGGCGCACCGGCGCGAGCTTCGTCACCATCGAAAGACCGATCGGCGACAGGCAGAGCTCGCCGATGGACTGGATCACGTAGACCGAGAACAGCGTCCAGAACGGGATCATGCCGGCGTCGTCGACCAACGTCGACAGCGCGAACATCAGCACCGCGAACGCGAGCCCGTTGAAGATGAGACCTAGGCCGAACTTGCGCGGGATCGACGGGTTCTTGTCCTTCAACGCGACCCAGATCCACGCCACGATCGGCGCGAGCGCGATGATCGCGAGCGAGTTGACGCTCTGGAACCACGCCACCGGGAACTCCCAGCCGTTCGGGAAGACGCGGTCCACGATCTTGTCGGCGAGGAACGTGAACGAGCTGCCGGCCTGCTCGAAGAACATCCAGAACAGGATGTTGAACGCGAAGATGATCAGCATCGCGACGACGCGATCGCGCTGGGTCGAGCCCTCCTTGAAGCCTTCGATCAGCAGCAGCGCGCAGAGGATCGCGAACATCGGGAACAGCACGAAGTACTGCAGCGTCTTCGCGTTGATCGCAAGCAGGAGATAGACGAGCGGGATCGCCGCAATGCATCCGAGCACGACCCAGATCACACGCTGGCGGTTCTCGCCGCCCTTCGGCGGTGCGCCGACGCCCTTCAATTGCGCGCGCCCGAACCAGAACCACACGAGGCTGATCAGCATGCCGATGGCCGAGGCGATGAACACGACCTTGTACGCCGGCACGTCGGGGGTACCGAAGATCTTCCGCGCGAGGTAGTCGGTGAGGATCGGCGAGATGAAAGCGCCGGCGTTGATGCCCATGTAGAAGATCGTGAAGCCCGAGTCGCGACGCGGGTCGCCGGTCGTGTAGAGCTGCCCGACCATGGTCGAGATGTTCGGTTTGAACAGACCGTTGCCGACGATGATCGTCGCGAGCCCGAACTTGAAGATGTTCGGATCGGGAATCGAGATCATGAATAGGCCGGTCGCCATGATCACCGCGCCGACCAGGATCGAGCGCTGGTACCCGAGCACGCGGTCGGCGACGTAGCCGCCGAAGATCGCGACGGCGTAGACGATCGCGAGGTACGCGCCGTAGACGAGGTTCGACGGTGCTTCGCCGGCTGCATCGCCGCCGTGGAACTGGGCGACCATGTAGAGCACGAGCGCCCAGCGGATCCCGTAGAACGCAAAGCGCTCCCAAAACTCCGTCATGAACAGCATCCACAGCGGGCGCGGATGGCCCATCTGCTGCGGATACTCGGGGGGCGGAACGTAGTGGCTCGAAACGGCGCCGCTCATCGGTAGCTCCAGTGCGTGGATGGGAACGCAATGCCCCTGAACGAGCGCTGCGAAGAGTCGAAAACGGGCGGCAGGTTTAACCCGCCGCACTGCAGCCGGTCAAACTTCGCCCGTGCTGCGCCGCAGCAGCCGCGTCAGTCCGGCGGCTGCTCGCCCAGCACGGTGCGGACCTCGAGCAGCTCCGGGAAGAACGTGAGGTCGAGCGCCTGGCGCAGGAAGCCGACGCCGGACGAGCCGCCGGTTCCGCGCTTGTAGCCGATGATCCGCTCGACCGTCTTCATGTGGCGGAAGCGCCAGAGCTGGAAGCTCTCCTCGACGTCCACGAGCTGCTCGCACATGTGGTACTCGGGCCAGAACACGTCGGTGTTCTCGTAGATGCGTTTCAGCACCGGGATCAGCCCGGCGTGGCGGTGGTGCGGCTCGGAGAAGTCGCGCTCGACGAGCTCGGCCGGGACCGCGTGCCCGCGCCGCGCGAGGTAGCGCAGAAACTCGTCGTAGAGGCTCGGCGCCTCGAGCACCGCGACGAGGTGCGCCTGCTGCTCGGGCGCGTGCGCGAACACGCGCACCATGTCGGCGTTCTTGTTGCCGAGCAGGAACTCGATCGTGCGGTACTGCAGCGACTGGAAGCCTGACGCGGGCCCCAGGACATGGCGGAACTTCGCGTACTCGGGCGGCGTCAGCGTCTCGAGCACGGCCCACATCTCGAACAGCTGGCGCTGGATCTGCTTCACCCGCGCGAGGATCTTCAAGCACTCGTCGAGCTCGTCGCGCGCGAGATGCGCGATCGCTGCGCTGAGCTCGTGGATCACGAGCTTCATCCAGAGCTCCGCGACCTGGTGCTGCACGATGAACAGCGTCTCGTCGTGGTGCTCGGGGCTCGATAGCGGCTTTTGCGCCGAGAGCAGCGTGCCGAGCTCGAGGTAGCCGCCGTAGGTGAGCCGGTCGCGGAGATCGGTGTGTATGCCCTGTTCGAGCGCGCGCTTGTTGTCGTCGGTCATGATGCGGATGGTAACGCGCGCGCTTGCCTTCCCCCCGCCCGCCTTGATATCAAGCCAGTTCTTCCTGGGAGGGAAGGTTCGATGGCAACGGCCGCGACGTTCGACGTCGAGCACGTGCAGTTCCTCGATCCCGAAGGCAAGCCGGTCGTCAAAGAGCTGCCCGCGATCGCGAAGGACACGAAGCGACTCGTCGAGCTGTACAAGCAGATGCTGTTCGTGCGCACGTTCGACGGCAAATCCGTCAACCTGCAGCGCACGGGCAAGCTCGGAACCTACGCCTCGTGTCTCGGGCACGAGGCCGCGCACGTCGCGATCGGCGCGACGCTGTCGCCCGAGGACGTATTCGCACCGATGTACCGCGAGTACGCCGCGCAGTTCATGCGCGGCGTGAAGCCGCGCGAGGTGCTGCTCTACTGGGGCGGCGACGAGCGCGGCAACGACTTCTCGGGGCCCGCGCACGACTACGCCTGGTGCGTGCCGATCGCGACGCAGTGCCTGCATGCGGCCGGCGCTGCGCTCGCATTCAAGCTGCGCAAGGAGCCGCGCGTCGCGCTCTCCGTGATCGGCGATGGCGGCTCGTCGAAGACCGACTTCTACGCCGCGATGAACGCGGCAGGTGCTTGGACGCTCCCGTACGTCAGCGTCATCGTCAACAACCAGTACGCGATCTCGGTGCCGCGCCGCATGCAGACGGGCGCGAAGACACTCGCGCAGAAAGGCATCGCCGCGGGCCTCGAGTGCGTGCAGGTCGACGGCAACGATCTCGTCGCGATGGTCGCGACGCTCGAGCACGCGATCGCGCGCGCGCGCCACGGCCACGGCGGCACCGTCGTCGAAGCCGTGACGTACCGGCTCTCCGACCACACCACCGCGGACGACGCCCGGCGCTACCGTCCCGAGGCCGAGGTCAAGGCGGCGTGGACGCGCGAGCCGCTGATCCGGATGCGCAACTTCCTGAAGGCGCAGAAGGCCTGGGACGACGCGCAGGAAGCCGACTGGAAAGCGCAGTGCGAGAAGGTCGTCGACGCCGAGATCAACGCGTACCTCGAAACCAAGCCGCAATCGGTCGAGGCGATGTTCGACTACCTCTACGCCGAGCTGCCGCCCGATGTGCGCGCGCAGCGCGACGAGGCGGTCGCGCGGGAGCCGCGCCGTGGCTGAGATCACCCTGATCGAGGCGATCACGCAGGCGCTCGCGCACGAGATGAAGCGCGATCCGTCCGTGGTCGTGCTCGGCGAGGACGTCGGCGTCAACGGTGGCGTGTTCCGCGCGACGGTCGGGCTCATCGACAAGTTCGGGCCCGATCGTGTGCTCGACACGCCGCTCGACGAGACCACGATCGCGGGCGTCGCGGTCGGGCTCGCGACCCAGGGCATGAAACCGGTCGCCGAGTCGCAGTTCGACGGCTTCGTCTATCCGATGGTCGATCACATCGTGTGCCACGCGGCGCGCATGCGCTACCGCACGCGCGGGCGCATGAGCTGCCCGCTCGTGCTGCGCGTGCCGTGGGGCGGCGGCATCCGCGCGCCCGAGCACCACTCCGAGGCGAACGAAGCGATCTTCACGAACGTGCCGGGCCTGCGCGTGGTGATGCCGTCCTCGCCGGGACGCGCGTACGGCTTGCTGCTCGCGTCGATCCGCGACCCCGATCCGGTGATCTTCTTCGAGCCGAAGCGCATTTACCGCCAGTACAAGGAAGCGGTGCCTGACGACGGCGAGGCGCTGCCGCTCGACGTCTGCTACGTGCTGCGCGACGGCACCGACGTGACGCTCGTGACCTGGGGCGCGCAGGTGAAGGAGACGCTCGAAGCAGCCGAGAAGCTCGCGGCCGACGGCGTCGAGGCCGAGGTCATCGACGTCGCGACGCTCAAGCCGCTCGATTTCGACACGATCCACGAGTCGGTGCGCAAGACCGGCCGCTGCGTGATCGTGCACGAGGCGGCGCGCACCGCCGGCTTCGGCGCGGAGATCGCGGCGCGGCTCGCGGAGCACGCGCTGTACGACCTCGTCGCGCCGGTCGAGCGCGTCACCGGTTACGACACGCACATTCCGTTGTTCCGGCTGGAGATGAAGTACTTGCCCTCGGTCGACCGTATCGTCGCCGCGGCGAAGAAAACCCTCGCGGTGTCCTGACATGCCCGACATGAAGCTCTTTCATCTGCCCGACCTCGGCGAAGGCCTGCCCGACGCCGAGATCGTCGAATGGCACGTCAAGGAAGGCGAGAAGATCAGGCTCGACGCGCCGCTGGTCTCGATGGAGACGGCGAAGGCCGTGGTCGAGGTGCCGTCGCCTTACACCGGCACGGTGGTGAAGCTGTTCGGCAAGACCGGCGACGTCATCGACACCGGCGCGCCGCTCGCGGGCTTCGAGCTCGAGGCCGGAGCAGCGCAGCGCGCCGAGGCGGAGCCGACGGGGCACCACCACGCGCCGTCCGCGTCGAAGGGCGCCGGTAGGCCCGTGCCCGACGAGCCACAGCGCGACGACGGCGGCGCGACGACGGTGATCGCGTCCGACGACGGCGGCGAGATCCTCGATGACGACAGACCCGCACCGAAGGGCGACGCCGGCACGGTGGTCGGCGCGATGGAGGCGAGCGACCGCGTCGTCGCCGAGCGCACGACGAGCGTCGGCGGCGTGAAGGCCGTGCCCGCGGTGCGGGCGCTCGCGAAGAAGCTCAATGTCGATCTCGCGCGGGTCAAGGCGACCGGGGCGGGTGGCGTCATGACGATTGCGGATGTCAAAGGCGCTGCTGCGGCGGGTCTGACGAAGCCGGCTGTGGGAGGGGCGGAAGCCCCGACTGCGCCGCGCGCGACCGAAGCGAAAAGCATCGGGGCTTCCGCCCCTCCCACAGTGATTCCGGAAGCGCGCTCCCAATCGGGCAAGCCGATGCGGACCGTACCGCACACGGTTCGCGCGCTCGGCCAGCCGGAGCAGCTGAAGGGCGTGCGCCGCAACATGGCGCGCATCATGGCCGACGCGCACGCGAAGGTCGTGCCGACGACGATCTTCGACGACGCCGACATCCACGCCTGGACCGCCGGCAACGACATCATGGCGCGGCTCGTGCGTTCGCTCGTGGTTGCGTCGCGCGCGGTGCCGGAGCTCAACGCGTGGTTCGACGGCGACGCCGGTACGCGCACGCTGCACCAGCGCGTCGACGTCGGCGTCGCGGTCGACACCGAGGACGGGCTGTTCGTGCCGGCGCTGCGCAACGCCGACGTGCTCGATGCGGGCGGCATCCGCCAGGCGCTGAACCGTATTCGCGATCAGGTGCGCGATCGCACCATCCCGGCCGAGGAGCTGCGCGGCTACACGATCATGCTGTCGAACTTCGGCGTGTTCGCGGGGCGCTACGCGACGCCGGTGATCGTGCCGCCGTGCGTCGCGATCGTCGCCACGGGCAAGCTCGAGCATCGCGTCGTCGCGGTGATGGGCGGGATCGAGGCGCACCGGACGATTCCGCTGTCGCTCACGTTCGATCACCGCGCGGCGACGGGCGGCGAGGCGGCGCGTTTCCTGAAAGGGATGCTCGACGACCTCGCGCGGCCGACATAGCAGGTTCAGCGCACGACGTAGCGGCGCATCCGCACGACGTGCGCGACGAGCAGGACCAACGGGAAGGCGTGAAACGCCGCGAGCACGGCGACGATCTGCGGCCACATCGCGCCGTGCGCGGCGGGCGGCGTCTGCATCGCGACGCCGACCGAAACGACCGCGAGAAACACGGCGAGCGCGATCGCGCCGCCGTCGAACCGGCGCCGCTCGGGCGTGCGCGGCAACGCGCGGGGATAGCGCAGGTAGAGCCAGACCAGGATCGAGAACGCCGGCAAGAACAGGATCAGCGCGAGAAAGCGCATCACGGCGCGCGACCTCAGCCGAAGCCGAGCTCCGCACGCTTCGCATCCATCGCGTCGCGGGCGCGCTGCGGCGAATCGTACGGGCCGCCGACGTGCAGCACGGCCCCGGCCGCGTCGCTCGCCTTGAACCAGAAGCTGCCGTCGCGCTCGCGATACGTCACGAACTTCGGCGCCGTGTCGGACTTGCGCTTCGCCGCGGCGCGCGCCTTCGAGCCGACATCCGCGATCGAGCGCAGCCCGACCGCGTGCTTGAGCTCGCGGATCGCCGCGCGCGAGCGCTCGCACGCTTTCTCGGCGCCATGGCGGAGCGCCGTCTCGATTCGTTCGGGCTCGGACATCAGCGCCTCGTAGCGCTCGCGCGCCGGCGCGAGCTCGCGATCGATGCGCTCGTAGAGCCGCTCCTTCGCTTCGCCCCAGGCGATGCCCGCGATCAACGCGCGGCGGTACGCCTGCGTTTCGGCCGGATCCGCGAACGCCTGAAAAATCGTGTAGAGGTGCGAGCTGTCCGGATCCTTCGGCTGACCGGGCTCGAGCGAATTCGTGACGATCCCCATGATCGCCTTCCGCAAGTCCTTCGCCGGCAACCACAAGGGGATCGTGTTGTCGTAGCTCTTCGACATCTTGCGGCCGTCGAGCCCCGGCAGCACTGCGGTCGCATCGTCGACGCGTGCCTCGGGCAGGGTGAAGAACTCGCGGCCGTAGATATGGTTGAAGCGCTGCGCCAGGTCGCGCGCGATCTCGATGTGCTGGATCTGGTCGCGGCCGACGGGCACCTCGTGCGCGTTGAAGATCAGGATGTCGGCCGCCATCAGCACGGGGTACATGTAGAGCCCGGCCGTGACGCCCGCGTCGGCGTCCTCACCCGCTGCGACGTGCTGGTCGACGACGGCCTTGTAGGCGTGCGCGCGGTTGAGCAGCCCCTTGCCGGTGACGCAGGTCAGAAGCCAGGTGAGCTCGGGGATCTCGCGAATTTCGGACTGGCGGTAGAAAAACACGCGCTCGGGATCGAGCCCGCACGCGAGCCAGCTCGCCGCGATCTCGAGCGTCGAGCGCTGCACGCGCTCGGGCTCCTGGCATTTGACCAGCGCGTGGTAGTCCGCGAGGAAGTAGAACGACTCGACGTTCGGGTTGCGGCTCGCGGCGATCGCCGGGCGGATCGCGCCGACGTAGTTGCCGAGGTGCGGGGTTCCGGTCGTCGTGATGCCGGTGAGGACGCGTTTGGTGGTCATCGGTCGCGGGAGGGCCGCGGCGCCGTGCGGCGCGCGGCCGGATGAACGGTCGGCAACGAGGGAGCGCGGAGTTTAGGGCATTAACCCCGTCCGGGTCGGGCCGGCGTTGGACTCCGCAGGTTCACAAGGAGGACCTCGATGAAACGCTTGCTGGCCGCCCTGGCCCTCATCACCGCGACGACGACCGCCGCCGCGAGCCACCGCGGCTTAGTCCACGTCACGATCACCGACCTCGACACCGGCCGTACCCTGCCGCTCACCGACTTCCGCGGGCGCAGCTACGTCGCGGGCGAGCCCGGCGACCGCTACGCCGTGACGCTGCACAACACCTCGGGCGAACGCGTGCTCGCGGTCGTCTCGGTCGACGGCGTCAACGTCGTGACCGGCCAGACCGCCGGCGCGCAGCAGTCGGGCTACGTGCTCGGCCCGTACGAGCGCGCCGAGATCCGCGGCTGGCGCAAGAACCTCTCGGAGGTCGCCGAGTTCTACTTCACCGAGCTGCCCGATAGCTACGCCGCGCGCACGGGCCGACCCGACGACGTCGGCGTGATCGGCGTCGCGGTGTTCCGCGAGCGCGTCCGCTACATCCCGCCGCCGGTCCCGGTGTCGCCCCCGATCGCACGCGAGGATGCGCGCCGCGACCGCAGCACGCGCTACGGCGCGCGCCCCGAAGCGCCGGCCGCGCAGGCGGGCAGCGCCGCGCCGTCGGCGAAGTCGGCTGATGGATACGACGACCTTGCCGAGCAGGAAATCGGCACGGGCCACGGCGAACGCCGCTACGACCCGATCGGCACGACCACGTTCGAGCGCGCGAGCTCGCGCCCCGCACAGGTCGTCGCGATCTGGTACGACACGTACGAAGCGCTGGTCGACCGCGGCATCATCCGCGCGCCGCGCTGGCGCCCGGGCCGCGAGCCGGACCCGTTCCCGATCGGCTTCGTACGCGATCCGTATTGAGATGGTTCGATGACGGGGCTCCTGCCCCACATCGAACGCGGCGAGTCCGGAGTGAATCCGGACTCGCCTCCGGCCGCTGCGCGCCGGCACAAAGTCCTCGATGGTCGGATCACGGCGCTTCCTGCGCCGCATCCGACGCGGTGAGCGCGGAGTGAATCCGCGCTCACCTCCAGCCGCTGCGCGCCGGCACATCCATGTGCCGGGGATGGCGCCGGCGTATGGTCAGATATTGCGAGCGAACGTCCGCGACCCCAGTGCGAACGTCACGGCGCCGACGGCCGCGAGGATGCCGAGCGGCAGCGCCATTTCGGTGAGCGAGAAGCCGCGCCAGATCGCGCCTTCGAACGCGAGCATCGCCCACTTGACCGGCGAGAAATGGCTGACGTTCGCCATCCAGGCCGGCATCACGAACAGCGGGATCATGCCGCCGCCGAACATCATGAGCGGCATCATGATCGCCCAGCCCGCGCCCGACACCGATTCGACCGTCGTGCCGAAGCTCGCGATCATCATCATGACGCCGGTGAAGCAGAACGCCGACACCGCGACCGCCAGCACCAGCAGCGACCACGAGCCCGGCCGCACGCCGAACGCGACGACCGCGAGCGTGAACAGCACGACCGCGACCGCGGCGATCGCACCGGCGCAGGCGATTGCCTTGCCGACCAGGATGTCGCGCGCCGCGAGCGGGCTCGCGCGCAAGCGCGCGAGCGTGCCCTGCTGGCGTTCGAGCACGAGCGCGGACGCGAACGTCATCAACGTACCGACGATGCCCCACAGCAGACCCTGCGGAAACGTCACCGCAAAGCCGTTGCGCGGGCCGCGGCGCGTCGCATCGATCTCCTCGACCTCGACCGCGAGCGGGGTCCACTGCGGCGCGCCGCCGCCCGACGCCGATGCCGGCGTGATGCCGCTGCCGACGACCTCGTCGACGGAATCGAAGAAGCGCTCCATCGTGGCGCGCTGCGCCGCCGGCAGCGTCGCGACGTCCTCGCGCGCCTGCGCCATGGTCGCTTGCGACTGCGTCGGATCGAACATGCGGTCCGCGAATCCCTGCCCGCCGACCTGCTGCAGGTAGCCGCCGATCATCGCGCGCTCGGCGCGGCGGCTCGGGTCGACCAGCACCTTGACCTTCGGCGGCTCGCCGTAGAACAGACGCTGGCTCGCGACGCCGTAGCCCTTCGGCACGATCACCGCGGCGGTACGTTTGCCGGTGCGCACGAGCTCGCGCGCGACGGTTTCCTCCGCCACGTCGGTCTCGAGCGTGTCGAGCTTGCGCACGCGCTCGACGAACAGCGCAGACTCGGCGCTCGCATCGAGGTCGACGATCGCGACACGCGGCTTTGCGGTCCCACCGCCGCTGCCGCCGAAGATCAGCCCGAACAGCACGGCCGTCAGGATCGGCCAGCCGACCACGAAGAACAGCGCCGCGGGCTGCCGCAGCAGCACGCGCCAGTCCTTGACCGCGAGGGCAAACGTAGCGCGCATCGTGCTACTCCCGCAGCGAACGGCCGGTGAGATTGAGGAACACCTGCTCGAGCGTCGGGCGCTCGAGGCGGAACTCGTCGATCGCGCCTTCGGCGGCGATCGCGTTGAGGCGCGCGAGCGCTTCGCGCGCGGCTTCGCGCAGCTCCTCGCTGCCGCGCCGCACGATCAGCGTCGCATCGCCGCCGTGCGCGACGACGAGCTGGTCGAGCGTGCCGAGCGCGAGCACCTTGCCGTGGTCGACCACCGCGATGCGATCGCAGAGCCGCTGCGCCTCCTCCATGTAGTGCGTCGTGTAGACGACCGTGCGACCCTGCGCCTTCAGCGACTTCACCAGCTCGAAGATCGCGTGGCGCGATTGCGGGTCGACACCGGCGGTCGGCTCGTCGAGCAGCACGAGATCGGGGTCGTGCACGAGCGCCGCGGCGAGGTTGAGCCGCCGCTGCATGCCGCCGGAATAGCCGCCGACGCGATCGTGCTGGCGCTCGGCGAGCTGCACGAAGTCGAGCACGGCGTCGACGCGCTCGGCGAGCTTCGTTTCCTCGAGCCCGGACACGCGGCCGAAGAATTCGACGTTCTCGCGGCCGGTCAGCAGCGGATAGAGGGCGAGCGACTGCGGTGCCAGGCCGATGCGCGCGCGGATCGCGGGTTCCGCGGGCGAGCCGCCGCAGACCGAGATCGCGCCGCGATCGGGCACCACGAGCCCGGTCAGCACGCCCATCGTCGTCGACTTGCCGGCGCCGTTCGGCCCGAGCAAGCCGAACACCTCACCGCGCTCGACCGTGAGGTCGAGACCCGCGAGCGCGACCGTCGCGCCGTAGCGCTTTTCGATGGCTTCGAGCCTGATCATGCGGCGCATCGTCGCGGGATTCGCCCGCGTACGCCATTGACGACTGTCATGCGCACCGGATGCGCCACGCGGCTTCAGCCGCGCATCAGCGTGCTCTTGCCGAACAAGCTCTCGACCAGGTCGACCGCGAGCTCCGCGGTCGCGTTGCGATGATCGAGCGCGGGGTTGAGCTCGACGATGTCGAGCGAGCCCATACGCTCGCTGTCGGCGATCATCTCCATCACGAGCTGCGCTTCGCGGTAGTTCGGGCCGCCCGGAATCGTCGTGCCGACACCGGGCGCGATCTCCGGGTCGAGGAAATCGACGTCGAAGCTGACGTGCAGATGCGTGTCGGCGTCGAGCCCCTCGAGCGCCTCCTCCATCGCGCGCTTCATCCCGACTTCGTCGATGTAGCGCATGTCGTAGATGTCGAGACCGTGCTCGCGCACGAGGCGCTTCTCGCCGGGATCGACCGAACGGATTCCGATCTGGCGCAGCTCGTCGGGCCGGATCGCCGGCGCGTCGCCGCCGAGATGCGTGAGCTCGCGCGGCCCGATGCCGCAGAGGCACGCGACCGGCATGCCGTGAACGTTTCCGGACGGCGTGATGACGTGGGTGTTGAAGTCGGCGTGTGCGTCGAGCCACATGATGCGGAGCTTCTTCCCGCGCTCGCGGCAGTGGCGCGCGACCGCCGTGATCGATCCGACCCCGAGCGAATGGTCGCCGCCGAGCAGGATCGGCAGCTCGCCGCGATCGAGCGCGCCGCCCACCGCCTCCATCGCGATGCGGTTCCACTCGACGACCTGCGCCAGGTGGCGGTAGCCCTCGACCGGCTCGGTCCACGGGTTGAACGGCCCGCTCAGGTTGCCGGTGTCGCGCACGTCGAGCCCGCGCGCGGCGAGCGCGGACGCGATGCCGGCGACGCGCAGCGCTTCCGGGCCCATCGATGCGCCGCGATGGCCCGCGCCGATGTCGGTCGGTGCGCCGATCAGCGCGACGGGGGGAAACTGCCGCATGTGATCTCGCTCCGTTCGGGTCTGCCGGCAGTCAGACTCGAACTGACGACCTTCCGCTTACAAGGCGGGTGCTCTACCAACTGAGCTATGCCGGCGTGGTGTGGTGCGGATTATCGCAAGAAAGCGCGCCCGCTACGCTGTCCCTGCTCCGCATCCGCTGGCGCATCCCTGCGCCAGCCCTCACGCCCTTCGGGCGTTCGACCATCGCTGCGCGATGTCCGGCCTACTGCGGTGGTCGTTGTGCCGGACTTCGCGCTCGCTGCGCGAGCGCTCACGCCGGCCTACGGGCATCGGCACCGCGACCCCAGCCGTAGGCCGGGGTGAGCCGAAGGCGAAGTCCGGCACCCGACGCGACAACGCCGAGTAGGCCGGACATGGCGAAGCCATGGCCGGCAGCCCGCGCAGCAATCTCAAAAACACGCGATCGGCTCGCCCTCGATACCCAGGAAGTCCGGCAGGTGATCGCGCCAGTCGAACGTCACCTCCGGCCGCACCGCGACGTCGAGCCAGTACACCGGCAGGTCCTCGACCCGCTCGGTGAGCTCCGGCGCGAAGCCGAGCGTCGAGATCTCCGCGCGCCGCCGCTCCGCGTTCGCGCGCTCGCGGAACAGCCCGAGCGAAATCGAATTCTGCTGATTGCCCGCGGTCACGACGTAGTAGTCGCGCACGCCGCGCGCCGAGAGCTCGCGCGCGACCGCAAGCGCTTCGCCGCGCGTGGCGGGCGCCGCCAGGAACACGAGGAAGCCGCGCGACTGCCGGGTGCGCGATTCGCGGAACTGCAGGCGCTCGACCTGCGGCGTCAGCACGTTCATCGCGCGCCGTAGGTCGGCCTGACTCGGGAACGGTCCGATCCGCGTGCAGCGGTCGCGCGCGGCGGCGGCGGGATCGAGCGGTGCGCTCGCGAGCTCGGCCGTGCTCGCCGCGCCGTCGCGCTCGGCCAGCAGCACGAGCGGCGCGACGCCCGGATCGGCGGGCGGCAGCGTCGGCGCGGCCGCGCGCGAGGACACGTAGAGCCACGCGCCCATGCCGATATTGGCTGCGAGCAGCAGCACGAAGAGAATGCGGGTGATCATCGCAGCCGGAAGCGACGCGGGGCGCGTCGCTGCATTCTAGCCGCCACACGCAAGCGCATAGTGACGGAGGCCCTCGAGCACGAGATGCGGCGCGATCGCGTGCGGCGTGTGGACGAGCGCCGCGAGCCGCTCGCCCGCGCCGCCCGAGACCAGCACGCGGGGGATCTCGCCGAGCTCCGCCGCGAGTCGCGCCGCGGCGCGATCGACCAGCGCGGCCGCCGCCTGCCAGGTGCCGGCGTCGAGACCCGCTTCGGTCGAGCGGCCGAACGCGGCCGAAGGTGCGGGGGCGCGCAGCCACTCGATCCGCGCGGTCGCGCCGAGCAGCGCGCTGCGCATGAGGTCCGGGGCCGGCGCGATCCATCCGCCGAGATGACGGCCGTCGCGCGCGAGCGCGTCGATCGCGAGCGCGGTGCCGAGACTGACCGTCAGCGCGGGCTCGGTGCCGCGCGCGCGCGCCGCGACGAGCGCGAAGAAACGATCGATCCCGAGCCGCACGGGCTCGTCGTACGCGTTCGTGACCCCGCAGGCCGCGGCCGGCGTCGCCGGCGTCTCGATCGTTGCGGCTGGAAAGCGGCGCGCGAGCGCGGCGACGAGGCGCGCGGTCCGCTCCGGCGCAACGACGCTCGAGACGACGATGCGCGCGACCGTACGCTCGCCCTGCCCGACCGAGTCGCCCGCCGCGTCGTGCGCGACCGCATGGACCTCGCCGATGCCGTCAGCGGTCGCGAGCGTCCATTTGAGCCGCGTGTTGCCGGCGTCGACGAGCAGCAGCGTCATCGCGCGCGCACACTGACTTCGCCGCTCGCGTAGCGCCGCTCCGCGCCCGCAACCCGCACGCGCAACGCACCGTCGGCGTCGACCCCGAGCGCCTCGCCCTCGACGCGCTCGCGGCCGAGCTCGAGCACGATCGGCCGGCCGCACAGTGCGTCGGCGGATTCGTAGGCCGCGCGGAACGATGCGAAGCCGTAGTGCTCGAAGCGCTCGAGCGCCGGGAGCAGCAGGTCGACGAGCGCCGCGGCCAGCGCGCCGCGCGTCGCGTTCGGCGCGAGCGCCGCGACGTCGATCCACGGCTGGCCGATCGCGCTCCCCGCGCCGCGCGGCATCGCGACGTTGATGCCGATGCCGATCACGGCGTCGCACGGTCCCGCGATCTCGCCGCCGAGCTCGATCAGGATGCCGCCGAGCTTGCGGCCGTGGGCGACCAGATCGTTCGGCCATTTGAGCGCGACGCCCGGAACGCCGCTACGCGCGAGCGTCTCGCGCACGACGACGCCGACCGCGAGGCTCAGGCCCGCGAGCGCCGCGGCGCCCCCTTCGAAGCGCCAGCCGAACGAGGCGTAGAGATTCGCCGCGAGTGGCGACTGCCATGTGCGACCGCGTCGGCCGCGTCCGGCCATCTGGTGTTCGGCGAGACAGACGCGTCCATGCGCGTCGCCCGGTGCACGTCGCAGCAACGCCGCGTTGGTCGAATCGAGCTCGAAGTGGATCTCGATCCCGCGCAGCACGGTGCGCGCCGCCGGCGAGAGCGACGCGACGATGCGATCCGCGTCGAGCAGCTCGAGTGGGCGCTCGAGCCGATAGCCGCGGCCGCGCTCGGCCTCGATCGCGACACCGAGCGCGCGCAGGCGCTCGACCTGCTTCCAGACCGCGGCCCGCGTAATGCCGAGCCGCGCCGCGAGCGCGGTGCCGGAGAGCTCGCCGTCCGCGGCGAGCGCCTGCAGCACGCGCCCCGCGCTCATTCGAGCCCGTCGCGGTCGATCAGTCGTCCGATCACGCGCGCGGCTTCGAAGCGGTGCTCGGTGCCGGCGCGGACGCGTTTGAGGTTCTCGCGATGCGTGAACGCGATCAGTGCGGCAGAAGCGAGCCCGAACAGGAACAGCGGCCCGACCGTGCGACCGGTCGCGACCATCAGCAGCGATATCGGTAGCGCGAGCGCCGCGAACACGGTCGAGAGGCCGACGTAGCCGGTCGTTGCGAGCGTGCCGAGCCAGACCAGCAGCGGCAGCATCACCGCGCCGGGCGCCACGACGAGCAGCGCGCCGACCAGGGTCGCCGCACCCTTGCCGCCGCGGAAGCCGTACCAGACCGGCCAGATGTGGCCGAGCGCGCACGCAAATCCGCACGCGAGCGCCTGCGCGAGCGGCGACGCCGCGCCGGCGCCGAAAGGCACGTCGGCCAGCAGCGCTGCGAGCGCGCCCTTCCCGATATCGATCGCGACGACGCCCGCCGCAAAGGCGCGCCCCTGCGTGCGCAGGGCGTTGGTACCGCCGGCGCTGCCGCTGCCCAGATCGCGGATGTCGACGCCGCGGAAGCGACCGAGCACGAGCGCGCCCGAAACCGACCCGATGAGATAGGCGATCACGAGCTTCAGCAGAAATGCGAGCAGACTCATGCGCGCAGCGCCTCGCGCAGCGGCGTCTCGGGCAGTACGCCGATGAGCAGGGACCCGGGGCCCGCATGCGCGCCGATCGCGCTGCCGGCCTCGATCGTCCAGAGCCGGGCGATGTTCGGCACGCGCGCACGCAAGGTTTCGCTCGCGATCGCGGCGTCTTCGGGCGCGTCGCAATGCCCGACGATGATCCGCCAAGCCCGCTCCGGATCGAGCTGGCGCGCGACCGCGGCCGCGAAGCGCTGCGGCACGTCGCTGCGGCCCCACAGCACCCCGCCGAAGCCGAGCTTGCCGCTCGCGGTGCTGCGCACGATCGGCACGCAGCGCGTGAAACGCTGGAGCGGCACCACGAGCTTCGGCGCGCGACCGCCGCGCACGCCGTAGCTGAGATCGCGCACGACGGCGAACAAGGTCGCCTTGCGGCTCGCGGCTCGCACGCGCGCGACGATCTCGTCGGCCGAATAGCCGGCCGCTGCCGCCTCGGCCGCGTCGATCGCGATCAGCGCCTGCGCGGCCGAGCCGTGGTTCGTGTCGACCACACGCGCGTGCGCCGGATCGACGCGCGCGGCCGCCGACTCGCCCGACTGCAGCGTGCCCGAAAGTGCACGCGAGAGTCCGACGTAGACGAGATCGCGATGGTGCGACAGCAGGAATTCGAACAGGCGCCGGAAGTCGCCCGGCGGCGGCTGCGAGGTCCGCGGCGGCACCGGGCTGTCGCGCAGCTCGCGATAGAACTCGCGCGGCGAGAGCGAGACCTTGTCGAGGTAGTCGCGGGCGCCGATGCTGATCCGGACCGGCACGACGTGGATGTCGAGCTGCTCCAGCGCTTCGCCGGGAACGTCGGCGCCCGAATCGACGACGATCGCGACGCGATCGCGCGCCTGGTGCGAGCTCGCGACCTGGCGCCGCATGTCGTCGGCCTTCTCGCTCGAGACGCGGCCGTGGCGCGCGCAGGTTTCGAACAGCAGCGCGGGTTCGTCGACGTGCGCATGCACGCGAACCTTCTCGCGCGTGCCGGCCAGCACCAGGCTCGTCAGCGGCAGCGCGAGCAGCGATGCCTTGAGCGCGAGGCGATCGACGGACTCGCCGCTGACGATGCACTCGGTGCACCAGCGATGCGTCTCCGATTCGTCGTGCCTCGACTCCGGCATGTCGACGCCGGCCTCGCCGGCGTCGGCCGGCGGTGCGGTCGCGGGGCTGTGCCGCCCGGTGCGAATGAACTCGTCGATCCCTTCGAGCATGTCGACGAAGCCGAGCCCGCCCGCGTCGACGACGCCGGCGGAGCGCAGCACCGCGAGCTGTTGCGGCGTGTCGTCGAGCGCGCGGCGCGCGCGCGCGAGCGCCGGCCCGAAGCTGGTGCGGAAGTCGCGCGCGCCGGCGGCGACCGTGCGCTGCATCTCGGCGGCGAACGCCGCGATGACCGACAGGATCGTGCCTTCGCGCGGCTCGGCGAGCGCTTCGCGCGCGAGTCGCGAGCCGCTCGAGGTGGCTTCGGCGAGCGCGGCGGGCGTGACCTTGCGGCGGTCGGCGACCGCTTCCGAGACGCCCTGGAAGAACTGCGCGAGGATCGCGCCCGAGTTGCCGCGTGCGCCGTCGATCGCCTCCGAGGCGGCGCGGCGCATGACCTCGCCGAAGTGCGGCGCCCTGCCGCGCCGGATCGCGTTCGAGACCGCGGCGAGCGTGAACGCCATATTCGTGCCGGTGTCGCCGTCGGGCACGGGAAACACGTTGATGCGGTTGAGCTCGTCACGCTGCGCGATGACACGCTCCGCACCCGCGAGCAACGCGCGGCGCAAGCCGTAGCCCGACAGCTCCTGCATACGAGACGCCCCCGCCGGAACCGCCGACGGGCGGACCTTCGCCAGTGTAGCCAGCGCACGCGGCGTCCGATGTTGCGGCGCGTCACGGCTGAGGCGTAACGTTTTTGGCGGTTCGAGCATCTTTCCGGGGCTGAATCCGGGGGAGGAGTATCATGGCAGTGGTGTTTCGATCGATGTTCGCTCGCGGAGGACCCTGCATGCGCACGCTCCCCGCAATCGCTCTCTTCGCGCTCGTCTCCGCGTCGATCGCCTTCTCGGCGCCGGTCTGCGCCGCGGGCTTGTCGCTCGCGCGGTTCGTGCCGCGGATCGAGCTCGGCGCGATGTTCGAGCTCGAGCGCGCGTCGCCGGCCGGGACCACGGCGGTCCCGCAAGCAGACGAAACCGACACCCCCGCACCGGTCGACGAGGACCGCGTGGACCCCGCCGCGCGCGCCGACGCGGACACGTCACTCGCGCCGCCGCGCAGCAAACCCGGTGCCGCCGGCCAGGACCGCGCGCCACGCTGGAAATCACTGATCCCAGGCGCCCTCAAATGAGGTCAGGGATGACCTCATCCCGGACAGCACAAGGATGTGCGTCGATCCGGGAACCACGAGCCTCGGCGAGCGCCGCGGATACGCGCTGATCCGATCACAGCACCGCGCACGCCTCGACTCGTCGCGCTTTGCCTTTGCCGCCGCACAACGCACACTCGAGCGATGCTCGATTTCCTCAAGCGCCTCACGCGCACGGCGCCGGCGATTCCCGATCCGCTCTGGGCCGAAGCCCGCGCACGGATCCGCCTGCTCGACGCGTACGACGAGCCCGCGCTCGAACGCCTGCGCGTTCGTGCCGCCGCATTCCTCGCACAGAAAGCAATCTCGCCGGCGCACACGCTCGAGCTCGGCGACGTCGAGCGCGTCGTGCTCGCCGCGCTGTGCTGTCTGCCGGCGCTCAATCTCGGCCCCGACGCGCTGCGCGGTTGGCACGAGGTGATCGTCTATCCCGGCCAGTTCCGCGTGCGCCGGCACGAACACGACGCTGATTCGACGGTCGTGACCGAGTGGGACGACGAGCTCGCGGGCGAGTCGTGGACACACGGCCCCGTGATCCTCTCCTGGGCCGACGTCGCGCAGGACCTCGCCGATCCGTTCGAGGGCCTGAACGTCGTCGTCCACGAAATCGCGCACAAGCTCGACATGGCCGACGGCGAGAGCGACGGAATCCCGCCGCTCGCCGGCGAGGTGAGACGTACGTTCAAGCACACGATGCGCGCGGCGTACGACGCGTTCGTCGCGTCGGTCGATGCGGGCGAGGAGACGGTGATGGACCCGTACGCCGCGGAAGCGCACGACGAGTTCTTCGCGGTCGCGAGCGAGTACTACTTCAGCGCGCCGGACGTGCTCGCCGAACACTACCCGGAGGTCTACGCTGCGCTAGCGTCGTTCTACGGGCCGGTGCCGATGCCGCGCGTGAATTGAGGTGCAATGTGCCCGCCGGCCATCGCTTTGCGATGTCCGGCCTACGGCGGCGCAGTAGGCCGGACTTGCGAAGCAAGGCCGGCAATCGCGCCGTCCGCTACAAGACTCGCTTCGCCGCCGCGACCACCCGCTCCACCGTGAACCCGAAGTGCTTCATCAGCACGTCGCCGGGCGCCGACGCACCGAACGTCGCAATCCCCACGACCTCGCCGTCGAGCCCGACGTACTTGCGCCAGAAATCCGGGTGCGCCGCCTCGATCGCGACGCGCCTGCGCGCGAACGATGGCAGCACGTGCTCGCGGTACTCCGCGGGCTGCGCGTCGAACAGCTCGGTGCACGGCATCGAAACGACGCGCGCGCCGATGCCTTCGTCGCCGAGCACGCGCGCGGCCTTGATCGCGAGCTCGACCTCGCTGCCGGTCGCGATCAGGACCACGTCGAGCTTCGCGGTCTGCGGGTCGAGCAACACGTAGGCGCCGCGCGCGACGTCGTGCACCTGTTGTTCGGTGCGCAGCTGCGGTGCGAGGTTCTGGCGCGTGAACACGAGACAGGTCGGGCCGTCCCGGCGACCGATCGCGGCCTTCCAGGCAATCGCCGACTCGACCGCGTCGCACGGACGCCAGACGCGGTTGTTCGGGATGTAGCGCAGCGACGCGAGGTGCTCGATCGGCTGGTGCGTCGGGCCGTCCTCGCCGAGGCCGATCGAGTCGTGTGTGTAGACGTGGATCGCGCCGGCCGGGATCAGCGCCGACATGCGCACGGCGTTGCGCGCATAGTCGGCGAACACGAGGAACGTCGCGTCGTACGGGATGAAGCCGCCGTGCAGCGCGATGCCGTTCGAGATCGCGGTCATGCCGAACTCGCGCACGCCGAAGTAGACGTAGTTGCCGCCCGGCTCGCCGCGGTTGACGTCCTGCGAGCCCTTCCAGAGCGTGAGATTCGAGTGCGCGAGGTCGGCCGAGCCGCCGATCAGCTCCGGCAGCAGCGGACCGAACGCCTCGAGCGCCATCTGCGAGGCCTTGCGCGACGCGACGGTCGGGCCCTCCTGCTGCAGCTTCGCGATGTAGGCGTTCGCCTTCGCCTCGAATTCGTCCGGCAGCGCGCCGCGCATGCGGCGCTCGAATTCGACCGCGAGCGCCGGATGGGCTGTGCGGTAGCGCGCCCAAAGCGCATCCCACTCGGCCTGCCACTTCTCGCCGCGCGCGTGCGCGTTCCAGCCGCGCCCGATCTCGTCCGGCACGACGAACGGCTCGTGCGGCCAGCGCAGCGCCTCGCGCGCCGCCGCGACCTCGTCCTTGCCGAGCGGTGCGCCGTGCGTCGATTCCTTGCCCTGCTTGTTCGGCGCACCGTAGCCGATGATCGTCTTGCAGCAGATCAGGGTCGGCTTGTTCGGGTCGAGGCCGGCCGACACGAGCGCTGCCTTGATCGCCTCGGGGTTGTGGCCGTCGACTTCCGGGATCACTTCCCAGCCGTACGCTTCGAAACGCTTGACCGTATCGTCCGTGAACCAGCCGCCGACCTCGCCGTCGATCGAGATGTTGTTGTCGTCGTAGATCGCGATGAGCTTGCCGAGCTTCAGCGTCCCCGCGAGCGAGCAGGCCTCGTGGGACACGCCTTCCATGAGGCAGCCGTCGCCGACCAACACGTAGGTGTAATGATCGACGAGGTTGAGACCGGGCTGGTTGAAGTGCTGCGCAAGCACCTTCTCGGCGAGTGCCATGCCGACCGCGTTCGCCAGGCCCTGGCCGAGCGGGCCGGTCGTCGTCTCGATCGCAGGGTGCTCGGAGTACTCGGGATGGCCGGGCGTCTTCGAGTGGAGCTGGCGGAAGCGCTTGAGCTCCTCGATCGGCATGTCGTAGCCCGCGAGGTGCAGCAGCGCGTAGAGCAGCATCGAGCCGTGGCCGTTCGAGATCAGGAAGCGATCACGGTTCGGCCAGTCGGGATTGCCCGGGTTGTGGCGCAGGAAGTCGTTCCAGAGGACTTCCGCGACATCGGCCATGCCCATCGGCATGCCGGGATGCCCGGAGTTCGCCTGCTGGACGGCGTCCATCGCGAGCGCGCGGATGGCGTTGGCGAGTTCTTTGCGGCTCGGCATGGAGTTCCTGCGGCTGGAAGTGGCGCGGCGCGAAGCCGCGCATTCTAGCCGGAACGCCGCAGCCTAGCCGTGCGTCGACGAGACCGGTATCACGTCGGGCACCTCGGCTTCGCTCGTCTTCGCCGAGACGACCACCGCGGTCGCGAGGTCGCCCGTGACGTTGAGCGAGGTGCGACACATGTCGAGGAAGCGGTCGACGCCGAGGATGATGCCGATGCCCTCGGGCGGCACGCCGATGATCCCGCAGATCATCGCGATGACGGGAAGCGAACCCGCCGGCACACCGGCCGTACCGATCCCGCCCATGATGCAGAGCCCGAGCACGAGGAACTGCGTGGGCAGATCCAGGTTGACGCCGAAGGCCTGTGCGAGGAACAGCACCGTGACGCCCTCGAACAGCGCGGTTCCGTGGTGATTCGCCGACGCCCCGATCGTCAGCACGAAGCGCGCGACCTTGCGCGGCAGCTTGAGATTCTCCTCGGCGACGCGCAGCGTGACCGGCAGCGTGGCGGTGCTCGACGCGGTCGCGAACGCGGTCAGCAGCGCTTCCTCGCTGTCGCGAAAGAAGCGCAGCGGGCTCATCTTCCCGACGAACTTCACCCACAGCGGCAGCACGATGAACATGTGCATCGCGAGCGCGAGCACGACGGTCAGCGCGAACCAACCGAGCGTCAGCAAGAGCTCCCAGCCGAACTCCGCCGTCAGGCCGAACATCATGAACGCGACCGCGTAGGGCGCAGTGCGGATCACGAGGCCGATCAGGCGCATCGAGATCTCGAACACGCCCTGCAGGAACTCCTTGAACCTCTGCGTCGCCGGGGTTTGCGTCAGCACGAGGCCGATACCGAACATCAGCGCGAAGAACATGACTCCGAGCTTTTGGCGGTCGTCGGTCGCGGCGACGAGCACGTTCTTCGGCACGATGTTGAGCAGGAACTGCATGCCGGAGATCTGGCTGCCGCTGTTCGCGATCTCCGACGCCTTCGCCTGCCCGGTCGACATCGTCTTCTCGAGCACGGCCGGATCGATTCCGATGCCGGGTTGCACGAGGTTCACCATCAGGATGCCGATCACCACGGCGATACCCGTCAGCACGGCCGTGTATATCAGCGTGCGCCAGCCGAGCCGGCCGAGGCTCGCGATGTCGCCGAGCTCCGCGACGCCGAGCACGAGCGCCGAGAACATCAGCGGCAGCACGAGCATGAACAAAAGATTGAGGAAAATCGTGCGGATCGGCGTTGCGAGGTAGTACACGAGGCCGTGCGTGATCGGCGCGTCCGGTGCCATGAAGTGCGCGATCAGACCGACGGCCGTGCCGAGCAGGAAGCCGATCAGCATCTTGATGTGCAGCGGCATCACTTTCGACGGCTTCATCGGGGGAATCTTGTCCTCGAGCACCGGCGGATCCTCGGATCGGGTTGAGCGCCGGCCAGCGGCGCAGCCGGGCGAGTGTAGCTGAGCGTGTCGGCGCTACAGGACCGGCGTCGCGTGCGCGACGAGGAGATCCTCGCGCGTCTTCGGGCGGCCGATGAGATAGCCCTGCGCGTAGCGCACGCCGAGGGTCTTGAGCGTCGCGAGCTGTTCGGCGGTTTCGACGCCCTCCGCACAGAGCTCGGCGTCGAGCGCGTTGACCATGCCGACCACTGCGCGAACGATCGCGAACGAGCGCGCGTCGCCGAGCATCTGGCGGATGAAGCCCTGGTCGAGCTTCACCGTGTCGAAGCGCAGCTTGTGGAGGTGGCCGAGGTTCGAGTAGCCCGTGCCGAAGTCGTCGAGCGCGACCTCGATGCCGAGCGCGTGACAGCGATCGATCAGCAGTGCGACGCGTTCGAAGTCGAGCGCGAGGCTCTCCGTGATCTCGATCTTCACGGACGAGAGCGGGATGCCGTAGTCGCTCGCGATGCGCACCAGCTCGTCGAGCAGGCCTTCCTCGAGCGTCTGGCGCGCGGAGACGTTGACCGCGATGAACGGCAGCTCGGCGGTGCTGCCCGCGAGCTCGGCGAGCGCCGAGCAGACCGCGTCGAACACGTAGCGACCGACCGGAAGGATCAGGGACGTTTCTTCCGCGAGCGCGATGAACTCGGCCGGCGAGATCGCGCCGCGCTCGGGATGATCCCAGCGAATCAGCGCTTCGTAACCGGCGATGGTGCCGCGGTCGATGTCCTGGATCGCCTGGAAGCGCACTTCGAGCTGGCGATCGGCGAGCGCCTGCTTGAGCTGCGTTTCGAGCCGGATCTTCGAGATGCCGGTCGCGGCGAGCGTCGCGTCGGCTGAATCGTGCTCGTCGTGCGACGCGGCGTGCATTTCGTCGCCGCGCAGGCGCGCGAGCGCGGTGCGGTAGCGCTGGAGCTGCCCGCGGATCAGCGCGCGCACGACCGGATCAGCCGCGTCGAGCCGCTCCTGGATCGAGGTCTGGTCGATCGCGATGAGGGTGCAGTCGCTGACCGCGCGCGCGGTCGCGGTGCGCGGCGAGGCGTCGATCACCGCCATCTCGCCGAGCAGGTCGCCAGGGCCGATCTGGGCGAGCGCCACCGTCTCGGACGCCGATCCGGTGAGGATCTCGATCGTGCCGCTCTCGATCAGGAACGCCGTGGTCGGCAGGTCGCCTTCCTTGAAGATGACGTCGCCGGCCCGGTACTCGACGCGCGCGGTGGACATTTCGGCTCGCGCCCTCCCCGGTCGCGCTCCGGGATGCTAGCGCATCCCCGTCACGGCGCCGTAAACGCAACGGGGCCGCGTGAGCGGCCCCGTGCGTTAGTCACCTGTCGAACCTGACGCCGGACTAAGGCGTCCGCGTTGCGGTGCAGGTCGGGCTTCCCGATGCCGTCAGCGAGGCGTTGAGCGTCGGGTTCGCGCCACCGGCCGGAGCGCAGCTGCCGGTCCACGACACCGGGATGCTCGCCGAAAGCGAAACCGTCACGCCCTGCTGGAACTGCCCTGTGCAGGTCTGCGCCGCCCCAGCCGCCGCCGAGCACGTGATGCCGGGCGGACCACTCTGGATCGCAACCGGCATGCCGGCCGCGGCGTTCGCCGGGATGTTCAGTGTGACCGTCACGAGCGTGCCCGTCGGGCAGCCGGCCGGAACCGGGCTGACGCCGACGTCGCAGAGGTCGAGGCCGTTGAACGTAACGATCGCTTCCGGCGTGCCGGTCGGTGTCGTGAACGTGCACGTACCGGTCGGCGGCGTGTCGTCGATGACGTTGAAACCGTCGGCCTGGACGCGCGCCGTGGTCTCGCCCTGCGCGTTCGTGACACCCGGCGGCGTGACGATCGAGAGCGAGCCCGGGGCGTCGGCTTCGCACGTCCCGCTGAGCTGCACGCCGGGCACCGGATTGCCGGCGCCGTCGAGCAGGCGAAGCGTGATCGTGACCGTGCCGTCGCCCGTGAACGCGCTCGGGATCGCCTGCAGCACGAGCTGGCCCGCGAGGATGTCGACGGTGTCGCTCAGGCCGCCGAACGAGAACCGAACGCGCGGCGTGTTCTGCGTGCCGCCGCCACCGGTCGGCGGAGGCACGACACCCGTCGTCGTGACGCGCGCGATCGTGCATCCACCCGCGCCGGTCGGATTCGCGACCGTGCCCGAGCCGGTGCGGCCGTCGACCGAGCCCGTCCCGTTGAGGTTCTCGAACGCGAAGGAGATCGTGAGGCCCTGTACGCCGACACCGAGCACGTCGCGTACGCAGACCGTCACGTCCTGCGTCGAGTTGCCGGGGATCTGGCTCGGATCGGCGGTGAGCGTGCCGGGGGAGATACCCGGGAACGGCACGAGCTCGATGTCGGTCACGAGCTCGGCCTGCCCGCTGACGATGTCGCCGCTACCCTGGGCCCAGACCGCGGACAGACGCCCGACCTGGCTCACCGGATAGGTCAGGTCGACCGTCGCGACGCCCGCCGAATTCGTGATCCCGGAAATCTGGATCGCGCCCGTCGTCGCGCGGCCGATCACGTACGGCAGCACGGGCCCGTTGTTGACGGTTGCACCGGTGTCGTCGTTCGCGTTGAACCGACGCTGGACGCTCAGACTAGTCGCCGAGTTGATCGCCTGGATGGTGCGCGCAGCCTCGAGGTCGCGGTTGCCCGGCGAGTCCTCGCCGAACACGAGCAGCGTGTCGCCCGGGCCTGCGCCACCGCCGGCGCTGGTGAACGTACCGGTCGGCGCCGTGAACAAGGTACCGCTTTCCTGCGGATCACCGTCGTTGCCGGCAATCGAGAAGAAGTTTCTCGTCAGCGGATGGTCGATGAGGCCGAAGCGGATCTCGGTTCCCGGGGGAACGGGATTGCCGAAGCGATCCACGGCGACGGCCGATACGGTCAGACGATAGGTTCCGTCGGGACGTGGCGGGACGATGATCGTGAACGGCGGATCCACGTCAACTTCGACACCCTGTTGTCCCGGCAGCAGCGCCGGCGGGACAAAGACTGCGTTCCGCGTCGGGAACGTCAGCTCGATGTCGAACAGGCGGCCGTCCGATACCGCGAGTCCGCGCGTCGACGTGACGGCATCCTGCACGCCGTTGTCGACGTTGTTGTCGGCGCGGTCGCTCGTCGCCCGCAGCGTGATGACGCCGGAGCGCGTGCCGGATTCGTAGATGAAGGAGCTGGTGCCGCCGATCGTGCGCAGCGAGACGCGCTCGCCCGTCACGGTCTGGCCGGCGCCGTTGATGCCGCGCAGTCTTTCACCACCCTGCGCCCCACCGACGATCTCGACGATCGCGTTGTTGACGCCCGCGGGCGGGTTCGGCACAAAGGTGCCGGCGCCGTCGCGCACGAACAGGTCGAACGGCTTGGTCTGGTCGCCGTTCACGCCCTGGATGTAGACCGGGATCGTGTCGCCCTCGATGACGACGGTGCCGGGAAGCGCGGGCGCGCCGCTCTGAACGTTGATGATCGTCTGCGCCGACAGGGTTTCGCCGGTCAGCTGGTCGACCGCACTGACCGTCAGCGTAGCCGGCCCCGGCAGGCTGTCGGAGATCACGAAGAAGATCATGCGGCCGCCGTTCGTGAGGCGCGCGATCGACTGCCAGAGGCGGATGTTGCCGTTCGCGTCGATGAACTCGTTTTCGGAACCGGTGCGAGGGTCATCGAGCTGGACGATCGCAGCCGGACCGAGACCCGGCGCGATCGCCGCGGCGACCTCGTCTTCGTCGTCGCGCGGAACGGCGATGGTGCCGTCGAGATTGCGCCAGGTCACCGTGATCTCGCTCACGTACGGCGAGCCGAGGAAGAACGAGGTGTTCGTGCTGGCGGTGCGCGGACGGATCGGCAGCGTAGTGGTCTGGGCCTGGATCGTCAGGCGGGTGTCGGTGCCCGGGCCCGCCGCAACGTTAACTGCGGTCGAGCCTTCGACGACGCGGAAGCCGTTGCGTTCGTCGCGGATCGATGCCGTCAGCGTCGCGGTGCCGATCGAGCGGGTGTGGAGCCGGAAGTTCGCACCACCCGACGACAACGGCGCCGTCACGGACTCCGATAGCACGATCGAGCCCGACTGGTTCGGAGTACCGGCAACCTGGAGGCTAGACACGAGCCCGACGCCGGGCGGCGAAACGCGGAGCGTCACTTCCGTTCCGGACGGCAGCGGGGCGCCGTTCGGGTTCTCGACACGTACCGTAATCGGTACGAGCGAGTTGGGCGTCGAGGTGGCCGATGCCGACGTGACCGTCACCCGAACACCCGAGGGCCCAAAGCCCGAGTTCGACTGGTCGTCCCCACCGCCGCCGCCGCAGCTGGCGAGCAGCAGAGCGCCGAGAGCGCCCAGTAGTGTCTTGAACGAGGCTCGCATCTTCATTTCTCCAATTCGCAAATCCGATTGACGCGCGGCGCTCACCGAGTCCCCTGGGTCAGGAGCTTGGGCGTGACGAAGATCAAGAGCTCGGCCTTGTTGTTCGAGCCGGCCTTGGTCTTGAAGAGGTTGCCGATTGCGGGGATATCGCCGAGGAACGGGACCTTCGTGAGGTCGTCGCGGCTCTCGAACTCGTACACCCCGCCGAGCACCACGGTTTCACCGTCGTGCACGAGCACGCCGGTGCTGATCTCGCGCTTGTCGAGCTGCGGAACGAAGCCGCCGCCGGGATTCGGCACGAGGCTGTTGATCGCGTCCTTCTTGACGTTGAGCAGCAGGAACACGCGGCGGTCCTGGGTGATGGTCGGCGTCACGCGGAGCTCGAGCACGGCTTCCTTGAACTCTACGGACGCTTGATTACCGCCACCACCGGCCTGGAAGGTCACGAAGCCGATTTCCTGGCCCTGCTTGATCACCGCCTCGCGCTGATTCGCGGTGATGACGCGCGGGCTCGAGATCAGCTCGCCGCGGCCTTCGACCTGCGCGGCCGAAAGCTCGAGGTCGAGCAGGTAGTCCTGTCCCAGCACCGCGAGGGCGATGCTGCCCGCGGGCGAAGCGATCGGCAGGTTCACGTTGAGACGGTCGAGGAGGTTCGGAACCGCGATGCCGCCGTCGAGACCGGGTGAAGGCCCGACCGGAACGATACCGAAGCGGCTCACCGGCAGGCCGCTGCCGAAGCCGAGCAACTGGCGGTTCTGCATCGAGACGTTGCTCATCTCGTCGGTGCCGAAGTTGGTGCCGCTCGTCGTGACGATGTTCCCGTTGTTGTCCTCGTAGCCGCCGGACAAGCCGAAGCGGGCGCCGAGCTCGCGCGAGAAGCTCTCGGACGCGATCACGATGCGCGACTCGATCAGCACCTGGTCGACCGGCCGGTCGAGCACGGCAATCAGCTCGCGGATCTCGATGATCTTGTCGGCGGTGTCGTTGACGAGAAGCGTGTTCGTGCGCTCGTCGAAGGTGACGCTGCCACGCGGCGAGAGGAAGCCGCGGCGCGCACCCTGGCCGCCCTGGCCGCCGGCCGCGCCGCCGCCCTGGCCCTGGATCGCGTCGGACGTCATGAGCTCGGCGATGTCCTTCGCCTTGCCGTAGTTGATCGGGATGTACTCGGAGATGAGCGGGGCACGATCCTCGAGCGCGATGCGTGCGTCGTTGAGCGCCTGCTCGCGCGCGGCGATCTCGGCGGCCGGCGCGACCCAGATCACGTTGCCGCGGCGGCGCTGGTCGAGGCCCTTCGCTTGCAGGATGATGTCGAGCGCCTGGTCCCACGGCACGTTGACGAGGCGCAGTGTGACGTTGCCCTGCACCGTGTCCGCGACGACGACGTTGAGATCGGACACGTCGGCGATCAGCTGCAGCACCGAGCGGACCGGGATGTCCTGGAAGTTGAACGTGACGCGCTCACCGGTGTACTCGGGTTCCTTGAGCGCCTTCTCGGCCGCGGACTCCTCGCGCACCGGCGCGATCTCGACCACGTACTCCGTACCGGTCTGATACGCGAGCTGCTCGAACACCCCGTCAACCGCGATCTCGATGCGCGCGCCGTTCGGACGCGCGCGGGTCTCGACCGAGCGCACCGGCGTCGCGAAGTCGGTCACGTCGAGCCGCTCGGCCTGTTCGGTCGGCAGGCTCACGTTCGTGACGTCCACCACCAGCCGGTCGCCCTCGCGACGAAGATCGGTCGACGCGCCTTCGCCGCTGAAATTGACGACCACGCGGCCCTCGCCACCCTTGCCGCGGCGAAAGTCGATGCCGGTCACGCTCGGACGCTGCGCGAGCGAGGCCTTGGTCGGATCGTTGCTCGAAAGCTGCCCGAGCGCCGCGGCCGCGGAGCCGGTCCCGATCGAAACGATCAGGGTGTCGCCCTCGACGCGACTGGTGTAGCTCGCGGTGCGATACAGCTCGACGACGACGCGCGTGCGACCACCCGCTTCGACTGCAGAGACGGCATTCGTGGCACCGAGCCCGACGGTGATGCGGCGCTCGGTCAGACCGTTGCGCGTGTTGTCGAAGTCGACCGCGATGCGCGCGGGCGAGTCGGTCGTGAAGAGCTTCGGCTCGACCGGCGGCTCGGTGAGCTTCATCCGCACGTCGACCTGGCCACCGGGACCGGGCGAGTACGTGATCTCCTCGAGCACGTTCTCGGCGTGCGCCGCGCCTGCGAACGCGAGCACGAGCGCGAGCAGCGCGCGTGTGCCCGCCGCGATGCGCTGCGGCCGTGTCGTCGCGATAGAAGCCTGGGTGATCATGCGGGTAACCCCCAATGCGTTATTCATCGTCGAGCGCGATCGCGGCGGGTCTCTCGACCCACCCGTCACCGCCCGCGTTCGGGATCAGCTCCACGAGCTCGATCCGGTCCTCGTAGATTCCGATGATTCGGCCGTAGTTCTGGCCCAGATAGTTCTCGACCCGGACGCGGTGGATGACCCCGTCGGGGTCCTTGACCAACGCCGTCATGTCGTTCACGAAGCCGAGCGTGCCGACCATGTCGAGCGCGTCGAGCGGATACGATTCGAGCGCTTCGCGCGGGCGATTCGCGTCCGGGCGATTCGCTTCCGCAGCGGCGATCGCTTCGGTGTCGACGCTCGCGCCGAACGGGTCGCGCAGGTCCTGCGCCGTGTACTCGAAGCGCTCGAACGTCTTGATGATCGGGAGCGGCTCGAGCGGGGCGCCCTTGCGCGACAGGATCTCCTGGACCTTGAGCTCGAGGTCGGCGCGGCCGCGCATGCACGCGGCGAGCGCGAGTGCCGCCGCGACGATGACCGCGGCGCGCGCGATGTGCTGCACGTTGACGGTGCGCATCAGCGGCTACCTCCCTGCGGCGGCGTGGTGCCGGGCGGCGTCGTTCCAGGCGGCGTCGTACCGGGAGTTGCCGCTGCCGCTGCCGCTTCTTCTTCTTCGATGTACCGGTAGGTCTTGACGGTGCCTTCGAGCATCAGCAGACCTTGCGGCTGCACCTCGCGGTTCTGCGTGACGGCGCCTTTCGCGTCGATCGGCTTGAGCGAGATGTCGTCGCTCGTCAGCACGACGACGCGCTCGAGCCCGGCCACGCCGCTCACGAACTGACCGAACTGGTGGTAAGTGCCGACCATCCGCACCGAGATCGGCTTCTCGACGTAGAACTCCTTCGCGATCTCCGGGCCCGGCTCGAACTTCTGGTTGTCGATGCCGGCCGACAGCGCTTGCTGCGAGATCTCGACGAGGAGCTCGGGCATCTGCGTCTTCGACGGCAACTGCTGGACCATCTGGTCGAGCAGCTCTTCCATGCTCGCGAGCTGCGCTTCGTACGCCTCGAGGTTGACGACCTTGCCCTGCTTGGTCTCGAACTCCGCGAGAAGCTCGCGCTCCTTGGCCTCGTGCTGCCTAAGCTCCTCGCGCTTCGGGTTGATCTTCCAAAACCAGCCCAAGGCGACGATCAGGACGAACAGGATGCTCGCGATGACGAGCTTGACCCCGAGCGGCGAGCTACCCGCCCGCTGTATCTCGAAGTTTCGGACGTCGGAGAGTTTCATGCCGACCCCCTCGCCGCGTTGGCCGCCACCGCGGTGGTCGTCGTCGGGGCGGTGCCGCCTTCCTCACCCTCGGTCCCCGCCGGCTTCTTGATCTTCACGCGCAGCGTGAACACGTAGCGGCTGCGCCGATCCGGACCCTTGGCCTCGACGATCGCGAGGTCCGGCTCCTGGATGAGGTTCGCGACCTCGAGATTCTTCATGTAGCTCGAGACGCGCGCGTTCGACTCGGCAACGCCGTCGAGCTGAAGCTGATCGCCGGTGGCCTTGACCGCGGTGAGGCGCACGCCTTCGGGAATCGTGCGGACGAGGTCGTCGAAGATCCGGACGAGCTGCCAGCGGTTGGCCTGCAGCTGCTCGATGACGTTCTTGCGCGCGATCAGGGTCGCGCGCCGCCGGTCGAGCTCCTCGATCTTCTTGATCTTGTCGTTCAGCAGATTGATCTGCGTCTGCAGATACGCGTTGCGGTCGAGCTGGCCGTCGATCTGAAGCTTGTACTGGTACCAGATCCCCGCGAACACCAGCAGGCCGGCGATCGCCGCCGCGCCGAGCATCGTGTAGAACTCGTTCTGGCGGAGCTTGCGCCGTTCTTCGCGCCAGGGAAGCAGGTTGATTCTGGCCATCAGTCGAAGCTCCTCATGGCCAGACCGCACGCGATCATCAGCGCAGGCGCGTCCTGTTGCAGCGTCTGCGGCTGGACCCGCGACGAGAGCGACATCCCCGCCAGCGGGTTCGCGACCACGCTCGGCACGCCGAGCTGCTCCTCGACCATCTCGGCGACGCCCGGAATCGACGCGCAGCCGCCGGCGAGCACGATCTGGTCGACCTTGTTGTACTCACTGCCCGCGAAGAAGAACTGCAGCAGGCGACTGGTCTGCTGGACCATCGCCTCCTTGAACGGCTCGAGCACTTCGATCTCGTAGCTCTCGGGCAGGCCGCCCTGCCGCTTAGCGAGACCGGCTTCCTCGTACGAGAGCCCGTAGCGGCGCATCACCTCGTCGGTGAGCTGCTTGCCGCCGAACACCTGCTCGCGCGTGTAGATCGTGCGCTGGTTCTTCAAGACGATCAGCGTCGTCATGGTCGCGCCGATATCCAGCACGGCGACGGTTGCGTCCTTCGGGACGGAGAGCTGATCCGCGATCAGGCGGTAAGCGTTCTCCATTGCGAACGCTTCGACGTCCACGACCTTGGCGGTGAGCCCGCCGATGTCGAGCGCGGCGACGCGGACCTCGACGTTCTCCGTCCGCGACGCGGCGAGGAGCACGTTGACCATGTCCGGGTTGTCCTTGACCGGCCCCAGGACCTCGAAGTCGAGGCTGACCTCCTCGAGCGGGTACGGGATGTACTGATTCGCTTCGGACTGGATCTGGCCCTCGAGATCTTCCTCCGAGAGCTCGGACTGCATCGGGATCACCTTCGTGATCACCGCGGAGCCCGCCACCGCGGCGGCCGCGAACTTCGTGCGCGCGCCGGAGCGCGCCAGCGCACGCTTTATGGCCTCGCCGACGGCCTCGACCTCGACGATGTTCTTCTCGACCACCGCGTTGGGCGGCAGCGGTTCGGCGGCGTAATGTTCGACCCGATATCTGCCGCCCGTCTGACTGAGCTGCAGGAGCTTTACGGCCGTCGAGCTGATATCGACCCCGATCAGGGGAGGCGTCTTCGTATTGAATAGGCCCACACTTTTTCCCCTTCCCGCGCGCCCTTACGAGCGAAAGATGCGCGGAAACATTAAAACTGAAAGTTAACGGCTTGGCAACAGGGGATTTGAGGGAATCCTCCGGCCGAGTCCGTCGGGGGCGATTTCCGTGAACCGGCGCGCACTTCGGGCGATCGCCGCCCGCCTTTTTCCCGCGCTCGTCGCTCCGCATCGGTTCTATACTTGGTCCCCTTTGCCGTCTGTCGTGACCTCGCTCACAGCCTGCGAGTCCTGATGCGCCTGCTCCGACGTGTTGCCCGGTGGGCGATGATCCTCGCCCTGGCCGGAATCCTGCTGGGCTTGGCCGCCATCGGGATCACCTACTGGCTGATCGCCCCGCGCCTTCCGAACGTCGCGGAGATTCGCGACATCCGTCTCCAGGTGCCGCTCAAAGTCCTTTCCGCGGACGGCAAGCTCGTCGCGCTGTTCGGCGAGACGCGCCGCACGCCGGTCGAGATGGAGGACATACCCGAGCGCGTCCGCCAGGCGTTCATCGCAATCGAGGATTCGCGCTTCTACGACCATCCGGGGATCGACATGGTCGGAATCGCCCGAGCCGTCTGGCTGCTCGCCACGACCGATCGCGAGCGCGTACCGGGCGGCAGCACGATCACGCAGCAGGTCGCGCGGAACTTCTTTCTTTCAGCCGAGTACTCGTTCACGCGCAAGATCTCGGAGATCTTCCTCGCGCTGAAGCTCGAGAAGGAGCTGACGAAGCACGAGATCCTCGAGCTCTACCTCAACAAGATCTTCTTCGGCTACCGCTCGTACGGCATCGTCGCGGCAGCCGAGTTCTACTACGGCAAGACGCTGCCCGAGCTCACGGTCGCCGAGGCCGCGATGCTCGCGTCGATCCCGAAGTTTCCGTCGAGCGGCAACCCCCTGCACAACCCCGAGCGCGCGCTGACGCGGCGCAACTACGTGCTGACGCGGATGCACGAGGTCGGCTTCATCGACGAGCCGACCTTCAAGGCCGCGCTCGCGGAGCCCGATCGCGCCCACCCGCACGAGCCGCCGATCGAGGTCGAAGCGCCCTGGCTCGCCGAGATGGTCCGGCAGGAGGCGATCGACCGGCTCGGCGCCGACGCGCTCACGGCCGGCTACGTCGCGCACACGACCGTCGATTCGCGCCTGCAGGACGCGGCGAACTTCGCGGTGCGCAAGGGCCTCATGGTCTACGACCGCCGCCACGGCTACCGCGGGGCCGAAGCGAAGGTCGAGCTCGCGCCGGATGCGGGACCCGAGCAGTGGGAAGCCGCGCTGTCGGCGTTCCGTCCGGTCGCCGGGTTGCAGCCGGGGCTCGTCACGGAAGTCGCCGCCGACGGCGCGCTCGTGTTCCTGCCCGACGGCCAGAGCGTCCCGCTCGCGTTCGCGGCAGTCGAATGGGGGCGCCCGTACCTCAGCGAGAACTCGCGCGGCGCCGCACCGAAGAAGGTCGCCGACGTCGTCGCGCGCGGCGACGTCGTGCGCCTCGTCCGCAACGACGAGGGCGAGTGGGTGCTTGCGCAGCTACCCGCTGCCCAGGCCGCGCTGGTCGCGCTCGACGCCGACAACGGTGCCGTGAAGGCGCTCGTCGGCGGCTTCAGCTTCTCGCTCTCGAAGTTCAATCGCGCGACCCAGAGCAACCGCAATCCCGGCTCGAGCTTCAAGCCGTTCGTCTATTCGGCCGCGTTCGAGCGCGGCTTCACCCCGGCGACGCTCGTCAACGACGCACCGATCTCGCTGCCCGACCCCTCGCGCCCCGACGGCTTCTGGCGCCCCTCGAACGACGACGACGAGTTCATGGGACCGATGCGGCTGCGCGAGGCGATGGTGCGCTCGCGCAATCTCGTCTCGGTGCGCGTGCTCGACGCGATCGGCGTGCGCTACGCGCGCGATCACATGCAGCGTTTCGGTTTCCCCGCCGAAGCGCTCCCGCAGAATCTCTCGCTCGCGCTCGGCACGAGCTCGCTGCCGCCGATCGCGATGGCGCGCGGCTACGCAGTGTTCGCGAACGGCGGCTACCTCGTCGACACGCACTTCGTCTCGCGGATCGAGAACGATCGCGGCGAGGCGCTCGTCGAGACGCGGCCCGGGCGCGCGTGCACCGGCTGCCCCGGGCGCGTCGAGCACGACCAGCTGCAGGCCGCCGGCACCGCGGCCGACCTCTCCGCGCTGCTCGGCAATGCGCCCGCGAAGGCGCCAGCGGAAGCGCCGGCCGAAGGCGTGACGCTCGCGCCGCGTGCGGTCGACACGCGCAACGCGTTCCTCGTGACGTCGCTGCTGCGCGATGTGGTCAAGCGCGGCACCGGACGCGGTGCGCTCGAGCTCGGCCGCGGGGATCTCGCCGGCAAGACCGGCACGACGAACGAGCACCGCGACGCGTGGTTCTCGGGCTTCAACGATCGCGTCGTCGCGACCGCGTGGATCGGCTTCGACGACTTCACCTCGCTCGGCAAGGGCGAGTTCGCCGCGCAGACCGCGCTGCCGATCTGGACCGACTTCATGCGCGTTGCGCTCGACGGCGTACCGGAGAACGAGCCCGTGGTCCCGCCCGGTATCACGACCGCGCGTATCGACCCGGGCAGCGGCCTGCTGCTCGGCGACGCGGCGGGCGGCATGGTCGAGGTGTTCAAGGCCGAGGACATCTCGCGGCTGATGTCCGCAAGCGCAATCGATGCCGAACAAGGTCGCGAGCAGCAGAGTTACGAGATTTTCTAGTCGGCGCAGCCGCACTGAGTCGGGATGCAACGCAGGCACGCCAAGGGTCACAGCGAACAGCGCTCGCGCGAGCTGCGCATGCGGATCGCGCAGGAAGCGGCGCGGCTCATGACCGAGCACGGGATCCGCGACCACGCGCAGGCCAAGCGCAAGGCCGCCGAGCGGCTCGGCGTGCGCGACGAGGCGGCGCTGCCACGCAACGCCGAGATCGAGGACGCGCTGCGCGAGTTCCAGCGGTTGTTCCGCGGCGACGTGCAGCCGCAGCTCCTGCGCACGCGGCGCGAAGCCGCGCTCGAGGCCATGCGTTTCTTCGCGCCGTTCGAGCCGCGTCTCGTCGGCGCCGTGCTCGAGGGCACCGCGGACGAGCACAGCGCGGTCTGCCTGCACCTCTACAGCGACGACCTGCCCGCGGTGCAGAACGCGCTCGACGCGCACCGGATTCCGTACGAGACCAGCTCGCGCCGCGTCCGATACGAGCGCGAGCGCATCGAAGAACGCCCGGTCTACCTCTTCGCGGCGGACGGTCTGCCGTTCGACCTCACGGTGCTGCCTCGCGACGCGCTTCGCCAGGCCCCGCTCGACCGCGTCGACGAGCGCCCGATGGCGCGCGCGTCGATCAGCGCGGTCGAGCAGCTGCTGCGGGAGGATTGAGCGTCGCGCTCAGCGCTTGGCGAGCGGCGCGTAGTCGCGCTTGACCGGGCCGGTGTAGACCTGGCGCGGACGACCGATCTTGGTGTCGGGCGTGACGTTCTGCTCGAGCCAGTGCGCGACCCACCCCGCGGTGCGCGCGATGGCGAACATCACCGTGAACATCTCGGTCGGCACCTTGAGCGCCTTGTAGATGATGCCCGAGTAGAAATCGACGTTCGGATAGAGCTTGCGCTCGACGAAGTACGGATCCTTGAGCGCCGCTTCCTCGAGCTTCATCGCGACGTCGAGCAGCGGGTCGTGCACGCCGAGATCGGCGAGCACCTTGTGCGTCATCTCGCGGATGATCGCGGCGCGCGGATCGTAGTTCTTGTAGACGCGGTGACCGAAGCCCATCAGGCGGAAGCCCGAGTTCTTGTCCTTCGCCTTCGCGACCGCCTTGTCGACCTGGTCGGCGCTGCCGATCTCCTGCAGCATCTCGAGCACGGCTTCGTTCGCGCCGCCGTGCGCGGGACCCCACAGCGCAGCGATGCCCGCCGCGACGCACGCGTACGGATTCGCGCCGGTCGAGCCGACCAGACGCACGGTCGAAGTCGAGGCGTTCTGCTCGTGATCGGCGTGCAGGATGAAAAGGAGGTCGAGCGCCTTCGCCGCGACCGGCGGCAGCTCGAGCGGCTCCGACGGCACCTCGAACATCATGTGCAGGAAGCGGGTGCAGTACTCGAGGTTGTTGCGCGGGTAGCGCACCGGCCAGCCGATCGAGTTGCGATAGCAGGCGGCCGCGATCGTCGGCATCTTCGCGATGAGGCGGATCGCCGCGAGCTGACGCTGGTTCGGGTCGTCGATGTCGAGCGAGTCGTGATAGAACGCCGCGAGCGAGCCGATGATCCCGCACAGCATCGCCATCGGGTGCGCGTCGTAGTGGAACCCGTGCATGAAGCCCTTGAGCGACTCGTGCATCATCGTGTGATGCGTGACGTCGTGATCGAAGCCGGCGTACTGCTCCTTGTTCGGCAGCTCGCCGTGCATCAGCAGGTAGGCGACCTCGAGGAAGGTCGAGTGCTTCGCGAGCTGCTCGATCGGGTAGCCGCGATAGAGCAGCACGCCCTCGTCGCCGTCGATGTAGGTGATCGCGCTCCGCGTCGCCGCAGTCGACATGAAGCCCGGGTCGTAGGTGAAGAGCCCGGTCTCCTTGTGCAGCTTGCCGATGTCGATCGCGGCCGGGCCCGCCGTGCCGGTGACGACCGGGAGCGTGGTCGACTTGTTGGTCGAGGAATCGGTCAGGACGACGCTCGAGCTCACGGCTGGCTCCTTGCTCTTTGTTGAGCGTGCGCGGCAGACGCGCGCACGCCGAATCGAGGTAACGGAGCCCGCAGCCGTGCGCCCTGCCGCGAGCTACGCGAAGGGGGCGAAGTATCGCACAGGGCCCGAGCGAGCCGACATGGACGATCGGGCGGTGCGGCGATGCGCGAAAAAGCAAAACGCCGGGCGTGTGCCCGGCGTTCGGGAGCGAGCGAATCGACGACGCTTCCGCGCCGTCATTCCCGCCAAAACAAGCGCCGTCATTCCCGCGACTGCGAAGCGAACGGCGCAGCCGGTCAAGCGGGAATCGGTCGCTTACTTACCCGCGTAGCGCTTGCGGAACTTGTCGACGCGGCCGCCGGTGTCGATGACCTTGTGCTTGCCCGTGTAGAACGGGTGCGACGCGCTCGAAATTTCGACCTTGATCAGCGGGTATTCCTTGCCGTCTTCCCACTTCGTCGTTTCCTTGCTCGTCATCGTCGAGCGCGTCAGAAACTTGAAGTCGGTCGAGATGTCCTGGAACACGACGCTCTGGTATTTCGGGTGGATGTCGGCCTGCATGACACGCGGTCTCGCGGAAAAAGGGGCGCATCATAGCCGGGATCCGGCCGAGCGTGCAAGTAGCGGATCCGGAACGCTTTTCAGCGGACGCCCAAGGCGTGCGACACTATCGTCCGGAACCGCTCCAGCGGGAACTCGAGCGCGATCTTCGTGTTGGCGGGACGGCCGCAGCGCTCGTTCCAATCGACCACGGTCATCCCGCGTGTGTGTTCGCCGACGAGCTCGACCATGACGCGCCGCTGCGCCCACTGCGCGACGCGAGCGGGCTCCAGCGCGACCGCCATCGCGAGCGCGTCGGCCCCGTGCCAGACCTCGGTGTCGCGCGTACCCGCCATGAACGCGCGCGTCTTGCGCGAGATCGCTTCGTAGAACTCGGCGATCGCGCCGCCGGTCGCGAACCACCGGTCGAGCTCCGCGTACGCGATGCCGTGGCGGACCACCGCCTCCCAGTCGACGAGCTCGAGCTCGGGCCATGCGTCGAACACGACGCGCGCGGCTTCGGGGTCGAAGCCGATGTTGAACTCGACCGTCAGACGCGGCATCGGCAGATTGCCGCGTCCCGTCACCGCGCCGCCCATCACGACCAGCCGCTTCACCAGCGTCGGAAGCGCGGGTTCGAGCGCGAGCGCCAGCGCGAGATTGGTCAGCGGACCGAGCATCACGTAGGTCAGCTCGCCGGGGTGTGCACGCGCGAGCCGAACCAGCGTCGCGGCCGCGTGCTCGCGCTCGGCAGCGCGCTTGGGCGCCGCGTAGCCGACGTCGCCGAAGCCATCGACGCCGTGCACGAACGCAGCGTCCTCGGGTACCGCGACGAGCGGCGTCGCCGCGCCCGGATGAATCGGCGTGGCCGCGCCGATCAGCTCGACGAGCTTGAGCGCATTGCGCGTCGTGTGCGCGAGCCCGACGTTGCCGGCCGCGATGGTGAGCGCGAGCACCTCGGTGTCGGGCGCGGCATGCGCCATGAGTATTGCGAGCGCATCGTCGACGCCCGGGTCCGTATCGATGACGAGTTTTTGCATGGCGGTGCGTGGGCTCGAAAGTGGGAGGCTAGCGTGAATGATGCCTGCGTCTACGCCTGCGCGTAGCGCGCGGCAGTGCCGATCCAGCGGCGAATCAGCGCGTCGATCGATTGCGGCGACTCGGCGAGCAGCATCTCCGACGCGGCACCGATCTCGCCGAGCAGCGCCGCGTCGCGCGTCAGGTCGGCAACGCGGAAGCCCGCCTCGCCGGTCTGGCGCGTGCCGAGCAGCTCGCCCGGTCCGCGCAACTCGAGGTCCTTTTCGGCGATGCGAAAACCGTCGTTGGTCTCGCGCATGATCGCGAGCCGCTCCTTCGCGGCACTCGACAACGGTGGCTGATAGAGCAGCACGCAGCTCGACGCGGCTTCGCCGCGACCGACCCGTCCGCGCAGCTGATGCAGCTGCGACAGACCGAGCCGCTCGGCGTTCTCGATCACCATGAGGCTCGCGTTCGGCACGTCGACGCCGACCTCGATCACGGTCGTCGCGACGAGCACCTGGGTCTCGGCTCGCGCGAACGCGTCCATCGCCTGCTGTTTCTCCGACGGTTTGAGGCGCCCGTGCACGAGCCCGACGCGCACCCCGGGCAGTGCCTCGACCAGCTCCTGCCACGCGGCTTCGGCGGCCTGCGCCTCGAGCGCGTCGGATTCCTCGATCAGCGTGCAGACCCAGTACGCCTGTCGCCCTGCCGCGGACGCCGCGCGGATGCGCTCGATCACCTCGCCGCGCTTCGCGTTCGCGAGCGCGACGGTCGTGACCGGCTTGCGGCCCGGCGGCAGCTCGTCGATGACCGACGCGTCGAGGTCGGCGTACGCCGTCATCGCGAGCGTGCGCGGGATCGGCGTCGCGGTCATCACGAGCTGGTGCGGTGTCGTGCCCCCGCCCTTGTCGCGCAGTGCGAGGCGCTGATGCACGCCGAAACGGTGCTGCTCGTCCACGATCGCGAGCGAAAGCGCGCGGAACGCGACACCCTCCTGCATCAGCGCATGCGTCCCGACGACGAGACCCGCGTCGGAAGCGACCGCTGCGAGCGCGCCTTCGCGCGCGCGGCCCTTGACCTTGCCGGCGAGCCACGCCACGCGCACGCCGAGCGGCTCGAGCCAGCGCGAGAAGTTGCGCAGATGCTGCTCCGCCAGCACTTCCGTCGGCGCCATCACCGCGGCCTGCCCGCCTGCGTCGATCGCAGACAGCGCAGCGAGCGCCGCGACGACCGTCTTGCCCGAGCCGACGTCGCCCTGCACGAGCCTCAGCATCGGCGGCCCCGCGGCGAGGTCGCGGTCGATCTCGGAAAGCGCGCGGCGTTGCGCACCGGTGAGCTCGAACGGCAGCGACGCGACGAGCTTTGCGCGGCGCTCGCCGGGCCGCGCGATGCGCGGACCGGCCTCGCGGCGCAGCGCCGCGCGCAGGCGCTTCAAGCTCACGTTGTGCGCGAGCAGCTCCTCGAACGCGAGACGCCGCTGCGCGAGGTGCCGGCCTTCGAGCAGCGCGTCGACATCGGCATCGGGCGGCGGACGATGGACGTAGCACAACGCATCGCGCAGCGAGCTCAATCGAAACCGGCGCCGCAGCGGCGGCGGCAAGAGCTCGAGGGATTCGTCGTCGGGCAGCGCGGTCAACGCGCCGGCGATCAGCGCCGCGATGCGGCGCTGCGTGAGCCCCTCGACGACGGGGTACACCGGCGTCAGCGCGCGCTCGAGCGGTACGCCGTCGGCGACACGCTGGTAGCTCGGATGGATCATCTCGAGCCCGCGCGCACCGTGGCGCGCCTCGCCGTACGCGCGGATGCGCGTTCCGGGCGCGAAGCCGTCGGCCTGCTGCCCGCGGAAATGGAAGAAGCGCAGCGTCAGCGACGCCGCGGCGTCATCCGCGATGACGACCTTGAGCTGCGGACGGAAGCGGAAGCCGCGCTCGACCGCCTGCACGACGCCCTCGACCTGGGCCTTGCCGCCCGGCTCGAGCGCGGCGACGGGCGTCACTCGCGTGCGGTCTTCGTAGCGCAGCGGCAGGTGGAACCAGAGGTCCGACTGGCGCCGGAGCCCGAGCGATTCGAGCTTTTCGGACAGCGCCGCACCCACCCCGCGCAGCATCCTCAAGGGCTTCGCGCCGGGCTCGAGCGTCGCGTCGGACGCCGCCGTCATCGGACCTCGAACGCCGATGCGCGCGTCAGCCGACCACCATCACGAGATCGATCTCGATCTCGGCGCCACGCGGCAGCGAGGCGACGCCGATCGTCGAGCGCGCGGGATACGGCGGCTCGAAGTAGTGCGCCATCACCGTGTTGACCTCCTGGAAGTTCGAGAGGTCGGTGAGGTAGATCCCGACGCGCACGACGTCCTTGAACGATCCGCCCGCGGCGGCGCAGACGGCTTTCAGGTTGTCGAACACGCGCTTGGCCTGCACGTCGATCGGGCCGTCCTCGAGCTCGCCGGTCTTCGGATCGAGCGGAATCTGGCCCGAGGTATAGACCAGAGTCCCGGCGCGGATCGCCTGCGAATACGGACCGATCGCTTTCGGTGCGTCAGGCGTCGTGATCGCGGTGCGCATGTTCGAAGCTCCATCTCCCCGAGAAGGGGGTCAGAGTGCCTTTTTCATGCGCCGCGACGCAAGCACCACTTTCGGTTTCGACCCTGCTCAGCCGGCGTAGCGATGCACGGCGTGCACGACGCCCGAGCGCCGGACGCGCCGCATCGCCTGGGCGAGGTGCTTGCGATCGCGCACCTCGATCGTGAAGAGCAGCGTCGCCGTGACGTGGTCGCGCTCGGAATACTCGACGTTCTCGATGTTCGAGCCCGCTTCCGCAACCGCCGCGGCGACGGTCGCGAGCACGCCGGGCCGGTTGTCGACCACGACCTTCAGCAGCACCTTGAAATCGCCGAGAACCTCGCGAGCCCACGCGATCTCGACGCAGCGCTCGGGGTTCTTGCGGAACTCCGGCACGTTCGGGCATTCGACCTGGTGCACGACGATGCCCTTGCCGGCCGAGAGATAGCCCATGATCTCGTCGCCGGGGATCGGGTGACAGCACGCCGCGAACGTCAGGACGCCGCGCTCCGCGCCGGTGATGAGGATCTTCTCGCCGCTCTTCGGCACGTGCGGCAGGTCGAGGTTCGCCTGCCCGCGCGTCAGCGCGCGTGCGACCGCGAGCGGCATGCGGTTGCCGAGCGCGATGTCGGCGAGGAGCTCCTCGAGCCGGCGCAGCCGGTTCTCGGCCAGATAGCCGTCGAGCGTCTCGGGCGGGATCGCGTCGAGCGAAGCGTCGAGCTCCGAAAGCGCGCGGTCGAGCATGCGGTGGCCGAGCTCGATCGCGTCCTCGTGCTGCAGGCGCTTCAGGTAATGGCGGATCGCGGTGCGCGCCTTCGAGCTCACCACGAACTCGAGCCAATTGGGCGAAGGCGAGGCCGAGGGCGCGGTGATGATCTCGACGCTCTGTCCGCTCGAGAGCCGCGTGCGCAGCGGTACCAGCTTCTTGTCGACGCGCGCCGCGACCGCGTGGTCGCCGACGTCGGTGTGGACCGCATAGGCGAAATCGAGCGCGGTCGAGTTCTTCGGCAGGGAGAGGATCGCGCCCTTGGGCGTGAACAGGTAGACCTCGTCGGGGAACAGGTCGACCTTGACGTTCTCGACGAACTCGAGCGACGAGCCCGCCTGGCGCTGCATGTCGAGCAGGCTCGCGAGCCATTGGCGCGCGCGCGACTGCGCGGTGTTCGCCGGCTGCGAGTCGGTCTTGTACGCCCAATGCGCCGCGACGCCGCGCTCGGCGAGCGTATCCATGTCCTCGCTGCGGATCTGGATCTCGATCGGCGTGCCGTTCGGTCCGAACAGCACCGTGTGCAGCGACTGGTAGCCGTTCGCTTTCGGGATCGCGATGTAGTCCTTGAAGCGCGCGTCGAGCGGCTTGTAGAGCGAATGCACGGCACCGAGCGCCATGTAGCACTGCATCGTGTTCGGCACGACCACGCGGATGCCGTAGACGTCGAGCACCTGCGTGAGCGACAGGTGCTGCTGCCGCATCTTCTGGTAGATGCTGTACGGTGATTTCACGCGCGAGACGAGCCGGTGCGGGATTCCTTCCTGCTCGAGCTGCTTCGCGATCGCGACCTGCACGCGCGCCATCGCTTCGCGGCGCTGGCCGTACAACGCGCGGAGGTTGCGCTCGAGCACGCGATGACGCAGCGGATGCAGCGTCTGGAAACCCAGGTCCTGAAGCTCGGCCTTGACGCGGTTCATGCCGAGCCGCTGCGCGATCGGCGCGTAGATCTCGAGCGTCTCGCGCGCGATGCGGCGGCGCGCCTCGTCGCTCATCGCATGCAACGTCCGCATGTTGTGCAGGCGATCGGCGAGCTTGATCAGGATGACGCGCAGGTCGCGCGCCATCGCGAGCATCATCTTGCGGAAGCTCTCGGCGTCGGCCTCGCGGCGCGTGCGGAACTGGACCTTGTCGAGCTTGGTGACGCCGTCGACGAGCTCCGCGACCTCGGCGCCGAAGTCCCGCTCGAGCTCTTCGCGCGAGAGCGGCGTGTCCTCGAGCGTGTCGTGCAGGATCGCGGCGACGAGCGCTTCGGGGTCGAGCCGCATCTCGGCGAGGATCGTGGCGACCTGGACCGGATGGGTGATGTAGGGCTCACCGGACTTGCGGGTCTGGCCCTCGTGCGCCTTGGCGCCGACGCGGAACGCACGGCGAACGAGTGCTACGGCCTCCGGTGGCGCGTACGATGCGACGCGCTGCTCGAGCGCGGCGACGTCGGCGGGAATCTCGTCGGGATCGCGCGCGACCGACGGCGACGGCGGAATTTTCGTCCGCCGCGCGCTCGGTTCCTGCGCACGGATCTCCGTACTCATGCCGTCGGGCTCGCCAGGGACCGCGCGAAGCGCGCGGCCGGTCTCCCGAATCTAAGGGGAGATCGCCGAAAACCCAAACTAACCGGCGTCCGCAACCCCGAAAACGCGAACGGGGCCGCAGCTGCGACCCCGTGCGTCAACCGCCGGGCGGAACGGCCGGCCGCTGCGTCAAAGCTCTTCGCCGCCCTTCAAGTCGTCCTCGACGACCTCGGCGGCCGCCCACTCGAGCGCCTCGCGCTCGGCCTTCTCGCGCTCCTGCTTCTCGATTTCGGCGAGCAGCTCGGGCGTGACCTTGCGCTCGGCGATCTCGCGCAGCGCGAGCACGGTCGGCTTGTCGTTCTCGTTCGTGAGGAGCGGCTCGGCGCCCTTGGCGAGCTGCCGCGCGCGCTTGGTCGCCATCAGGACGAGCTCGAAGCGGTTGTCGACGACTTCGAGGCAATCTTCAACGGTGATGCGGGCCATTGCAGGGAAACCTTTGGTGATTCAACGTCTTGAGAACACGGTAGTCTAGCGGTACTGCCGTGCTTCCGCAAACCGTTGGCATCGCGTGGCGCTCGTCGGTGGGTGGGGAGGGTCTCGGTCCGGTTTCCGCCGCCCAAAACACGCGTGTAAACCCATCCCTTGGAGCTCGTCGTCAGCATCCCTGCTGCCGACGGTTTTGGGCGGCGGAAACCGGACCGAGACCCGCAGGCCGTCGCTGCGCTCGGGGTACGAGCAAGAGCAGTGGCGTTTGCGACGCAGGCGAAGAAACCTGCGAGTGCGACGCTCTTCAGCTCAGTTCAGACGTAGCCCGCGACCATCACGCGCTTGCCGTAGCGGTGCTGCTCGTATGCGTCGTCGGGCGGGACGATCAGGTGGACGTCACGGAAACCGATCGCTTCCATGATCCACAGCAGGCCTTCCGTCGACGGCGCGAGGCAGACGCCGGTGATGCTCATTTCGGGACCGTGCAGCTCGTAGGTCTCGTCGATGATTCCGAACACGCCCTTCAGCGGCTTCACGAAGCGGTACGAGCCCCAGTCGACATTGCCGCTGAGGTTCGGGACGACCTGGGTCTCCACGAGGCAGACGCCCTTGCAGAGCGAGCGCGCCGTGCGCAGCGCGCCGACCGGATCCTCGAGGTGGTAGATGAGGCCGAAGCAGAGCACGACGTCGTGCGTGCCGAGCTCGTTCGGGCCGACGCGATGGACGTCGTGCTGCGCGATCTCGACGTTGCCGAGGCCGAGCGCCTGCGCGATGAGGCGCGAGTCGGCGACGTGCTCGTCGCGCGCGTCGACGCCCGTCACCTTCGCGACGCCGCGCTGCGCGAGCGCCATCGTGAAATAGCCCTGGTGGCACGCCAGATCGACCGCGGTCCTGCCCGCGAGGCCACGCGGATACGCGCGCGCGAGCTCGGCGTCCATCATCGCGAGGCGCGTCGCGTGGATCTGGTCGAGCGCGCCTTCGTCGTAGCTCTTCGTTTCGCGGCCGCTCGGCAGGCGATAGCGGTAGAACCAGGTCTTCTCGAGAACGCGCTGTTCGATGTCGATGGTCATTCGGGTCTTCAGCTGCAGAGCTTCTGGACGAGCGCGCGCAGCGTCTCGCCCTGGACGACGCAGCGCAGGCGCTGCGCGCGCACGATCGTCGCGAGGTCGGCGAGCGCCCGGTCGAAGTCGTCGTTGACGACGCAGTAGTCGAACTCGTCGAAGTGCTTCATGTCCTCGCGCGAATCGCGCAGACGGCGCTCGATCACGTCGGGCTTGTCCTGCGCGCGCGCGCGCAGCCGCCGCTCGAGCTCCGCGCGCGTCGGCGGCAGGATGAAGATCGAGACCGCCGAGGGCACCAGCTCACGCACCTTGCGCGCCCCCTGCCAATCGATCTCGAGCAGCACGTCCTTGCCCTGCGCGAGCAGCGGCTCGACCGCCGAGCGCGCCGTGCCCTTCATGTCGCCGTGCACGACGAAGTGCTCGAAGAACTCGCCGCGCTCGATCATCGACTGGAAGGTCTCGCGCGAGACGAAGTGGTAGTGCACGCCGTCGACCTCGCCCGGCCGCGGCACGCGCGAGGTGTACGACACCGACAGCGCGATGCCGGGCTCGCGCCCGAGCAGCGCCTTCACGAGGGACGTTTTGCCGGCGCCGGACGGTGCGGCGACGATGAAGAGACTGCCGGGCATGGCCGCAAGCCTACTCGATGTTCTGGACCTGCTCGCGCAGCTGCTCGATCAGCACCTTGAGCTCGACCGACGCCTGCGACGTGCGCGTGTCGACCGATTTCGAGCCGAGCGTGTTCGCCTCGCGGTTGAATTCCTGCAGCAGGAAGTCGAGCCTGCGGCCCGCGGCTTCGGGACGACCGAGAATGCGGCGTGCCTCCGCGAAATGCGCCGAGAGCCGATCGAGCTCCTCGTCGACGTCGAGCTTCGAGAGATTCAGCACGAGCTCCTGCTCGAGCCGGCCGGGATCGAGCGGCGGCTTGAGATCCGCGAGCCGCGCTTCGAGACGCTGGCGCAGCGCCTGGCGAATTCCCGGAAGCCAGCTGCGGATCTCGCCGACGATCTTCTCGATCGCGTCGAGCCGCTCGATCATGACCTCGCGCAGCCGCGCACCTTCGCGCTCGCGCGCCTCGACGAACTCCGCGATGACGGCCTCGAACAGCGCGAGCGCCGCGGCATGCTGGCTCGCGACGTCGGTCTCGGGCTCCAGGATCAGCCCCGGCCAGCCGAGCGCCTCGATGCGCGACCCGGGCGCGAGATCCGGCGCGATTGCCTTGAGCTCGTTCGAGAGGCGCACGAGCTCGTTCGCGAGCGGTCGATTGAGCTTGAGCTCGAGTGACGCGCCTTCGCTCGCGCGCAGCCGCAGGCTCGCGTCGACCTTGCCGCGCGCAATGCGCGACGAGATCAGCTCGCGCAGCTTCGGCTCGAGCGCGCGGAACTCCTCGGGCAGCCGCAGCGCGAGCTCGAGGTAGCGGTGGTTGACCGAGCGCAGCTCGCAGGCGAGCGCACCCCAGGGCGAGGGCGCTTCGCGCAACGCGAACGCGGTCATGCTGCGGATCATTCGGGAGCCTGCGACCGGTTCGGCGGGGCGTGAATGGTAAACTCGCGCGCCGTTTCCCCCAAATCCCGCCGATGACGAACCCCCGCCCGAGCGGACGCGCACCGGACGAGCTCCGTCCGGTGACGCTCGACCGCCGCTACACCCGACACGCCGAAGGCTCGGTGCTCGTGCGCTTCGGCGACACGCACGTGCTGTGCACCGCGAGCGTCGAGGACCGCGTGCCGCCGTTTCTGCGCGGCAAGGGCGAAGGCTGGGTCACCGCCGAATACGGCATGTTGCCGCGCGCGACGCGCGAGCGGACGTCGCGCGAAGCGGCGGTCGGTCGACAGGGCGGCCGCACCCAGGAGATCCAGCGTCTGATCGGCCGCGCTCTGCGCGCCGTCACGAACCGTGCGGCGCTCGGCGAGCGCACGATCACGCTCGACTGCGACGTGCTGCAGGCCGACGGCGGCACGCGCACCGCCGCGATCACCGGCGCGTACGTCGCGCTCGTCGATGCGGTGCGCACGCTGACGAAGCGCGGCGCGCTCAAGTCCGATCCGATCCACGGTGCGGTCGCGGCGGTCTCGGTCGGGATCTGGCGCGGCGCGGCCGTACTCGACCTCGACTACGCCGAGGACTCGAGTGCCGAGACCGACATGAACGTCGTCATGAACGACGCGTTCGCGTTCGTCGAGCTGCAGGGCACGGCCGAGGGCCATGCATTCCGCGAGGACGAGCTCGCGCGCATGCTCGAGCTCGGAAAAAAAGGGATCGGCGAGCTGTTCGGGCTGCAGCGCGCCGCGCTCGCCGCGCCGTGAACCGGAACGGTCCCGAGCGCGTCGTCGTCGCGACCGGCAACGCCGGCAAGCTCGCGGAGATCGAGGCCGTGCTCGCGGACACCGGCATCACGCTGGTGTCGCAGAAGGCACTCGGCCTCGCCGAAGCCGACGAGACCGGCACGACGTTCGTCGAGAACGCCCTGCTGAAGGCGAAGGCCGCGGCGCGCGCGACCGGGCTCCCCGCGCTCGCGGACGATTCCGGGCTCATGATCGATGCGCTCGACGGACGTCCGGGGCTCATCGCCGCGCACTACGCCGGACTGCCGCCCGATGCGGCCCGCAACATCGCGAAGGTGCTGCACGAGCTCGACGGCGTGCCCGCAGCTCGCCGCACCGCGCGCTTCTACAGCGTGGTCGTGCTCCTGCGCGCGCCCGAGGATCCCGAGCCGTTGATCGCCGAAGGCGTCTGGCCCGGGCGCATCCTCGACGCGCCGCGCGGCGACGGCGGTTTCGGTTACGACCCGATCTTCTTCGATCCGGTGCTCGGCCAGGGCGCCGCCGAGCTCGATCCCGAGACGAAGAATCGCGTGAGCCACCGAGGTCGCGCCCTCGCCGCGCTGCGCGAGAAGCTCGGCCGCTGAACCCTCGTGGACCCGTCGCAGATCCCGCTCTCGCTCTACGTCCACATTCCGTGGTGCGTGAAGAAATGCCCGTACTGCGACTTCAACTCGCACGAAGCGAAGGGCGGCATTCCGGAGCGCGAGTACGTCGACGCGCTCATGGCGGACCTCGCGCAGGAGCGTGAGCTCGCCGCCGGCCGGCGGATCGCGACCGTGTTCTTCGGCGGCGGCACACCGAGCCTGTTCAAGCCGGACTCGATCGCGCGGATCCTCGAGGGCGCCGACGCGCTCGTGCCGTTCGCTTCAGGCGCCGAGGTCACGCTCGAGACGAACCCCGGCACGGTCGAGCACGGGCGCTTCGACGGCTACCGCGATGCCGGCGTCAACCGCATTTCGTTCGGCGTGCAGAGCTTCGACGACGCCGCGCTCGTGCGGATCGGCCGCATCCACGGTGCCGACGAGGCGCGCGATGCGGTGCGGCAGGCCCAGGACGCCGGCATCGCCGAGATCAACCTCGACCTCATGTACGCGCTGCCGCAGCAGGACGAGGCACGCGCGCTGGCCGACGTCGAGGCCGCGGTTGCGCTCGCGCCGACGCACGTCTCGCACTACCAGCTGACGCTCGAGCCGAACACGCTGTTCGCCGCGAAGCCGCCCAAGCTGCCCGATGACGACGACGCGTGGGCGATGCAGGAGCGTGCGCAGGCCGCGCTCGCGGCCGCGGGCTACGCGCAATACGAGGTTTCGGCGTACGCGCGAGGCGCCGCCCAATGCGCGCACAACCTCAACTACTGGCGCTTCGGCGACTACCTCGGGATCGGCGCGGGCGCGCACGGCAAGGTCACGCTGGCCGACGGCGCGATCCGCCGCAGTGCGAAGAAAATGCTGCCGCGAAGCTACCTCGCCGGCGCCGCGAGCGACGAGCGCCTCGGCAGCGAGAGCCTCGTGCCGCACGAGCAGCGGCCGTTCGAGTTCATGCTCAACGCGCTGAGGCTCAACGAGGGCTTTTCGCTGGCGCTCTTCGAGGCACGCACCGGCCTGCCGCGCGCAACGATCGAGGCGCCGCTCGCAGGCGCGATCGCGCAGGGGCACCTCGCGCTCGACCGCGATCGCATCGTGCCGACCGCGCTCGGACGCCGCTTCCTCAACGACGTCATCGAGGGGTTCCTGCCGTGATCGAACCGATCCGCATCGACTGCCCGTACTGCGGCGAAGCGTACGAATCGAGCGCCGACACCTCGGCGGGTACGCAGACTTACACCGAGGATTGCGCCGTGTGTTGCCGGCCGATCGTCGTCACCGTGCAGGTCGACGACGAGGATGCGGTCGAGGCGGTTTCCACGCGACGCGAGCAGGATTGAGCACCGATCGGCGTTCGTGCGGCCCAGGGCGTCATCGCCCGTAGCGGCACCTGCCTACGCAGCATTCCAGGCAACGTCGGACGAAAGCAGTGCCGCCTGCTCGAGGACTGTCTGCGTCGCCGTCTCCTGCTTGTCGGGCGGGTAGCCGTACTTGCGCAGGATGCGCTTCACCAGCACCCGCAGGTGCGCGCGGACGTTTTCGCGCAGTGTCCAGTCGATCGTGACGTTCTGGCGGACAGTCGCGACGAGCTCGCGGGCGATGTTCCGGAGCGCGTCGTCGCCGAGCACCTTCACCGCGCTGTCGTTTGTTTCCAGTGCGTCGTAGAACGCCAGCTCGTCCTCGGTCAACTTCAGCGCTTCGCCACGCGCATGCGCTTCGCGCAGGTGCTTCGCGAGGCCGATCAGCTCCTCGATGACCCGTGCTGCTTCGATGGCACGGTTTTGGTAGCTGCGGATCGTGCGCTCCAGCATCTCCGCGAAGGAGCGTGCCTGCACGAGGTTCCTGCGGCGGCGCGTCGCGATCTCGCCCTTGAGGAGCTTCTGCAGCAGCTCCACCGCCAGGTTACGTTGCGGCATTCCACGGACCTCGGCGAGGAACTCCTCCGACAGGATCGAGATGTCGGGCTTCTGCAGGCCCGCCGCCGCAAAGATGTCCATGACGCCTTCGGGCGCCACGGCACGCGCGATGATCTGCCGCACCGCATGATCGATGTCCTCTTCGGGGCGCGCGTCTCCCGGCGCGCGCTTCGCGAGCACCGCCTGCACAGCTTGAAAGAACGACACATCGTCGCGGACGCGCAGCGCGTCGTCATGCGGAACGGCCAACGCGAAGGCCTGCGATAGCTCGCGCACCGCGCGCACGCAGCGCTCCTTGCCGTCGACCTGCGCGAGGATGTGCTCCTGAGCCGCGGGCAGCAGTCCGAGCCGTTCCGCCGGCGTGCCAGTCGACCACTTGCCGCGCTCGAAGCCGTGGAAAAGCGCGGCGCACACTTCGTGTTTCTCGTGCATTACCGCCACGGCCTCCGCCTGATCGAGCGCGGTGCGCCCCGTCCCGCCGCTCTCCGTGTACGTTGCCAGGGCCTGCTTGAGCTCGTGCGCGAGGCCGAGGTAGTCGACCACGAGCCCGCCGGGCTTGTCTTTGAACACACGGTTCACTCGCGCGATCGCCTGCATCAGCCCGTGGCCGCGCATAGGTTTGTCGATGTACATCGTGTGCAGACTCGGCGCGTCGAAGCCGGTGAGCCACATGTCGCGCACGAGCACCATCTTGAAGGCACTCTTGGTATCGCGGAAGCGATTCGCCAGAGCTTCGCGACGCGGCTTGTTGCGGATGTGCCGCTGCCATTCGGTCGGGTCGGCGGCCGAGCCCGTCATCACGACCTTGATCGCACCGCCATCGTCCTCCTCGCCGGCCCACTGTGGGCGCAACCTGACGATCTCGGCGTGCAGCTCCACGCAGATGCGGCGGCTCATGCAGACGACCATGGCCTTGCCGTCCATAGCTTCGAGGCGCTGCTCGAAGTGCGCGACGATGTCACGCGCCACGAGTTCTAGTCGCTTCTGCGATCCGACCACGGCCTCGAGCTGTGCCCACTTGCTCTTGAGCTTCTCTTTGCGCTCGACCTCCTCGCCCTCCGTGGCCTCCTCGAACTCCGAGTCGATCTTCGGCCGCTCGGTCTCGTCGAGCGCCAGCCTGGCCAGCCGGCTCTCGTAGTAGATCGGCACCGTCGCGCGATCCTGCACGGCGCGCTGGATGTCGTAGACGCTGATGTAGTCGCCAAAGACGGCCCGCGTGTTGGCGTCGGTCTTCTCGATGGGCGTGCCGGTGAAACCGATGAAGGACGCGTTGGGCAGCGCATCGCGCATGTGCTTGGCAAAGCCGTCAATGAAGTCATACTGGCTGCGGTGCGCCTCGTCGGCGATCACGACAACATTGCGCCGATCTGATAACACGGGGTGCCGATCGCCCTTCTCTTCCGGGAGAAACTTCTGGATCGTGGTGAACACCACGCCCCCAGAACCCACACGCAGCTTCTCGCGCAGATCGGCACGGTTCTCCGCCTGCACTGGAGGCTGGCGGAGCAAGTCGTGACAGCGGGCGAAGGTGCCGAAGAGTTGGTCATCGAGATCGTTGCGATCGGTGAGCACGACGATCGTCGGGTTCTCCATCGTGGGATGCAGGATCACACGGCCCGCATAGAAAGCCATCGTCAGGCTCTTGCCCGATCCTTGCGTGTGCCA
>Ga0187892_10000890_pt1 | contig 73983 bp, 80 predicted proteins | sample MA1701073metaG_FD_139345 | JGI IMG/M metagenome (GOLD analysis project Ga0187892, IMG submission 139345) | Bio-ooze microbial communities from a basaltic lava cave in the Kipuka Kanohina Cave System on the Island of Hawaii, USA - MA170107-3 metaG ...
AATCGCTGCCACGGCACCACCTGGTCCATCTCCGCGAGAAACTTCTCGCGCCGTGTCACGCGCTTCTTGGTCTGGTGTTCGGCTGTGGCAAAGCTGATCTGCTGCATGGTGATTCGTGTTGGGCGGCGCTGCGCCTATCAACGCTTCGAGGCCAGAAGGCGCGGACAGTCGGGGCGATTAAATCAGCGTTCCCTAGGGCGATGGATCTACTTTCCCCATCCGTCCTTCAACCCCGTTACCCGATTGAACACCGGCCTTCCCGCCGCATGATCGACCCGGTCCGCGACAAAGTAGCCATGGCGCTCGAACTGGAACTTGTCGTCGGCCTTCGCATTCGCGAGTGAGGGCTCGAGGTAGGCGGCCACGGTTTGCAGGCTATTGGGGTTCAGGCTGGTGAGGAAGTCCTTGCCGCCGGCGTCGGGTTGGGCTTCGCTGAACAGGCGGTCGTACAGGCGCACCTCGGCCTGCACGCCGTCGGCCGCGGCGACCCAGCTGATGTTGCCTTTGACCTTGATGGCGTCGGCGCCGGGTGTGCCGCTCTTGGTGTCGGGCACCAGCGTGGCCTGCACCTCGGTGATGCGGCCGGCGCTGTCTTTGGTGCAGCCGGTGCACTCGATCACATGGCCGTATTTGAGGCGCACCTTGTTGCCGGGGAACAAACGGAAGAAGCCCTTGGGCGGGGTTTCTTCGAAGTCGCTGCGTTCGATCCAGAGCTCGCGGCCGAACTTGAAGCTGCGGCGGCCGCGCTCGGGGTGGTGCGGGTGCACGGGGGCGCCGCAGTCGTCGAGATGGCCCGTGCCCATGAGCGCGTCCCAGTTGGTGATGACGAGCTTGAGCGGGTCGAGCACGGCCATGGCGCGCGGCACCTGGTCGTCCAGCGTGTCGCGCAGCGCGCCTTCGAGCGTGCCGTAGTCGATCCAGCTGTCGCTCTTGGTGACGCCGATGCGCTCGCAAAACAGCTGGATCGCCTCGGGCGTGTAGCCGCGCCGGCGCAGGCCGACGATGGTGGGCATGCGCGGGTCGTCCCAGCCGCTCACCTTGCCATCGTGGACGAGCTGCGCGAGCTTGCGCTTGCTGGTGATCACATAGGTGAGGTTCAGGCGCGCGAATTCGTACTGGTGCGGGTGCGGCTGGCTCAGCAGGCCGCCCTCGCACAGGCGGTCGAGCAGCCAGTCGTAAAACGGGCGCTGGTCTTCGAATTCCAGCGTGCACAGGCTGTGGGTGATCTGTTCCAGCGCGTCTTCGATCGGGTGGGCAAAGGTGTACATCGGGTAGATGCACCATTTGTCGCCGGTGTTGTGGTGGGTGGCGCGGCGGATGCGGTAGATGGCCGGGTCGCGCATATTGATGTTGGGGCTGGCCATGTCGATTTTGGCGCGCAGCACGGCCGCGCCGTCGGCGAGCTTGCCGTCTCGCATCTCGCGAAAGCGCGCCAGGTTCTCGGCCGGCGTGCGGCTGCGAAACGGGCTGTCGGTGCCGGGGTTGCCGAAGTCGCCGCGGCTGATGCGCATTTCTTCCGCCGTCTGCTCGTCCACATAGGCGTGGCCGGCGGTGATCAGGTGTTCGGCCGCGCGGTACATGAAGTCGAAATAGTTGCTGGCGTAGTAGAGGTGGCTGGTTCCGTTGACGTCCCAGTGAAAGCCCAACCACTTCACCGCATCGAGGATGGCGTCGACGTATTCCTGTTCCTCCTTCTCGGGGTTGGTGTCGTCAAAGCGCATGTGGCATATGCCGCCATACTCGCACGCCAGGCCGAAGTTCAAGCAGATGCTCTTGGCATGGCCGATGTGCAGGTAGCCGTTGGGCTCGGGGGGGAAGCGGGTGCGGATCTTGGCGGGGTCGGGCTGGCCGGCCGCGTGGTGGGCGGCGTCGCCCGGCGAGCCGGCGAATCTGCGGCCGGCATAGGTGCCCACGGCCAGGTCGTGCTCGATGATCTGGCGCAAAAAATTGCTCGGTTTTGGCGTGTTTTTGTCGGCGGATGAACTCATTGGTTGATTTTAGGCGGGCGGGAGGTGTTGTTACCTTGTGACACCGTTACGTCTGGCAACCTCTTTCTTGGGGCTGGCTGTCGCCGTATCGCCAAGCCATGCGTTTAATACGAGCCAGGGTGCGTTTCGCACTGTGCGATGAATAAGGAGAAGTCATGAAGATCCACCGTTCTATTTACTCCAAGGCAGCCGCTGCCGCGCTGGCCATGGCCGCGCTGGGCATGAGCGCAGCCGCCCGGGCGGGAGATGTGTTCTGGTCGATTGGCTTGGCTTCGCCCGGCGTAAGCGTGGGGGTGGCCAATGCAGCGCCGGTCTATGTGGCACCGCAACCGGTATATGTGCAGCCCCAGCCCGTCTATGTCGCGCCTCAGCCGGTCTATGTGCAGCCGCGCCCCATTTATTACAACCAGCCCGTGGTGGTGCGACCGGCGCCTGTGTACCAGGCCGGCTGGGTGCAGCCGGGCTATGGCCACCGCTGGCACAAGAAGCATGGCCATCACGGCCACCATCGCGGCTGGGACCGTGACGACGACTGAAGCCTGAAATCCTTCACGGGGGCGCAGGCCCCAAGCAAAAAGGCCCGCCGGCGTGAGCCTGCGGGCTTTTGCCTTGTGGGGGCTGCGCGCGCTTACCAGACGTCGGAGCGCAGCTGCGACTCCCACAGCCGGCCGCGTGTGGTGTAGACGCTGATCACGCCGTAGCGCTGCTCGCCCTTGGCGTCGAACTTCATCGAGCCGGTGACCGGCGCATAGCCGTCGATCTTGCGCAGCGCCTCGGTGATGGCGCCGGGCTTGGCCGACTCGGCGCGCTTGATGGCACCGGCCAGCACATGCATCGCGTCGTAGCTGTAGTGGCCGCCGTAGGCCGGCTCGACCTTGAAGGCGGCCCGGTAGGCTTCGAGGAATTTGTTGCCGGCCGGGAATTCCCGCGCTTCCAGGATCGGCGAGGTGGCGTAGAGCCCCTGGACGATGCCCGAGCCCTTGAGCATGGTGGTGGTCTTGAGGGTGTCGCCGCCCAGGATGCTGAGCCTGGTGTACTCGGCCTTCTTCAGCGCCTCCAGCAGGGCCAGCACCTGAAAGTCGCTGAGGGTGGTCACCACGGCGTCCACACCATGGGCCTTGAGCTTGGCGGCCAGCTCGTCGAACGCGGTGGTCTTATCGTCGAACGACTGGCGCAGCGCGATGTCTTTGTTGGCGTTCTTCAGTTGTTCGGCGGCGCCGTCGGCCAGGCCCTTGCCATAGGGCGTGCCGTCGTCGAGCACGGCAAACCTGGCCGCGTTGAGCTGGGTGGCGGCAAACGAGCCGATCGCGCGGGCCTGCAGATGGTCGTTGGCCACCAGGCGGAAGGTCGTGGTCAGGCCGAGTTCGGTGTACCTGGGGTTGGTCGAGATCGCCAGCTGCGCAATGCCCTTGTCGGCATAAATCGGCGCGGCCTCGATGCTCACGCCCGAGTTCAGGTGGCCGATCACGGCGACCACGCCGGCGTCCACCAGCTGCTGGGCCGCTTCCTTGCCGCTCTGGGCATTGGCGCGGTCGTCCACCGCGACGATTTCGATCGTCACCGGCTTGCCCTTGATCTTGAAGCCCTGCTTGTTGAGTTCGTCCACGGCGAGCTTCACGCCGTTGTGCATGTCCTGCCCGAGGGCGGCCAGGTTGCCCGACAGGGGCTGGGCCACGCCGATCTTGAGGGTGGAGGGCGTGTTGTCGCAGCCGGTCAGCAAGGCGGCGGCCGTGACAACACAGCAGGCCAGCGCGCTTGTGGCGGCTTGGCGGCGGGTGGGTTTGTGCAAGTTGTGCTCCAGGTTTTGGGGTGTCAGCGACTGTAGGAAAACCACGCCCTGGCAGCTTGCGGGTTTGTACCGAACTTGATGAAAACTAAATGCTTATTAGCGGCCCTGATGGTGCGATGCAGCAGCGAGCGCTGGAGCCGGCTGCAGGGGTTCAACCCGCATTACATCGCGCGAAACAGGTGGGCGTAGAGCCGGCTCACGGCCAGCTTGTCGGCTCGTCCGCGCACGCTCAGGCTGAGCTTGCCGGCCTCGTCGCGTGTCACGCTGTCGATCGCGCTGGCACGCACCACGGTGCCGCGGTGGATTTGCCAGAAACTCTGGGCATCAAGCCGGGGCAGCAGCTCCTTGAGCGGGGTGCGGATCAGGTACTCGTGGCCGGCGGTGAGCACGCGCACGTACTTGTCGGCGGCCTCGAAGTACAGCACCTCGTCCAGCGGCACCATGCGGATGCTGGCGCCCACACTGACCTGGATCACCTTGAGCGGCGCCACGGCGGACGGGGCCGGCTGGCTGGCGCCGAGCAGCTTGCGCAGCTGGTCCAGCGTGTTTTCCAGATTTGCTTCCAAATTCATAGCGCCTAACGCCCGATTGGCGAGGGCCTGCTGCAGTTTTGCGACGGTTTTCTGCAGGCGCGCGGCCTGCACGGGCTTGAGCACATAGTCCACCGCCTGGGTCTCGAAGGCCTGCACCGCGTATTGGTCGTAGGCGGTCACGAACACCAGGGCGGGGAAGGGCGTGCCCTGGGGCCAATCGTCGGCCAGTTCGGCCGCCGCTTCCAGCCCGCTTAAGGCCGGCATCCGAATGTCGAAGAACAGCACGTCGGGCTTGAGCGCCAGCGCCTGCGCCACGGCCGAGGCGCCGTCGCCCACGGTGGCCAGCAGCTTGAGCTCGGGCCAGGCGCGCGCCAGCTCGGCCTGCAGCGCCTGGGCCAGCAGGGGCTCGTCTTCGGCGATCAGGGCCGTGGGAACGGGCAGGGGGCTCATGTTTGCAAGGGAAATCGCATGGTAGCCCGCGAGCCACCTGCGTCACACGCTATGAATTCAATAGTGGCCCGGGGGCCGTAGGCGGCGGCCAGCCGCTCGCGCACCTGGGCCAGGCCAAAGCCGCTGTCGGTCGGCAGCGCGCCGTTGAAGCCGGCGCCGGTGTCGATGACCTGCAGGGTCAGCCACTCGCCTTCGCGCCGGGCGCTCACCGTGATGCTGCCGCCCTGCATCTGGGGCTCCAGCCCGTGCTTGATGCTGTTTTCCACCAGCGGCTGCAGCAGCAGCGTGGGCACGGGCTGCGCGGCCAGTTCGGGCGGCAGCTCCAGCGTGTAGGCCAGGCGCGGGCCCATGCGGATCGCCATGAGTTCGAGGTAGTCGCGCAGGCGGGCGAACTCGGCCTGCAGGCTGTGGCTGGTGGCGCGCGAGGCGCTGAGCGTGGCGCGCAGGTAGGCGACCATGTGGTCCAGCATCACCTGCGCCTGCTGCGGGTCGGCGCCGATCAGCGCGCGCAGGTTGGCCAGGGTGTTGAACAGCATGTGCGGCTCGAGCTGGGTTTCCAGCAGCTTCAGCCGCGCCTCGCTGGCATGCTGGCGCGCTTCGGTCATCTTGCGTTCGAGGTAGGCGCTCTTGCCTCTGCTGTAGAAGTAGTAGGTGCCGGCGATGCCGGCCAGCGCGGTGATGAGGATGGAGTTGCGCAGTTCGTTGTCGCGGTTCACGGGCGCGGCGTTGGCGTACCAGCCGAAGCTGCGGCAGGCCATGTCGGCCAGCGCGTTGCCCAGCAGGTAGCCTGCGACGATGCCGCCCACCACGAGCAGCAGGCCCGTGGCGCCTGCGGGCCAGCCCGTTTCGCGCGCCGAGGGGAACAAATCGCGCCCCAGATCGATGATGGCCCAGGTGATGATGCCGATGGCCAGCGAATAGGCCACGGGCGGCGCGTAAGGCCGCTCGGGCAGGAAGGCGTACTGGATGGTGGCGACAGCCAGGCAGAACGCCATGGTCTGCAGCAGGTGCTGCAGCTTGGCGATCCAGTCGATCCTCATCGCGCGTCAGCGTCCGTCTTGTCGGCCCTGCAGGCGCTCGCGCTCTTTCTCGATCATGCGCTCGCGAAGGCTGCTGCCCGCGCCCAGCACGAAGACCGAGATGCCATGCAGCGCCAGGCCCAGACCCCAGCCGAGCAAGGGAAAGATGGACCACCTGCGCTGGCCGAAGCCGTACTCCGAGAGGGCCAACAGGAACAGGTTGACCACCACATACAAGGCCGCATGGGCGTACCACCCCAGCTTGGCGCCGGCACGCTTGCGCGCGATGCGGTCGATGTCTTCGGCGGACAGGGGCTGGTTCATGCTGCGGTCATTCTAGGGGAGCAGGTGTTTGCGCAAGAAGGCCGTGATCTGCCGGTCCACTTCGGGCAGCACGCCGCGGTCGAACCCTGGCGGGTCGCCCAGCAGGTCGGCGGCAATCTCGCCCAACCGCTCCAGTGGCGGCGGTGGCGAGAGCAGGGCGCCATGGCCGGCCTGGGGCAGCTCGGCGACGCGCTCGCAGGGCGTGCAGGCCCGCAGGAGGGCGCCGCTGTGAAAACGCGGCGCGAGCCATTTGTCCTGTCCGGCCGTGATCAGGCCCAGCGGCACGTGCGGCGCGGCCAGCGAGGCCATGTCGAAGTCGGCGGCAGCCGGCACGCCAGCGACCACGGCCTGGATGCGCGGGTCGTGGTGCGTGTACCAGGTCGCGTCATCGAAGCGCTGGCGGATCACGCCCAGCGCGACGGACTTTTTCAGGCCGTCGAGGAAGTTGCCCCGCAGCCGCGTGATCAGGCCCACGCAGGCGGGGAAGTCCTCGCTGATATGCGCCTCGCAATGCTGCTTGAAGCGGGCAGGCGACCAGCGCCCGCCCGCCAGGCTCAAGGCCGTGTGGCCGCCGGCCGACATGCCATACAGGCCAACTTTGTCCAGCGCCAGCAGCGGCGCGAAGCGCTGATCCTGCGCCAGTGCGTCGATCGCGCGCGACACCTCGGCGGGGCGCAGCTTCCAGCTTTCGGGCCCGGGCGTCGAGGGGTTCTTGTAGTTGTCGGCGTGGTGCTCGGGCATGGCCACGACGAAGCCCGCTTCGACCAGCGTGCGCGCCAGGTCGGCATGGACCCAGGGCGCGCCGCCGGAGCCATGCGAGATGACGACCAGCCGCCCGTTGCCGCGTACGGGTCGAGCCTGCCAGGCCAGATTCAGCGTGAAGCGTCCGCGCGCCAGCGGCTTGTCTTCGGCGCTCGTGGGGTAGTAGACGGTGACAGGGCCATCGCCTTGGAGGCCGGGCAGTTCGGTCAGGCCCACGCCGGCCTGGGCGCCAACGGCGGCCAGCGCCACGAGGCAGGTCAGAACGCATTTGCGCATGGAATGGCTCCTTGGGTTTGGGTGGGCAGGGTGATTTTTCATTGAAGACGCACATGGGAAGGCTCAGACCAGGCTCAGCGCCTGGTGCCACAGCAGCTGGCCCAGGTAGCGGCTGGGCAGCAGGGTGAAGGCTCCGGCCACGATGCAGGCGCTGATGTAGGTGGCTTGCATGGCGATGCGGTGGCCGCTGACGTTGCCTCGGGCCAGGGCCCAAAAGCCCCGAAACAGGCCGGCGAAGGTGGCCGGCACCAGCAGGTGGATCGGTGTGTAGCCCGCGATATGGGGCAGCGAGACGTCGCGGATGAACAGGGCCGAGACGGCGGTGATGACCATCAGCGTGACCCAGGCGTAGCCGAAGGCGCGGTGCAGTCTGGGGCGCTGGGTTCGGCCCTTGCGGGCCCACAGCGCGACCGGGCCGATGAGCAGGGCCGAGACGGCGGCGCTCAGGTGGATGGCGATGACGGGCGTGAGTTGCATGGCGTGCTCCGTGTGGCGGTGCAGCGAACTGTGCTCGCTGGAGCGGCCAGCGGCCAGCGGGATGCGACGAAATGCGCAAAAGCGGGAGCGAAGTGCGCCACAGGGTCGGAAAATCGGGATCGGGCAGCACTTCCTCGCTGGGGTCGTCGCCCACGATGCGGCTACAGATGCGTGACCCTGCGCCGCACCCGGGCCAGACTCGCCGCGCAGGGTTCAGCCAGCGGCCGGGGGAAGCTCCCTGACGCCGGCGCCCTTGAGCACGAAGGCGGTGACCTCGTCGATCAGGTGCTTGCGCTCGCTGGCGCCGATCTGCGCGAGCTCGCGGAAGTACAGGACCTGCTCCGCGTGGTCGGCATAGAACTGGGTCATGGCCCAGATGTGGAACAGCAGGGCCAGCGGGTCGAGCGGGTCCATCAGCCCGCGGTCGATCCAGTTCTGGATCACCGCCACGGCCTGCTCGGTGCGCCGCTTGCTGGTGCCGAGTGTGGCGCGCAGCACCGGCGCGCCGCGCATCATCTCGGCGGCAAAAATGCGCGAGCGCAGCGGCTGCTCGAACGAGAACACCATCTTGCGGCGGATCAGGTCGCTGAGCACCTTGCGCGGCCCGAAGGCCTCGTCGCTGAAGCCGAACACGCCGATCCAGTCGTCCACGATGTCCTGCAGCACCTGGCGGTACAGGTCTTCCTTGCTGGCTATGTAGTAGTGCAGCTGGGCCTTGGACAGGCCGGCCTTGTCGGCAATCGCCTGGGTCGAGGCGCCGCTCAAGCCTTCGGCGGCGAACACCTCGATCGCGGCTTGGTGGATCGCGGCCAGGGTCTGGGCCCGGCGGCGCGAGGGCCGTCGCGTGGCCTGGGCCGGCGCCTCGTCGGTAGGCGCGGACTCGCCCAGGATGGCGGTGTCGGAGTCGGACGGGAGCATGGCCGGCATGGTAGCGGAAGCGCTCGCCTCAGAGATCGAGCACCAGCGGCCCGCTCTTGGCGCGCGAGCAGCACAGGGCCAGCTTGTGCCGGCGCTCTGCGGACGTCAGGCAGAAGTCGCGGTGCTCGACCTCGCCTTCGAGGCAGCCCACCACGCAGGTGCCGCAGATGCCCTGCTCGCACGAGGTCGGAATGTCGATGCCCATGTCGTGCAGCGCGGCCACAGACGTCTGGTCGGCCGCCACAGCCACCGTGATGCCGCGCCGCGCGAGCACGAGTTCGAACGGGCTGTCGTTGCCGCTGCCGGCATCGGCCTCGGGCGGCGCGAAGTATTCGCTATGGATGGTGTCCTCGGGCCAGTGCGCGGCGGCAGAGCGCACCGCCTGCATGAAGCCGGCCGGACCGCAGACATAGAGGTGGGTGGCGGCCGTGGGTTCGGACAGCAGCTGCCTCAGGTCGATTTTTTCATCGGCCGCGGCATCGTCGAAGTGCAGCCGCACATGGGGCGCGAGCCGCGCCTCGCGCAGCGCGTCGGCAAACGCCAGATGCGCGCGGCTGCGCGCAAAACAGCAGAACTCGAAGTCGGCGCCCTGCTGCGCCAGCGCCTGGGCCATGGCCAGCAGCGGCGTCATGCCGATGCCACCGGCCAGCAGCAGATGGCGCCGCGCCTGCGGCTGGATCGGGAAGGTGTTGCGCGGCGCGCTGACCGGCAGCAGGTCGCCTTCGCGCACGCGCTCGTGCATCGAGGCCGAGCCGCCGCGGCTCGCGGGTTCGCGCTTGACGGCGATCACATAGGACGCGGCCGACCCTTGCTCGGAGTCGGGGGCGCGGGCGATCGAGTACTGGCGGCTGAAGCCGCCGGGCATGTGGACGTCCAGATGCGCGCCCGCGCTGTAGGCCGGCAGCGGCCGGCCCCAGGGGTGGGACAGCTCGAACGCCAGGATCTCCGGCGTCTGGCGGACGATGCGGGTGACCCGGACGGTCAGGGTGCGGTCGAGCACGGTGGCTCCTTCAGGATGACGGGGCTGGCGCGCCGGCGCGCGCGAGCGGAATATGGGCCGTGGCCTCGACCTCGATGCGCACGGCGCGCGAGGGCAGCATGCCGCTGACCTCGACCACGGTGGACACCGGCGGCTCGGCCGGGTAGAACAGCCGGCGCACGCGGCTGTACAGCGGGTAGTCGCGCAGGTCGGTGAAGTACTGCACGAGCTTGAACACGTCGGCCATCGAGCCGCCCGCTTCCTCGGCGAGCGCCCGGATGCGGTTCAGCACAAACCAGCTCTGCACCAGCATTGGCGCCTGGAAGATGTCCACCGACAGCTCGCCGGTTTCGCCGAGTTCGCGGCGCACGTCGGGGGGCAGCTCGTCGAAGCGCTCGATCACGCGGCCCGAGCCCGGGTCGACGGCGATCACGCCCGACATGTAGACCATGTCGCCGACCCGCTTCCAGGCGGCGTAGCGGGCCAGCGGGCGGCCGGTGGAATCGTTCATCGTGCGGCCCTCACTTGGCGAGTTTCTTGCGCAGGTCCAGGCCCGTGCCCTTGTTGACAAACTGCGTGGTGTAGACCGAGGCCAGGGCGAAGTCGGCCGGTTTGTACAGGCCGGCGGCGACGGTCTTGTCGTAGAAGTCCTTCATGCGCGCATCGGTCATCGCGCCCACGCCCAGGCTTTGCGCATCGCCGGTGTCGATCAGCGTGCGCAGTACGGCCACCGATTTCTCGATGTAGTCGTCGCTGAGGTCGGGGTTGATCTTCTTGATCAAATCGTCCGCGGCCTTTCGGTCGCCGTAGAGGTAGTTGTACCAGCCGATCTGCGAGGCTTCGATGAAGCGGCGCACGAGCTCGGGCTTGTTCCTCACGAGGTCCTGGCGCGTCTCGATCACCATGCCATAGGTCGACCAGCCGGCGTCGGCCAGCAGGTGCACCACGGGCTTGAAGCCGCCCTGCTTCTCGACCGTCAGCGGCTCCGAGGTCGCGTAGGCCTGCTGCACGCTTTGCTTGTCGGCCAGGAACTGCGACAGGCTGTAGTTGTAGGGCTTGACCTGCTCGTCGCGGAAGCCGTGCGAGGCCTTCATCCACTGCCAGAAGCTGAACTGCCCGTCCTTGGCCAGCAGCACCGTTCTGGCCTTGTTCAGGTCGGCCCATTTGTCCAGGCCCTGGCCCGGGTGGGCGATGATGGCCTGCGGGTCTTTCTGGAAGAAGCCGGCGACCACGACGGTCGGAATCTTCTGCTTGGCATTGTCGAAGGCCATCAGCATGTTGCCGGTCATCAGGAAGTCGATTTTTCCGGCCGGCAGCATGGGCCGGTTGTTGACCTGCGGGCCGCCCTGCTGGATGTCGACCTCGAGTCCGTACTTCTTGTAGGTGCCGTCGACCAGCGCCTGGTAGAAGCCGCCGTGGCCGGGCTGGGCCCGCCAGTTGGTGGCGAACGCCACCTTGTCCTGCGCCTGCGCGGCGAAGGCCAAGCCGGCGAGGGCGGCGGCGAGCAGCGCGCGGCGCGTCAGTGAGCCAAAGGGTTTCATCGGTGAATTTCCTTTCGTGCGGAGGGTGGAAGGGAGCGTTCGGCTCAGCTCTCGCGCGCCATGGCCGGCTGCCAGCCGCGCGTCTTGCCGGGGTTCATCAGGCCCATCGGGTCGCTGAGCTTCTTGAAGTCGATCTGCGTCGAGTCGATGGTCTTCATGCCGCCGTCCTCGATCGTGACCACATGGGGGTTGAAGATGACGCAGCCGCCCTGCGACTCGATCTCGCGGATCAGCTCGTACTGATGCTGCGCGCCCTTCCAGCGCACCAGCAGGATCGCGAAGGTCGCGTAGTCGCCGTGCATGCGCGCGAACTCGTGGTGCTGGTAGACGTCGTCGCCGAACAGCGCGATGTGGCGGTCCACCACGGCCGGATCGAAGGGCTGGGCATAGGCGACCTGCAAATAGGTCCAGGAACGGTCGACCTTGAGCACCTGCAGCGTCGTGTGGTTGTAAGCGCATTCGCTGGCCGGCGGCAGGCCCTCGGCCTCGAGCCGGGCTTCAGTGCGCGCCAGCGAGATCGCGCCGCCATGGGCTGCCACGAGCTGCTCGAAGGCCGCCATCGACGACGGCGCAACCATCGCGAACATCGCATGGCGCCCGGGCGGGAAGTAGGGCTGCAGCGTCGTGTAATAGGGCGCGAAGCGCGCATCGACGGCCGACAGCAGGAAGACTTCGAGCTCGGGCGTGCTCGCGGCCACGCCGAAGTCCAGCACCTCGCGGTAGCTGTCGAACAGCGCGATGCAGTGCACCCAGTCGACCGCCGGGCTCAGCGCCACTTCGACCTCGGTCAGGATGCCGTTGGTCCCATAGGCGTGGTGCACCTTCTGGATTTCGTCGCCCACGAGCTCGACGACCTGCGGCTCGCGCTCGACCGTCACGATGCGGGCGCGGATCAGGTTGCCGGGGTCGCGCAGCACGCCGTGGCGCAGCGAGCCAATGCCGCCGAAGCCGCCCGCGATGAAGCCGCCAATCGTCGCGACGCGCCAGGTCGAAGGCCACATGCGCAGCGCCTGCCCGGTTTCGCGCACCGCGAGCTCGATGTCGTGCATGCGCGCGCCGGCCTGCACCGTGACGCGGCCGCTCGCGATGTCGAGCACGCGGCTCATCTGCGTGACATCGAGCACGAGGCCGCCTTGCAGCGGCACGCACTGGCCGTAGTTGCCGGTGCCGCCGCCCCGCACCGTGAGCGGCAGCTTCCAGCGCGCGGCGACGGCGGCGGCCTGCTTGACGTCGTCTTCGGTGCTGACCTTGACCACGAGGTCGGCCACGCAGCCGGCCAGCTGCTCGGTCAGGATCGGGCTGTACCAGTAAAAGTCCTTGGACAGCTGCTTGCGCTGGCGCAGTTCACTGACCACATTCAGGCCCCGCAGCTCGCGCTGCACGGCGGCCCAGTCGATGGCGGGGCGGGTCGGTGTGTCTGACAGGGGGGCGGCGGGCATCATGGCGTGGGCTTCAGGAAGATGGGCGGCGCAGGCCGTCGAGGCTGCGAAAGTCGGGGCGCTGGGCATGGATGCGCTGGCCTGCGCGCAGGACCTGGCGGCCCAGTTCGGGCCGGCTCAGCACCTCGGCGCTGCTGCGTCCCGGGTGCAGCACCAGGTCGGCCGGCGCGCCGCGGCGCAGTAGCCCATCCCAAGCCAGGCCCAGGGCGGTGGCGGCGGTGCGGGTGATCGCATGGCCCCACTGGTGGACCGCATCGTCGAGCTGGGCCGCGCAAGCGGCCAGCGCCAAGGTGCGCAGCGGATCGAGGTCGCCCAGCGGTGCAAAGCAGTCGCGGTGGTTGTCCGAGCCGAAGGCCACGGGAATGCCCAGGGCGCTTGCCTCGTGCACCGGTGCCAGGCCACGCCAGCGCGGCGTGCGGCGCACAGCCTGCTGGCTGCTGTCCTGCAGATACAGGTTGGTCAGCGGCAGCGACACCAGGCTCAGGCCCGATGCCGCGACGAGCTCCAGCACCTCGCCCAGCTGCTGCGGCGCCAGGCTCGACAGCGCGCAGGCGTGGCCGCAGACCGTGCGCTTGCCGAGGCCGCGTTCGAGCGCCAGTTCGGCCACGCGCAGGGTATGGGACTGGCTGGCATCGAGGTGCTCGTCGATATGGAAATCGAGCCGCAGCCCGAAGCGCTCGGCCAGATCGAAGGCGCGCGGCAGCAGGGCCGGCATATGGGGCGCGGCATAGGCGAACCAGCCGAGCATCCCGCCTGCCTGCGCGACCTGGCGGGCCAGCCGCTCGCTGGCTGCTGGGTCGGCCAGCAGGTCGACCGGCGCCAGCGAGGTCAGCACCAGTTCGATGCGGCCTTGCCAGCGCGCGCGCGCCTCCAGCAGCGCCTGCCAGGCCAGGGGGGCGTCGGCGCCGGACCAGTCGCAGTAGGAGTTCAGGGCCCGCGTGCCGTGGGCCCAGGCCTCCTGCAGGCCGAAGTCGATGCGGGCCGCCAGTTCGGCGGGCGTCCAGCGCGCCTGGTCGGCCCGCACGGCCTCGATCGCGTCGAACAGGCTGCGCGCGGGTGCGAGGCCGACCGCGAGCAGGTCGCCCTTGTCCAGATGGGTGTGCGGATCGACGAAGGCCGGCAGCACCATGGCCCCGTCGAGCTCGAACACCGGCTGCCCGCCCTGGGGCTGCGTTTCGATCGCGGCGATTTGCGCGCCATCGATCAGCAGCGCCACGGGGTTGGTGGGCCGTGCTGTTGCCGGCCTCTCGATCAGGTCGGCGGGCACGCGCGCGCCGCTCAGCCAGTAGCTCGGCGGCAGGCGCTCGGGCCAGCGGGCCGGGTCGAAGGGAGGGCAGGCAGACATGGGCTCAGCTCTCGCGCCGCATTTCGCTTTCGTGCCAGTGGCCCAGCACCCAGCGCGACAGCGCCGCGAACACGATGAAGATCGCGATGCCCAGCAGCGACACCAGCAGCAGCGCCGCGAACATCATCGGTATCTCGGTGCGAAAGCTCGACTCGAGGATGCGCGAGGCGAGGCCGGTTTCGCGCCCGGCCGTGCCGGCGGTAAATTCGGCCACCACGGCGCCGATCAGGCTCAGGCCGCCGGCGATCTTCAGGCCCGCCATGAAGTAGGGCAGGGCGCTGGGCACCAGCAGGTAGCGAAAGCGCTGCCAGGGCGTGGTCTTGTACAGCGTGAACAGGTCGCGCAGGTTGGCGTCGGCGCTCTTGAGGCCGATCACGGTGTTCGAGAGGATGGGGAAGAAGGCGACGATCCAGGCGCACAGCAGCAGCGCGCCTGTCGTGCTCGGGATGTAGATCAGGATCAGCGGCGCAATCGCGACGATGGGCGTGACCTGCAGGATCACGGCGATCGGGAACAGCCCGATCTCGACCCATTTGGACATCGAGAACGCGATCGCCAGCAGCACGCCGCCGGCGATCGCCGCGAGCAGCGCCAGCAGCGTGAGCTTGACCGTGAACCACATCGACTGCGACAGCGAGTCCCAGTTGTCGGCCAGCGTGGACAGGATCAGCGTCGGTGCCGGGATGATGTAGTGCGGGATGTTGTTGACCCGCACGACCAGTTCCCACAGCAGCAGCAGCGCGGCGATGATGGCCAGCGGCAGGGCGATGCGCAGCAGGCTTTCGCGGCGGCGCGCGCGCGCGAGCCGCTCGCCAGCCTCGGCCCTCGGCCGGGCGTCGTCAGTCGTGGTGGAGCGCGCGGCGGCGCGCGTGTCAGTGATCGATGCCAAGGCCATGGAGGGCTCCGTGAAGCGAACGCGAGACCGCGATGCAGTGCTCGTTGTAGCGGGTGGAGGTGCGGAAGGCGTCGCCGCGCGGATAGGGCTCGTCGATGCGGATCTCGTCGATCACCCGGCCCGGCCGCGCGGCCATCACGACGATGCGGTCCGACAGGTAGACCGACTCGTAGACGCTGTGGGTCACGAAGATCACGCTGAAGCGGTGTTCCTTCCAGATCGCCAGCAGGTCGTTGTTGAGCTTGATGCGCGTCATCTCGTCGAGCGCGGCGAACGGCTCGTCCATCAGCAGCAGCCGCGGCCGGGTCACGAGCGCACGCGCGATCGAGACCCGCATCTTCATGCCGCCCGAGAGCTCGCGCGGGTAGACGTCGGCAAAGCGCGTGAGCCCGACCATCTCCAGCGCCTGCTGCACCACGGGAGCGGCCGCATCGCGCTTGATGCCGCTAAGCTTGAGCGGCAGCCAGACGTTGTCGAATACCCTGGCCCAGGGCATCAGGGTCGGCTCCTGGAACACGAAGCTCAGGTCGCGGTCGATGCCGCTGGCGGCCGCGGGTGCGCTGGCCCAGGCCACCTCGCCCGAGCTGATGCTGGCGAGTCCGGCGATCAGGCGCAGCGCCGTGCTCTTGCCACAGCCCGAGGGACCGAGGAAGCTGATGAAGTCGTGTTCGCCGACCTCGAGGTTCATGCCCTGCAGGGCCAGCGTACCGTTGGCAAAGCGCTTGCCAACCTCGCGCAGGCTGACCAGCGCAGGGCGTGATGAGGAGTTGCTGTTCATGACCATCCTTGAAGCGGGGCTTACTGCCAGGCCGGGACGTTGTCGAGACGCTCCACGGGGAAGCGGTCGACCTCGCGCAGCAGCTCGACGAAGCGCTGTCCCACGTAGTCGAGCACCGCTTCGCCCTTGTCGGCGGTTGCGCGCCGGGCATCGCCTGCTGCGCCCTCGGGGTTCATGTCCTGGGTCTGCCAGCCGAGCTTGCCGCTGGCGCCGATCGACAGGAAGCGGTTCTCCTTGGCGAGCTGCTCGGTCAGGGAGGGGAAGTTCCTGAAGTTCTCGCGGCGCACATGGTCGGGCGTGAGCCTGAGCATGATCGAGCTTTCGAGGTCGCCGGCATGGATGCCGTGCTTCATTTCGTGCTCGTCGAACAGCCCGCCGGGCAGGCCCAGCGTGTACCAGTTGGCCGCGACCGTCATCATCGAATGCTTCTCGCGCAGGTCGCGCGCCACGATGTCCATGACCGACATCTGGCCGCCATGGCTGTTGAACAGCACGAGCTTGCGCACGCCGGCCGCCGCCACGCAGGCGCCGATTTCGTTCCACAGCGCGATCAGGGTCGCGGCCGAGACCGTGAGCGTGCCCGGGTAGCGCGAATGTTCGTTGCTCTTGCCATAGGCCACGGTCGGCAGGAACAGGGCGGGCAGTTCCGGGGGCAGGTGGCGGATTGCGGCCTGCACCATGCCGTCGATGGTCGCGGTGTCGGTCGACATCGGCAGGTGCGGACCATGCTGCTCGGTCGCGCCCACGGGCAGCACGGCGATCAGGCGCGATCGGTCGAGCCGGGAAAAGGCCTCGCTGGTCCAGTCGGACCAGTAGCGGCTGTGAAAGGGCGGCAGGCTCATGGATGCTCCAGGGCACAAGATGCTGCAAGTTTAGGAATGACTTGACCGAACGGTCAAATTAATTTTTGTCATGGTTTACCCGAAGACTCGACAATTACGCTTGAATATTGGTAATTTCGGGCTGTCGCACGCCTCAGATTTCGTTCTGAAGTAGTGACCGAACGGTCAAGTTTTTGTTGAAGGCCCGGCCCTGATCGCGCTGGGTGCCCGAGCCGGCGGTATTTGCGGGGCCTTTACATCGCGTATACGCCTGCTCCACGCAGGTGGGGCAGGCCGTTCCTACAATGGCTGCATGAAGAAAATCGACTGGAAAGCCGCTGCCGTGCTGGCGGCTGTGCTGTTGGCCGCCGGCGGCGGTGCCTGGTGGTGGGCGCAGCGCAATGGCGCCGACGCGGTGCAGTACCGCACCGGCAAGATCGAGCGCGGCCCGCTGCAGGCGACCGTCTCGGCCAGCGGCGCGGTCAATCCTGTGACCCAGGTTTCGGTCGGCACCCAGGTCTCGGGCCAGATCAAGGAGCTCCACGTGGACTTCAACTCCGAGGTCAAGGCCGGCCAGCTGATCGCCATGCTCGACCCGGAAACCTTCGAGTACCGCGTGCGCCAGGCCCAGGCCGATGTGGACGCGGCGCAGGCGGCGGTGCTCACGGCCCAGGCCAATGTGGTCGCGAGCCGCGCCGCGGTCTCGCGTGCCAGGGTCGATCTGGAAGAGGCCCGGCGCGACCATGAGCGCAAGGCCAGCCTGGTGGAGAAACAGTTCATCGCGCAAAGCGAGGGCGACAAGGCGCGCGCCCTGGTCAATACCACGATCGAGGCGCTGAAGGCGGCCGAGGCGCAGCTGGGCGTGACCCAGGCCCAGGTCAAGAGCGCGCAGGCCAATGTCGCGCAGCGCGAGGCGGCGCTGGCCCAGGCGCGCATCGACCTGGCGCGCACCCGCATCACCTCGCCGGTCAGCGGCATCGTGATCAAGCGCGCCATTGAAAAAGGCCAAACCGTGGCGGCCAGCCTGCAGGCGCCCGAGCTGTTCGTGATCGCGCAGAACCTGCAGGACATGCAGGTCGACGCCAGCATCGACGAGAGCGACGTGGGCCGCATCCGCACCGGCCAGAAGGCCAGCTTCACGGTCGATGCCTTCCCGGGCCAGACCTTCGAGGGCACGGTCTCGCAGGTGCGCAAGGCGGCGCAGAACGTGGCCAGTGTCGTGACCTATGTCGCGGTGGTGCAGTTTGCCAACGCCGGCGGCCGCCTGCTGCCCGGCATGACGGCCAATGTGCGGGTGGTGACCGACACGCGCGCGAACGTGTTCAAGGTGCCCAACGCCGCGCTGCGCGTGCGCATCCCGGGCGTCGAGCCCGCTGCCGCTGCGCCGGGTACCCCGGATGCTACAAAAAACGTAGCAGATAACGTCCCGTCCAAGGGGGCTGCGGGTGCGAAAGGCTCTGAGAAACCGGTGTCAGCCCCGGCCGCGGGCGGCGCGGCCAGCGAATTCCGCAACCGGCTGCTGGCCGAGCTGGCGCTCGCGCCCGAGCAGGTCGAGAAGGTGGACGCGATTTACGCCGAGGCCCGGCCCCGGTTCGCGCAGCTGCGCGAGCTGGCCGACGAGGAGCGGCCCAAGGAGCGCGAGCGCATCACGGCCGACATCCGTGCGCGCATAGGCGAGCTGCTGACGCCACAGCAGAAGGCCAAATACGCGGTGCTGGTGGCCGAGGCGGCCAGCCGCCAGAGCACGCGCGGGCGCATCTTCCTGCTCGGCGATAACGGCAAGCCCAGGGCCTTCAATGTGCGGCTGGGCATCACCGACGGCACCAGCACCGAGCTGATCTTGGGGCCAGGATCGCCCGATGCGGCTGAGCTCAAGGAGGGCGCCACCGTGATCGTCGGCACGGTCGCTGCCACGGGCGGCGCGCCGCAGCGCCCGCCGACCTTCGGTCCGAGGCCGCTGTTCTGATGGATATGGAAAGCGTTCGGGCCCAGGGCGAACGGAGTTGAACGTGAAGCTGATCGAAGCACGCGACTTGACCAAGCTCTACAGCATGGGCGACCAGACGGTGCATGCGCTGCGCGGCGTGTCGATGGACATTGAGGCCGGCGATTTCGTGGCCATCATGGGCGCGTCGGGCTCGGGCAAGTCCACGCTGATGAACATCCTGGGCTGCCTGGACCTGCCGACCACGGGCGAGTACCGGCTGGCCGGCGAGGCGGTGCAGGCCATGGCGGCCGACCAGCTCGCTTCCATCCGCAACCGGCGCATCGGCTTCGTGTTCCAGCAATTCAACCTGCTGCCGCGCACCAGCGCGCTGGAAAACGTGGAGCTGCCCATGGTCTATGCCGGCATCCGGGCCGCCGAGCGGCACGAGCGGGCCAGGAGCGCCTTGCAGCGGGTGGGCCTGGAGCAGCGCGCCGGCCACACGCCGGCCGAGCTGTCGGGCGGCCAGCAGCAGCGCGTGGCGATCGCGCGGGCCCTGGTGAACCAGCCGCAGCTGATCCTGGCCGACGAGCCCACGGGCGCGCTGGACTCGGAGACCAGCGAGGACATCATGCGACTGCTCAGCGAGCTCAACCAGCAGGGCATGACCGTGGTGCTGGTCACGCACGAGGCCGCCATCGCGGCCTGGGCGCGCCGCAGAATCGTGTTTCGCGACGGCCACATCCTTCAGGACACGGTGGATGCCCACCCTGTTGCTGCAGACGAGCGGATGAGCGCCGCCGGGCCGCCCCAAGGCGCGAAGGCCCCCTCGGGGGGCAGCGAAGCACAAGCAGTGGCGAGCGTGGGGGTCATTTCCGCATGAACTTCCTGTCCGCCCTGCGCTCAGCGCTGCGCGCGCTGGCCGCCAACACCTTGCGCAGCATCCTGACCATGCTGGGCATCATCATCGGCGTGGCTGCGGTCATCACCATGATTGCCGTGGGCCGCGGGGCGACCGAGCGGGTGCAGGAGCAGATGAAGGGCCTGGGCTCCAACATCATGCTGGTGCTGCCCGGCAATGTGTCGCAGGCCGGCGTGCGCCTGGGGGCCCAGACCCGCCAGCGCCTGACCGAGGACGATGCGCTGGCGATCGCGCTGGACGTGCCCGAGGTCCAGGTGGCGGCGCCCTCGTCGCGCACCAGTGCCCAGGTGGTGGCCAGCAACGCCAACTGGAGCACCGGCATTCTCGGCACGACCAACGACTACCTGGAGGCGCGCGAATGGCCGCTGGCCTCGGGCCGGATGTTCGAGGCGGCCGAGATCAACGGCTCGGCCAAGGTGGCCCTGATCGGCCAGACCGTGGCGCAGGAGCTGTTTGGCGACGCCGACCCGGTCGACCAGACGATACGCGTGAAGGGCGTGCCGGTCGTCATCGTGGGCTTGTTGGCCAAAAAGGGGCAGAACTCGCTGGGCCAGGACCAGGACGACATTCTGGTGGTGCCGATCTCGACTTTTCGCAACCGCATTCAGGGCGGCACGGCCGGCAACGTCAAGCGCGTAGGCGCGATCAGCGTCAAGGTCCGCGAGGGCCAGAGCATGAAGGCCGTTGAAGAAAGTATCAAGGAGCTGCTGCGCCAACGCTTCAAGGTTCAGCCAGGGGTGGAGGATCCGTTCATCATTCGCAACCTGACCGAAATCCTGCAGGCGCAGGAGGCCGCCAGCCACATCATGACGCTGCTGCTGGCGGCCGTGGCGGGCATCAGCCTCGTGATCGGCGGCATAGGCATCATGAACATCATGCTGGTGAGCGTGACCGAGCGCACCCGCGAGATCGGCCTGCGCATGGCAGTCGGCGCACGCGGCAGGGACATACTCGCGCAGTTCCTGATCGAGGCCGTGACGCTGAGCCTGATCGGTGGCGCGATCGGCGTGCTGCTGGGGGCGGTGTCCACCTGGGCCGTGGGCCAGTTCGCCGGCTGGCAGGTCAGCATGACGCCAGCGTCCATCGTGCTGGCCGCCGGCTTCTCGGCCCTGGTCGGCGTGTTCTTCGGCTTCTACCCGGCGCGCCGCGCCTCCAAGCTGCTGCCGATCCAGGCCCTGCGCTACGAGTAGCCGGGCAGCCGCCGCGAGTGGGCCGGCGATAATCGACGGTTCGAATCAATCAAGGACAGGCTTGGCCCCCGCGTGGTCGCGCCCTGTCCCCCAAAACTCAGGAAGGTGCGTGTGGATATTGTGTTGTTGGTCAAGGCGGCCCTGATGGGCGTGGTCGAGGGCTTGACGGAGTTTTTGCCGATCTCGTCCACCGGCCATTTGATTCTGGCGGGCGCCCTGCTGGGCTTTGACGACGACAAGGCCAAGGTGTTCGACATTGCGATCCAGACCGGCGCCATCCTCGCCGTGATCCTGGTCTACTGGCACAAAATCCGCGACACGCTGGTCGCCCTGCCCAGCCAGCGGCAGGCGCAGCGCTTGACGCTCAATGTGCTGATCGGCTTTGTCCCGGCGGTGATCCTGGGCCTGCTGCTGGGCAAGGCGATCAAGGCGCATCTGTTCACGCCCGTCGTGGTGGCCAGCACCTTCATCCTGGGCGGCTTTGTCATTCTCTGGGCCGAAGGCTGGGGCAGGTGGCAGCCGCCTGCGGGCAAGCGTGTGCAGCAGGTCGACGACATGACGGCGCTCGACGCCCTGAAAGTGGGCCTGGTGCAGTGCCTGGCCATGATCCCGGGCACCAGTCGCAGCGGCGCGACCATCATCGGCGGCATGCTGCTGGGCCTGAGTCGCAAGGCGGCGACCGACTTCTCGTTTTTCCTGGCCATTCCCACGCTGATCGGCGCCGGCGCCTACAGCCTGTACAAGGAGCGCGCCCTGCTGTCGGTGGCCGACCTGCCGCTGTTTGCCGTGGGCCTGGTGCTCTCGTTCATCAGCGCCTGGCTGTGCGTGCGCTGGCTGCTGCGCTACATCTCCAGCCACAGCTTCGTGCCGTTCGCCTGGTACCGCATCGCGTTCGGCGCTTTGGTGCTGGTCACGGCCTGGAGCGGCGCAGTGCAGTGGGCGGCTTGACCTGCCCGGGTTTTGTGCATAAGTTGCATTCATGAGTGCCGTTCGTCATTCCGTCGCCTGCCTGCTGCTGGCAGGAGCGTTGTTGGCCCTGCTGGGCGGCTGCGCGAGCCCGATCACGGCCAGGGTCACGAGCTTTCAGGCCTGGCCGGCCGACGCGGCGGGCAGCAGCTTCGGCTATGTGGCGCAAGAGGACAGGGGCGACGAGCTGGAGCAGGCCACCTACCGCGGCCATGTCGGGGCCCAGCTTGAACGCCTGGGGCTGAAACCCGCCGCCACGGGCCAGAAGGCGCGGATTCTGGTGGACGTGGCGGCTTCGGGCACGGCCCGCGAACGCCGCTACCTGGAACCCGTCTACCACAGCCCGATGGTGTTCGTGCCGCCGCACCGCGATGCCGCCGGCAATGTGTTCCCAGGATTCTGGACGCCCGACCCCTTCGGCCCGCGTTATGTGGGCGACCGCGAAGTCACGCGCAGGGTCCAGATCAGCCGCCTGAAGCTGCGCCTGCTCGATACCCAGGCCGCCCCGCCCGACAAGCCGCGCCCGGTGTTCGAGGCCAGGGCCGTGTACGAAGGCAGTTTCGAGAACCTGCCCGATGTCGTTCCCTATCTCGTGCGTGCCGTGTTCGACGGTTTCCCGGGTGCCAACGGCCAGGTACGCAGCGTCAGCTTCGATCCCAAGACGGGCGAGCGGCTCGCCAGGTAGGCTCAGGCCCCCAGGTTGCGCAGCGCGGCCTCGATCGCCGCTGCCGTGGCCAGCGGTTTTTCCATCGGGAACAAATGGCTGCCGTCGAGCATCATGATGCGGCCCTGGGTGATCTGATCGGTCATGGCCATGCCGACCTGCTTCATTTCTTCGGACTGGCGCCCGCCGATGAACGCGACCGGGCACTTGAGCGGGTGGCGCCGGATCAGCCGCTCGAGGTTGTCGGGCAGGGTGTTGTAGATGGCGGTTTCCACGTCTCGGTCGAAGCTGAGCACGCGCTTCTTGTCCGCCCCCGTGCCTTCGTCATGCGTGCCGTGGCGGATGTAGTCCTCCAACACCTGCGCATCCCATTTGGCGAAGGCCTTCTTGTGGCGGAAGTGCTCCAGCGCGGCCTCGGCGCTGGGCCAGGTGTTCTTGCGCTTGCGGCTGATCGCACCGGGCGATATTGAGCCCACGAGCTGCGTGCGCTTGGCCATGCCCAGCGCCGTGGCACGCCAGCCGCCGAGCAGCGGCGAGTCGATCAGCAGCGCGCCGCGGGCCAGTTCAGGATGGCGGGCGGCGGCCATCAGGCTCAGGAAGCCACCCAGGGAGTGACCCACCAGAAAAGCCGGCTCGCCGGCCTTCTGAACCTCCTGCCGGGCGAACTCGACCAACTGCTGGACCAGATGCGGCCAATTGCTGGTGACGGGCAGCCTTGGGTCGTGGCCGAATTTGTCGACCGCCTTGATGTTGAATCCGCGTGAGCGCAGGCTTTTGAACAGCACGCCATAGGTGCCGGCGGGGAAGCTGTTGGCGTGGGAGAAGATGATGAGGGACATGCAGGTTTGTCATCCTGAGCGAGACACGAAGGATCTCTGGGCATCCTGGAGATGCTTCGCCGGGCTCGGCATGACACTCGTCAGATGAGTTTTTCTTCGGGCGTCGTGATTTTCTTGAGCGGCTTGGTGCGCGCCGAGGGCAGCATCAGCGGGTTGTCGGTGGGGCCGCCGCTCCACATCGGGTCCTCGATGCTGTCGAACACCTCGCGCAGCTTCTGGCCCCAGTTGCCGCGCAGCATGCGGAAATAGGGGTTGTTTTCGTCAATGCAGACCACCTTGTCGGTCTGGAACTGGTTCGCTTCATAAACCACCAGGTCCAGCGGCAGGCCGACCGTGAGGTTGGACTTGAGCGTGGAGTCCATCGATACCATGGCGCACTTGGCGGCCTCGTCCAGCGGGGTGTCGGGTGTGAGCACGCGGTCGAGCACGGGCTTGCCGTACTTGGATTCGCCGATCTGGAAATAGGGCGTCTCGGGCGTGGCCTCGATGAAGTTGCCCGGCGAATAGACCTGGAACAGCCGCATGCCCTCGCCCTTGATCTGGCCGCCGAAGATCAGCGAGACATTGAATTCCACGCCTGCCGCCTTGAGCGAGGCCGCGTCGCGCTGGTAGACATGGCGCACGGCCGAACCGAGCACGCGCACCGCGTCGAACATGCTCCTGGCGTTCCAGATGGTGGTGGATTCGCTGCCGCTGTGCTCCTTGATTTGCTCGACCTGCAGGATTTCGCGCACCGATTGCGAAATGCTGAGGTTGCCGGCCGACAGCAGCACCATGAAGCGGTCGCCGGGTTTTTCGTAGACGATCATCTTGCGGAAGGTGCTGAACTGGTCGAGACCCGCATTGGTGCGCGAGTCGGACAGGAACACCAGGCCGGCATTGAGTTTGATGGCCACGCAGTAGGTCATGATGGGTCTGCCAGTTTCTTGAGGGTGTAGAGAATCTCGAGCGCCTCGCGCGGGCTCAAGGCATCGGGGTTGATGGTGCCCAGCGCGGCTTCCACGGCGCTGGAGCCCATGGCTTCAGCCGTCGGTGGCGGTGCGAACAGGTCGACCTGGGCCCGGGATTCGCTGGCCTGGGCCTCGAGCGCCGCCAGCGCGGCGCGCGCGTGGTTGACGACGGCCGCCGGCATGCCGGCCAGCCGGGCGACCTGGATGCCGTAGCTGCGGCTGGCCGGCCCGGCCTGGATCTCGTGCAGAAACACGATGTCGGCGCCGGATTCGGCCGCGCTCACATGGACATTGAGGGCCCCGTGGTGCCGGGCCGGAAACTCGGTGAGCTCGAAGTAGTGCGTGGCGAACAGCGTGAAGGCCTGGGTCTTGTCATGCAGGTGGGCCGCAATGCCCGAGGCCAGCGCCAGGCCGTCGAAGGTCGAGGTGCCGCGGCCGATCTCGTCCATCAGCACCAGCGAATGCGGCGTGGCGCTGTGCAGGATCTGCGCCGCCTCGGTCATCTCGAGCATGAAGGTCGACTGGGCGTTGGCCAGGTCGTCGGCCGCGCCGATGCGGGTGTGGATGGCGTCCAGCGGCCCGAGCCGGCAGGCCTGGGCCGGCACATGGGAGCCCATGCTGGCCAGCAGGGCGATGATGGCGACCTGGCGCATGTAGGTGGATTTGCCGCCCATGTTGGGGCCGGTGATGATCTGCATGCGCGCCTTGTGGCCCAGCCGTGTGTCGTTGGCTATGAAGCTGCCGCCCGAGGTTTCGGCCAGCCGCGCCTCGACCACCGGATGCCGGCCCTGGCTGATCTCGATGCAGGGCTCCTTGATGAACTGGGGTGCGCACCAGTTCAGCGTGAGCGAGCGCTCGGCCAGCGTGCACAGCACATCCAGAGTCGCCAGGGCGCGGGCCAGCTGTCTCAAGGCGGGGATAAAGGCCTGCAGCTCATCGAGCAGCTGTTCGTACAGCCATTTCTCGCGCGCCAGCGCCCGCTCCTGGGCCGACAAGGCCTTGTCTTCAAAACTTTTCAGCTCGGGCGTGATGAAGCGTTCGGCGTTCTTGAGCGTCTGGCGGCGCCGGTAGTCGTCGGGCACCTTGTCGATCTGGCCCTGCGTGACCTCGATGTAGAAGCCGTGCACCTTGTTGAATTGCACGCGCAGGTTGGCGATGCCCGTGCGGGCTTTTTCGCGGGTTTCCAGGTCGAGCAGGAAGGCGTCGCAGTTGTCCTGGATGGCACGCAGCTCATCGAGCTCGGCGTCGAAGCCGGTCGCGATCACGCCGCCGTCGCGGATCAGGGCCGCGGGCTCTTCCAGGATGGCGCGTTGCAACAGGGCCGCGCAGCCTTGCGGCGGCCGCAGATGCTCGGAGATTTGAGCTAAAAGTGCATCTGGTCCAGGCAGAACGGGCGCGAGGTGCTCTGATTTTTGGAGCGTCAGTTGCAGGGCCACGAGTTCGCGCGGGCGCACCTGGCGCAGCGCAATGCGCGCGCTGATGCGCTCGACGTCGCTGATGCCTTTCAGCTGCTCGCGCAGCCTGTGCCAGGGGCCGGTGCCGCTGGCGCCGCGCAGTTCGCCGATCGCCGCCAGCCGCTGCCGGGCCTGGGCACGCTCGCGCCGGGGTTCGAGCAGCCAGCTCTTGAGCAAACGGCTGCCCATGCCGGTCATGCAGCTGTCGAGCAGCGAAAACAGCGTGGGTTTGTCCTCGCCGCGCAGGGTTTGCGTGAGTTCGAGGTTGCGCCGCGTGGCCAGCGGCAGATCGATCAGCTCGTCGTTGCGCTGCACGCGCAGGCTTTGCACATGCGAGAGCGCGCGGCCCTGGGTGTGCTCGGCATAGCCCAGCAAGGCGGCGGCGGCGGCATGGGCCTGCGACAGGGCTTCAGCATTCCAGGAGGCCAGGCTCGCGGCCTGGAGCTGCTCCAGCAGCTTGCGCTGGCCCAGGGCCGCGTCGAACTGCCACTCGGGGCGCGCGGTCAGCGACAGCGAGGACGAGGAGCGCAGGGCCTTGAGCCGCTGCTCAAGGTTTGGCGTCACGCCGGCGCTGTAGAGCAGTTCGCTGGGCGCGATGCGCGCCATCCAGGCCTCGAGCTCGTCGGCCGCGCACTCGGCCAGCTGCAGCTCGCCCTGCGTGACGCTCAGCCAGGCCAGGCCGCAGCTGTGGCGCGGGCCCTGGTGCAGGGCCAGCAGGATCGATTCGCTCTTGTCGTTGAGCAACTCGCTGTCGGTCAGGGTGCCGGGCGTGACCACGCGCACCACCTTGCGTTCCACCGGCCCCTTGGCCGCACCGACTTCGCCGACCTGCTCGCAGATCGCGACCGATTCGCCGAGCTTGATGAGCCGCGCGAGATAGCTCTCCATCGAATGGAAGGGCACACCCGCCATCACCACCGGTTCGCCGGCCGACTGGCCACGCCGCGTCAGTGTGATGTCGAGCAGGCGCGCGGCCTTCTCGGCATCGGCATAGAACAGCTCGTAGAAGTCGCCCATGCGGTAGAACACGAGTGTGTCCGGAAAGTCCGCCTTCAGGCCCAAGTATTGGGCCATCATCGGCGTGTGCTGCTTCAGCGGTTCAGAGGCGAGGGCATGGATGTCGGGGCGCATAACAGCGTATTGTCCCAAAGCTCAGGGCGGCCACGGGCTCGGGGCCCGCGCTGGGGACCGGTTCATGCGGCACGGCCCAGGCTCGCCGCCGCCGGGGCAGGGTCAGGGTGCGTCGCCGATGGCCGGGGCCTGGCGCAGCGCGGCCTTTTCGCCGGCGCTGGCGAACTTGCTGTACTTGCCCAGAATCGGTACCAGCTGGCCATAGATGCGCGGGGTCGCGGCCAGGCATTCCTTTTGCTCCAGGAAGTCGGCCTCGCCGGTGAAGTTGCCGATCAGGCCGCCGGCCTCGGTCACCAGCAGCGAGCCGGCCGCCACGTCCCAGGGGTTGAGGCCGGTCTCGAAAAAGCCGTCGGTGAAGCCCGCAGCCACATAGGCCAGGTCCAGCGCGGCGGCGCCGGGGCGGCGCAGGCCGGCCGTGCGCTGCATGACGTCGCCCATCATGCGCAGGTAGTTGTTGAAGTTGTCGCCGGGGCGGAACGGAAAGCCGGTGGAGATCAGGCATTGCCTGAGCTCGGTGCGCTTGCTCACGCGGATGCGGCGCTCGTTGAGGTAGGCGCCGCGGCCCTTGGTGGCGGTGAACAAGTCGTTGCGGCTGGGGTCGTAGACCACGGCCTGCTCGACCTTGCCCTTGACCGCGAGCGCGATGCTCACGCAGTAGACCGGAAAGCCGTGGATGAAGTTGGTCGTGCCGTCCAGCGGGTCGATGATCCAGACGAACTCCGAATCCTTCGCGCCGTGCGCCTTGCCCGACTCCTCGGCCCAGATGCCGTGGCCGGGGTAGGCGTGGAGCAGGGTCTCGATGATGGCGGCCTCCGCAGCCTGGTCGACTTCGGTGACGAAGTCATTGACCTGCTTTTGCGAGATGCGCACCGATTCGACATCGAGCGCGGCGCGGTTGATGATGGCGCCGGCGGCGCGGGCGGCCTTGATGGCCACGTTGAGCATGGGATGCAGGTTGGAGGACGACATGAGTTGTTTGGATGAGCAGGGAGGGGCCGCGCGATGGCGGCGACAATGGGGGGATTTTACTTGGTCGGGGAAGAGGTTCGGTGTTCGGCGTTGAGCGTTTGAAGAGGTTCAGTGTTCAGCGTTGAGCGTTGAGCGAGCCGAAAATACCGACCTCCCCCCACGCTCAACGCTCAACGCTCAACGCCCCATGTCCACTCGCTTCATCCTGATCAACAGCAGCCACGCCGGCAATGTGGGGGCGGCCGCCCGGGCCATGAAGGTCATGGGCTTCGATGACCTGGTGCTGGTGGCGCCGCGCTGGGACAACGTGCTGCGGCGCGAGGAAACCATCCAGCGCGCCAGCGGCGCCCTGGACGTGCTGGCCAAGGCACGCATCGTCGCCACGCTGGACGAGGCGCTGGATGGCATGACCTACCTGTGCGCCACGGCCATGACGCCGCGCGACTTCGGCCCGCCCACCACATCGCCGCGCGAGCATTTCGCCACGCTGGCGGCCGCGCAGCAGCATGTGGCCTTCCTGTTCGGCTCCGAGCGCTTCGGCATGCAAAACGAGGATGTCTACCGCTGTCACGTGGCCTTGAGCATCCCGACCAGCCCGGGCTTCGGCTCGCTCAACCTGGGCTCGGCCATTCAGGTGATTGCCTATGAATGGCGTCTGGCGCTGGGCGGCTTCGGGGTGCAAAGCGCCACGCCCATGCCGCAGGCCGCCGATGCCCGCCAGGTCAGCGGCCTGCTGGCCCACTGGGAGCAGGCGCTGACCGAGATCGGCTTTCTCGACCCCGCCGCGCCGAAAAAGCTCATGCCCCGGCTCAACCAGCTGTTCAACCGGGCCCAGGTCACGCCCGAGGAGATTCACATTCTGCGCGGGATCGCCAAAACGATGTCCGACATGGCGTCGCGGGCCAAAGCCATGTCCGAAGCGGCTCAGAAGACAAAGCTATAGACTGCGCCCATAACCCTATAACCGCCAGCCATGTTCTCCCGCCTGCGCTCAGACATCCAATCCATCCTCGACCGCGATCCTGCCGCGCGCAGCATCTGGGAGGTGGTCACCTGTTACCCGGGGCTGCATGCGCTGGTGCTGCACCGGCGCGCGCATTGGTGCTGGACCCATGGCTTCAAGTGGCTGGGGCGTTTCATCTCGCAGCTCTCGCGCTGGTTCACCGGCATCGAGATCCACCCCGGCGCGCAGATTGGTGACCGCGTGTTCATCGACCACGGCATGGGCATCGTGATCGGCGAGACGGCCGAGGTCGGCGAAGGCTGCACGATCTACCAGGGCGTGACCCTGGGCGGCACCTCGCTGCACAAGGGCGCCAAGCGGCACCCGACGCTGGGGCGCGATGTGGTCGTGGGCGCCGGCGCCAAGGTGCTGGGCGGCTTCACCGTCGGCGATGGCGCCAGGGTGGGCTCCAATGCGGTCGTGACCAAACCCGTGCCGGCCGGCGCTACGGCTGTTGGCAACCCGGCGCGCATCATCCAGGCCGAGGACGACAGCCGGCGCGAAGCTGCGGCATCCAGAATGGGTTTTTCGGCCTATGGCGTGACGCAAAACGACGATCCCCTGAGCCAGGCCCTGCGCGGCCTGATTGACAGCGCCGCTGGCCAGGAGCATCAGATCGCGCTGCTGTGGCAGGCCATCGAGAAGCTCTCGCGCAGCCAGGCCGCCGCCGAATGCGTGCCCGACGACGCAGCGCGCCAGGAGACCTTCGAGCACGACAAGCTGACGCAGCTGGTCGGCAAGTGAGTTGCTATTGATTTGATAGCGTTGCGCGCCCGTCTTTCTTGGGTGTGCCCATTGATGTTTCCGCAATTCGCGACGACCCGCACGGCGTTGCCATTCTTATGGAAAGTTCCATGGGCTTACCGTCATTCCCGCGAAGGCGCGCAGGCGGAAATCCAGTCTGCCCGGCCTGCGGGTACCTGGCCTCCAATGCATGGGGCACGTGCTGTCCCAGGACTTCAAGCGCATTCGCCACCATGGGCTGCTGGCCCCGGGCGCCAAGGGCAAGCGGCTTGCGACAGCGCGCCAGCTGCTACGCATGCCCGCACCCCATCCAATCGCACGGGATCAGGCCGAGGACTTCATGCGCCGCGTGGCGGCCATAGATGAACGGGGCGGTGTGTGGCGCGTGATCTTCAGTGTGACTGGTGAGCCGGGCCGCTTTGCGATTGGTGATCCGAGTCGCGACATAGTCCTGCAGGGCATTACGTTTCTTCAGACCGAGTTGGCGGGACGCCAGTTGATAGCGCACGGGCCGAAAAGCATTTACGAGCGCTTGCCGCGGTTGGTCGAAGAAGCTACAGCAGGTGAGCGCTGATGCTTGCTAACGATTAAAACAGGTCAATCGACGCGGACGTCCTATCGGCGGGCTTCGCCCGCCTATTGGCCGCCGGTCATTTCCAACGTTATGCCCCACCTTCGTAGCTATGAGCTCACTTGAGTTGAAGGTGCCGCCCCCTGTCGTGGCGCTGCTTCTTGGCCTGCTCATGTGGCTCGCGTCCTCGCTGGTCGCGCCGGTCGACGTGCCGTTTGGCCCGCGCGCAGGTCTTGTTATTGTTCTCGCTTCCGTTGGCCTGGTCGTCGGCGTCGCAGGCATGGTCTCATTCTGGCGGGCAAAGACCACGATCAATCCGACCACGCCCACTGCCACCTCGGCTCTGGTCACCAGTGGCGTGTTTCGCTTCACACGAAATCCCATGTACCTCAGCCTCTTGCTGTACCTGCTTGCGTGGGCCGTGTACTTGTCAAGCTTGTTGGCCTTGCTCTTTGTGCCTGTGTTCGTGCTCTACATCAACCAGTTCCAGATCAAGCCCGAGGAGCGCGCCTTGTCCTCGCTCTTTGGTCAAGACTACGCCGCGTACAGGGAAAGGGTTCGTCGGTGGCTGTGAGGCATAACCCGCTCACGTCGCGACCACCCGGGCGGCGTGTTGCTCGTCTCGCTGCAACTGCTGGGGGTTGGGCGTGAGCTCGACCCGCATCACTCGCCGCATCAATGCGCCCCGCGCGACCGTTTATCGCGCGCTTGTCGATGCGCGCGCAGTCGCGACGTGGATGGTGCCGACCGGCATGACCAGTCACGTGCATGCGTTCGACGTCCGCGAAGGGGGCTCGTTCCGGATCTCGCTGACGTACGACGAGCCGACCGGGATCGGCAAGACAACCGCGCACACCGACACCTACCACGGCCACTTCGTGAAGCTCGTGACGAACGAGCAGGTGGTCGAAGTGGTCGAGTTCGAGACGACAGATCCCGCGCTGCGCGGCGAGATGACGATCACGATCTCGCTCGCCGATGCAGACGGCGACACCGATGTCCTCGCCGTGCACGACGGGCTGCCGCGCGGCCTGTCGACCGTCGACAACGAGACCGGATGGCGGGAGGCACTCGCGAAGCTCGCGGCGCTCGTCGAGGCGGGCTAGCTCGTGATCCGGGTCTCTTGGGTGAACGCTTCGCCTGGTTTCGTGCCGTCCAGCCAGTCGCTCCCGCTGCGGGCACGAAAAGTGCGCCCGCGGCTGAGCGCGGGCGTTACCCCTGTATCGGCCATTCGGGTACAGTGAGATCCATGGCCCCCACCATATTGCGCCAAGGCCCATTCCGCCTGTTTTTCTTCTCGCGAGAGAAGCCACGTATCCATGTTCACGTGGCCCACCCGGATGGAGAGGCAAAGTTCTGGCTCACGCCCACTGTTGCCTTGGCGACGTCGGTTGGCCTGTCGGAGCAGCAGCTTCGTGAGGCACATGCTGTCGTTGAGGAACACCTTGAAGAGATCCGCCATGCCTGGAATCGCCACTTTGGCAGTTGAGGTGACTCACATCTCCCGGAACGGCCTCTGGCTCTTGCTTGGGGACGAGGAGTTGTTGCTGCCCTTTGAGCAGTTTCCCTGGTTTCGCAAGGCCACCATTGACCAAGTGTCCCACGTTGAGCGGCCCACCAAGGACCACCTCTACTGGCCAGAGCTCGACATCGATCTATCGGTTGAGTCCATTCGCAAGCCGGACGCTTTCCCACTCATGTCCCGAGTGAGCTAACAATTCGGCCGCGAGACCACGCTTCCTGTCGCTTCGAGAGGTCCATCATGCTGAAGACCTACCATGGCAGTTGCCACTGCGGCGCCGTCAAGTTCGAGGCGGACATCGACCTCGCGCAGACCACGTATCGCTGCAATTGCTCCATCTGCCGGCGAACACGCTTCTGGGCGGCCGTGGTGAAGCCCGAGGGCTTTCGCTTGCTGACGAGCGAAGCAGAGTTGACCCAGTACCTGTTCAACACCAGGAAGAATCACCATTACTTCTGCAAGCACTGCGGCGTGCGTGCCTTCGGTGTCGGGAACGAAACGCCCATCGGCAAGATGTACGGAGTCAACCTCGGGTGCCTCGAAAACGTCCCTGACGAAGAGCTTTCGCGCGTCCCCGTCACGTGCGTCGACGGTCGCAACGACCGCTGGCGGAGCGCTCCCGCATTCTTCGCCCATCTGTGAAAGTCAGGGGGCGATTCACCCAGTGCTTTTTCCGCATTGTTTCGGTCGATAGCGGGCAGATAATGTCAGGTGACGTCAAACGGGAGTTTGACGCGCCCCAACGAAAGGAGGACGGCATGCAAACGCTATCGCAAGTCCTGTTCTGGGTCGGATTGCTTTCGATCCCTCTGTCGTGGCTGGTGTGGTTCTTCGGGCCGAAGTTGGAGCTCGGACGGCATGTCCTCGGCAGCATCACCGATCCCGCGCTGAAGGCGGCGCTGCAGGAAGCTCACGCAGAACGCTGGGGAATTTTCGTTGGACTGTGGCCGGCGACGCTTTTCCTGCTTAGCTTTCTCCTCGAGAAGAGAGTCTGACATCCGCGCCGGCGCGGGCCATGGAAGCCTTGCTGAAACTGTTGACCGTCGGCGGCGCGGTGTATGCCGCGCTGCTGGGCCTCATGTTCGTGCTGCAGGATCACCTGATCTACTTCCCCGACGCGGGGCGGGAGGTACTGCTGACGCCCAAGGACGCCGGGCTGGACTATGAGGCGGTGTGGTTGACGACGGAAGACGGGGTCCGGATCGAGGCCTGGTATGTCCCCGCGCCGGCGGCGCGCGGGGCGGCGCTTCTCGCCCATGGCAACGCCGGCAACATCTCCCATCGGGTGGACTATGCCCGCATGTTCCACCGTCTCGGCTACTCGCTGCTGCTGCTCGAATACCGTGGCTACGGTCGCAGCGAAGGCAAGCCGAGCGAGGAGGGCACCTACGCCGATGCCCGCGCCGCCTGGCGCCACCTCGTGGCGCAGCGGGGATTTCCGTCCGAGCGCATCGTGCTGGTGGGCGAGTCCCTGGGCGGCGCCGTCGTCGCCCGGCTCGCCGCGGCCGAGCGCCCCGGGGCGCTGGTGCTCGCATCGAGCTTTGTCTCGGTGCCCGAACTGGCCGCGGAGCTCTATCCCTGGCTGCCGGCGCGGCGGCTGGCGCGCTACCGCTACGACACGCTGGAGGCCCTTGGGCGCGTCTCCTGCCCGGTGCTCATCGCCCATAGCCGCCAGGACGACATCGTGCCGTTTCGCCACGGTGAGCGCCTGTTTGCCGCGGTGAAGGGGTCGAAAGCATTTTTGGAGCTGGCCGGTGGTCATAATGAGGGCTTTTTGTTCACGCGGGAGGCGTGGGGCGAGGCGCTGGGGTCCTTCCTGGCGCAACACCTGCCTGCGGGCGCCATGAGTCCTGTTCCCCGGTAATCAGGAGGCGAAATGAGCATTCAGGAGCAGTTGCAATGGCAGTGGAGCGGGTACCCGAGGTATCACCGGTCACGCGCGAACCTGCTGATTCATATCGTGGTCGTTCCGCTCTTTTTGGTGGGCAATATCGGGCTCGTCGTCGCGCTCGTTGACGGTTCGCTGGCCTTGGGAGCCCTGTCGCTGGCCGCCATGATTGTGTCGGTCGCTCTGCAAGGCCGCGGTCACCGGCAAGAGGAAGTTCCGCCCGAGCCGTTCACCGGTGCGGGCAATGCGCTCTCGCGCATTTTTCTGGAGCAGTGGGTGACCTTCCCGAGGTTCGTCATTTCGGGAGCCTGGTTTCGCGCTCTGCGCCAGCAATCATCCTGACCGTCGGCATCACACTTTCAAGGAGGCAGGCGCATGAATTCAGACGAATCTCTCCCCTTTGAGGGCGGCTGCACCTGCCGTGCGGTGCGCTACCGCATGACAACGAAGCCGCTGTTCGTTCACTGCTGTCACTGCCGCTGGTGCCAGCGCGAAACTGGAAGCTCGTTCGCGCTCAATGCCATGATCGAAGCCGATCGCGTGGAGTTGTTGCAGGGCGAGGTCGACGTGGTCGATACACCGTCGAGCAGCGGCAAGGGCCAGAAGATCGCGCGCTGTCCCAAGTGTCGCGTCGCGGTCTGGAGCAACTACGCCGGAGCAGGCGACGCCGTGCGCTTTGTTCGCGTCGGAACACTCGACGAGCCTGACCGCCTGCCGCCCGACATCCACATCTTCACTTCGTCGAAGCAGCCCTGGGTCGTGCTGGCGCCGACGACCCCGGCTGTCGCCGAGTACTACAGGGCCAAGGACTATTGGCCCGCGGAGAGCCTCGAGCGCCGCGCGGCCTTGCTGGCCGCCCAGCCACGGCCGTAGTCTCGCTGTGGGCACCGAGGCGCGAGCCTGAAGAACTGCATCGATCTGCCGCTGGGCGACGCGCTGCTCAGAGTCAAAAGGAAGCCATCATGAAACCACGGATCAAGGTCATCACATTTGGCGTCGGCGATCTGGAGCGGTCGCTCGCGTTTTACCGCGACGGTCTGGGCTTGGCTACGCAAGGGATCATCGGCACGGAGTTCGAGGACGGCGCCGTTGTCTTCTTCCATATGAACGATGACCTGATACTGGCCCTGTATCCCAGGGCGGCGCTGGCCAAGGACGCGATGGTCTCGGTGGGACCGCCAAGCCCGGCAGAATTCTCGATCGGCCACATCGTCAAGTCGAAACAGGAAGTCGATGCGATCATGCAGCAGGCACAACGAGCCGGCGCCCGCGTGACGGACCCTGCGCGCGACCGCTTCTGGGGCGGGTACGCCGGATACTTCCAGGATCCGGATGGCCACCTCTGGGAAATCGCCTGGAATCCGGCCTGGGAAGTCAAGGCGTAGAGGCGGCGCATCGCTGACAGCTGTCACTCGCGACTGGCCGCTCAAGTCATCCGTCGGCAGTCGCAGTGGGTGCAGCCGTAGTGTGTGCCGTAGTGTGGTGACAAAAGGCACACATTGCCATAAAATGAAACGATGAAGCCATTCCGGTGGAGCCCACAAGAGAACGAGACACTGAAGGCCGAGCGGGGACTTTCCTTTGAGAGTATCGTTGTTGCCATAGAGTCCGGCGGGCTTCTCGATGTGGTGGCCCACCCCAATCCAGCAAGATACCCCCATCAGCGGGTGCTGGTTGTGGCGTGGGAGAGTTATGTTTACTTGGTGCCTTTTGTGGAAGAAGAACAGCACTTCTTCCTCAAGACCGCGATTCCCAGTCGCAAGGCGACGAGGGACTTTCTCAAGCGAGGTATGAGCGATGTCAAACGTTGATCCCTATGAACTCGAAGTCCTTGAAGCGTTCGAAAGTGGGAAACTCAAGTCGGTCGCCTCGAAAAGCGAGCTCGCGAAGTTCAAGGCCGCGGCACGTGCCACGGCCATCAAGGATCGCCGGGTGAATATTCGGCTGTCCTCCATTGACCTGAGTGATATACAGGTCAGAGCGCTGGAAGAGGGCGTTCCATACCAAACGCTTATTGCAAGCGTGCTGCATAAGTATGTGACCGGTCGTCTTGCCGAGAGGGAAGAACGCACGACAGGTCGTTCAAAGCGTACGGCCAGCAAGCGGGCCGCCGTTTAGCTTCGAGCGTCAACCTGCACCCGCACCACCCGCCCCGGATTCATCAGGTTCTGCGGGTCCAGGCCACGCTTGATGGCGCGCATCAGGCCCAGTGCCACGGGCGACTTGTGGTGTTCGAGCTTGTCCACTTTCAGGCTGCCCACGCCGTGTTCGGCCGAGATCGAGCCGCCGAACTGCTCGACCGAGTCATAGACCAGTGAGTTGACCCGCTCCTCCTGCTCGCGCAGGAACGCGGCCGCGTCGCCGCCCTCGGGCGCCTGCACGTTGTAGTGCAGGTTGCCGTCGCCCAGATGCCCGAAGTTGACCAGGCGCACGCCGGGAATCTCACGCATGAGCAGCCCATCGGTGGCCTGCACGAATTCGGGAATGCGCGAGACCGGCACCGAGATGTCGTGCTTGATGTTCAGGCCTTCCTCGGCCTGGGCCAGCGGGATGCTTTCGCGGATATGCCAGAACGTTTTGGCCTGCGTGAGGTTTTCGGCGACCACGGCGTCGCTCACGCAGCCCTGTTGGAAAGCGGTTTCCAGCAGGCGCTCGAACTGTGCTCGCGCATGGGCTTCGGATTCGTTGTCGGAGTTCTCCAGCAGCACGCAGTAGGGGGCGGCTTCATCGCCCAGAAACGGCACGCGCAGCTGCGCGAAGTGCCTGGCCACCAGGCTCAGGGCGAACTGGCCCATGACCTCGAAGCCGGTCAGGCCCGCGCCCAGGTGCTGGTGCGCCAGGCCCAGCAGCGTGACGGCATGCGCGAGCGAGGGCACGGCGGCCCAGGCCGTGAGCTGCGCGGCCGGCAGTGGATAGAGCTTGAGGGTCGCCGCGGTGATGATGCCCAGCGTGCCCTCGCTGCCGATGAACAGGTCGCGCAGGTCGTAGCCGGTGTTGTCCTTGCGCAGGCCGGAAAGCCCGTCCCAGACCTCGCCCTGCGCCGTGACCACTTCGAGCCCCAGGCACAGCTCGCGCGCGTTGCCGTAGCGCAGCACCTGGGTGCCGCCGGCGTTGCTCGCGAGGTTGCCGCCGATGGTGCAGCTGCCCTCGGCCGCCAGGCTCAGGGGGAACAGAAAACCGGCCTGCTCGGCCGCTTCCTGCAGGGTCTGGAGCACGCAGCCGGCCTCCACCGTCAGGGTCAGGTTGGCCGCATCGAGGCCGCGCACGGCATTCATGCGTTGCAGGCTCAGCACCAGCTGCCGGCCCGAAGCGTCGGGTGTCGAGCCGCCGACCAGGCCGGTGTTGCCACCCTGCGGCACGATGCCGACGCCGGCGGCGGCGCAGGCCTTCACCACCTCTGCTACCTCTTTTGTAGCACCTGGTCGAACCACGGCGAGGGCCTTGCCGTGGTAACGCTTGCGCCAGTCCTGCTCCCAGGCGCTGAGATCGCCTTCGGTGAGCACGTGGGCAGCGCCGACGATGGCGCGCAGCGAGGCGATCAGCTCATTCATGGGAGTCGGACCTTTGCTTGGGGTTTTTCAGGCGCGTGCGCACATGCAGGGCGCAGGCGGCAAACAGGCTCAGGCACAGCAGCACTTCCACCATGGCGAGATAGGAGCTCGGTGCGCGGTCGCTGTAGGCACGAACGACACCCTCGGTGAAGTACAGCCACACCATCAGGCTGACCCAGCGGTAGGTGTACATGCGGTGCTTGAGCAGGCCGGCCAGCGGAACGCACAGCGGCAGCACCTTGAGCGCCAGCCAGGAGCCGCCCGGGCGCAGCGGGGCCAGCACCAGCTCCCACGCCAGGCCCAGCACGATCAGTGCGAGCAGGCTGCCCACGGCCAGCCAGCGTGTGGTCGCGACCACGGGGGGAACGGCGTTGTCGTCTGTCATCATGGGAGTGGCATCATAGCGGCCATGCGTTTGTCCCCCCGTTTCGAGCAGGTGTTGCAAGACCTGTCGCGCTTTCCCTGGAAAACCACCGCCCACACGCTGCGTGAGCGTTTCCGCGAAGACCAGCTGGGCCTGACGGCCAGCAGCCTGACCTTCACCACGACCCTGGCGCTGGTGCCTTTCTTCACGGTGGCGCTGGCGGTGTTCACCGCCTTTCCGATGTTTGCCAAGGTGCAGGATGTGCTGCAGCGCTGGCTGATCGAGAGCCTGGTGCCCGACACCATCGCGCGCCAGGTGCTGGGCTACCTCACGCAGTTTGCGAGCAAGGCCAGCCGGCTGGGCGCGGTCGGCCTGGCCGTGGTGCTGAGCACGGCGCTGGCCCTGATTCTGACGATCGACCGCACGCTCAACCGCATCTGGCGCGTGAAGAACCCGCGGCCGCTGGCGCAGCGGGTGCTGATCTACTGGGCTGCCATCACCCTGGGGCCGCTGCTGCTGGGCGTGAGCCTGCTGCTGACCTCCTATGCGATCACCGCATCCAAAGGGGTGGTGAGCAGCCTGCCTGGCGGCGTGCGCTTTCTGCTGGACGTGATCGAGTTCTTCCTGCTCGCGGGCGGCGTGGCGTCGCTCTACCGCTATGTGCCCAACACACCGGTGCGCTGGGGCCATGCCTGGGTCGGCGGGCTGTTCGTGGCCGCGGGCATCGAGCTGGCCAAGAAACTGCTGGCGATTTACCTGGGCCAGATGCCCACCTACTCCATGGTCTACGGCGCCTTCGCCACCGTGCCGATTCTGCTGGTCTGGATTTACGTGGCTTGGGTGATCATGCTGCTGGGCGCCGTGATCGCGGCCTACCTGCCCAGCCTGCTGAGCGGCGTGGCGCGGCGCGGCGGCACGCCGGGCTGGCAGTTCCAGCTCGCGGTGGAGGTGCTGCAGCAGCTGCATCAGGTGCGCAGCACGGAGCTGAAGGGCCTGAGCGCGCCGCAACTGGTGCAGCTGCTGCAGGTCGACGCGCTGCAGCTGGAGCCGGTGCTGGAGGCGCTGAGCTCGCTCGACTGGGTGCAGCCGCTCAGCGACGCCGGGGACATGGGCGCGGCGCGCTATGTGCTGCTGGCCGATCCCGACGCGACGCTGTTGGAGCCGCTGCTGCAGCTGCTGCTGCTCAGGCGATCGTATTCGGTCGGCAATTTGTGGAAAAACGGCCAGTGGTCCTCGCTGCGACTGCGTGAGGTGCTATGAATAAAGTAGCGTCCTGCGCCCGCTGGCGCGACATCGCGGGCGTGACGCTGATCATGGCTTGAGGAAGTCCAAGAGCGCGAACAGCACGCCGTCGGGCGCCTCGGTCATCATCTGGTGACCGGCATCGAGCTCGACCACCCGCCTTTGGCGGGCCTTGCCGATCAGCGACTGCGCGGCTTTGGGAGGCGCCATCTGGTCGTTGCGGCCGAGGATGAAGAGTGTGGCGCACTGCACCTGTTCCATGCGGGCCTCGCCGCCCTGGTAGTCATCGCAGGCCTTGAAGCCGGTGTGAAACAGGTTGACGTGCGGGTTGCCGGCCAGCACGCGCCGCATCAGGGCCCGCGAGCCGCCGTACAGCCAGGTGCCGGGGCCCAGGGCCGAGGGTGGCGGCGCCAGCATGGAGTGCGAGAACACATTGACCATTTCGATGGCCTTCATCGGCTGGTGGATCGAGCTGTCGAGCAGGGCGGGCGAAACCCTCATAGGGAAGGCCGTGCCGACCATCACCAGCTGGCTCACGCGCTCGGGCGCGCGGGCCGCGGCTTCCAGCGCAATCAGCGAGCCCAGGCTGTGGCCCACCAGCGCCGCGCGCTTCACGCCGGCCGCATCGAGCAGGGCCAGGATGAATTGCGCGGCCTCTTCCACGGTCCTGGGTGGCTCTCCCGCGCTTTTGCAGTGGCCCGGCAGGTCCGGTGCCAGCACATTCCAGCCATGGTGGGCGAAGTAGCGGGTCTGCAGGATCCAGACGCTGTGGTCGTTGAGCACGCCGTGGATGAAGACGGCCGTGGGCCTCTCCGGATCGAAAGGCTTGCCGCCGCTGTAGCAGTAGGTGGGGTGGCCGTTGACGATCAACTCCATCATGCACCTGCCTTTTCCGCGGCCCTCAGGGCGCGCTTCAAATCGTCGATCAGGTCGTCCGGGTCTTCGAGGCCGATCGACAGGCGTATCGTGCCCTGCGTGATGCCGGCGCCGGCCAGCGCTTCGTCCGTCATACGGAAATGCGTGGTGCTGGCCGGGTGAATCACGAGCGAGCGGCAGTCGCCGACATTGGCCAGATGGCTGAAGACCTTGAGCGTCTCGATGAACTTCTTGCCTTGGTCGCGGTTGCCCTTGATGTCGAAGCTGAACACCGAGCCGGCGCCGCGCGGCAGCAGCTTTTGCGCCAGCCCATGGCTGGGGTGGGATTCGAGCAGCGGGTGGCCGACCCGCGCCACCAGCGGATGGCTGGCCAGGAACTCCACGACCCTGTGCGTGTTGGCCATGTGGCGCGCCATGCGCAGCGGCAGGGTTTCGATGCCCTGCAGGATCAGCCAGGCCGTGTGCGGGCTCATGCAGGCGCCGAAGTCGCGCAGGCCTTCGCGGCGGGCCCGCAGCAAGAAGGCACCGACCGTGCTTTCCTCGCTGAACACCATGTTGTGAAAGCCCTCGTAGGGGCTGGTCAGCTCGGAGAATTTGCCGGACTTCTCCCAGTCGAAAGAGCCGCCGTCGACCACGATGCCGCCGACCACCGTGCCGTGGCCGCTCAGGAACTTGGTGGCCGAGTGGTAGACGAGGTCGGCGCCGTGCTCCAGCGGCTTGACGAGCCAGGGCGTGGTCAGGGTCGAGTCCACCAGCAGCGGCACGCCCGCTTCATGGGCGATGGCGCTGACCGTGGGCATGTCCAGCACATCGAGCCCCGGGTTGCCCACGGTCTCGCCGAAGAACAACTTGGTGTTGGGCCGCACGGCCGCGCGCCAGCCGTCGATGTCGCCCGGCTTGACGAAGCTCGTGTCGATGCCGAAGCGCCGTAGCGTGTAGTGCAGCAGGTTCTGCGAGCCGCCATAGAGCGCGGTGCTGGCCACGATGTGCGAGCCCGCGCCCATCAGCGTGGCGATCGCGAGGTGCAGCGCGGCCTGGCCGCTGGCCGTGGCAATCGCGCCAATGCCGTCCTCCAGCGCTGCCACGCGCTGCTCCAGCACCGCATTGGTCGGGTTGCTGATGCGCGAATAGACATGGCCCGAGCGCTCCAGGTTGAACAGCGCCGCCGCATGGTCGCTGGACTCGAACACGAACGAGGTGGTCAGGTGAATCGGCACGGCGCGCGCGCCGGTGACGGGGTCGGGGGCGGCCCCGGCGTGCAGCGCCAGGGTATCAAAGCCGGGGTTGGAATAGCCGGGCATTCAGGTCTCCAGGTGGGTCCGTCGGTGCGACGTGTCGGCTTGGATTGTGGGTCAAATTCAGGCCGGAACACGCTGGCCTGTCAGCCTGCATGGCCGAAGGTCGAGCCGTGCGGCCGGGGCGTCACAACGCTCCCTCAAGGCAAGGGGCCGGGATGGGAACCCGGCTCAGGGCTTGGCGATGACGATCTGGGTGACTGCGTTCAGGCTCGCATCGTAGATCATGAGCGTGCCCGAGACGGCGGACACGTTCAGCGTGGTCGAGCCCTTGTTCTTGATCGTTGCGCTGGTCAGCGTGCAGCTGCCGGTGCTGGCCGTCACGCAGCTGACTGTCCCGCCTGGTGAGAAGCTGCCCGCTACGTTGGCGTTTGGCACAACAGCGCCGCTGTCGACGTCGCGAATCGTCACGACGGCCGAAGCTCGCCAATTGCTGCCGAATAATTTGGTCGAGCTGCCGGCGATCGACTTGACCGCAACAGTCTGGGTTGCCGGTTCCTGCGGTGCGCCCGGCGCGAGCGAGTAAAGCAGCCGATTGGCCGAGCCCGATCCGATGGCACTGAGCCGGTTGGCCGTGGCGTTGGCGGTCAGAAAGTCGGCAACCGCCCAAGGGGATGCCGCTGGATCAGCTGCCAGCGCCAGCGCGGCCACTCCGGCCACATGAGGCGAAGCCATGGAGGTGCCGCTGATCGTGTTGGTCGCGCTGTCGCTGGTGTGCCAAGCCGAAGTGATGCTGCTGCCCGGCGCGAAAAGGTCGAGGCAGCTGCCGTAGTTCGAATACGAGGCGCGCGCGTCGCTGATGGTGGTCGCTCCGACCGTGATCGCGCTCGGTGCCCGGGCCGGGGAGTAGTTGCAGGCGTCGGCATTGCTGTTGCCGGCTGCCACCACCATGCTCACACCCTTGCTGACGGCGCCGGCCACGGCGTTGTCCACGGTGGTGGATGCGCCGCCGCCCAGCGACATGTTGGCCACCGCGGGGCGCAGCTTGCTGTTGGCCACCCAGTCGACGCCGGCGATCACGCCGCTCCAGGTACCCGAGCCGCGGCAGTCGAGCACACGCACCGGAATCAGCGAGACACCCTTGGCCACGCCCCAGGTGGTGCCGCCCACCGTGGCGGCGACGTGTGTGCCATGGCCGTTGCAGTCGTTCGTGCCATTGCCGTCAGCCACCACGTTGTAGCCGGACAACAGGCGGCCGGAGAACTCTACATGGTCGGGCCGGATGCCGGTGTCGATGATGAAGGCATTGACGTCCAAGCCGGCGGCGTTGACGTCCCTGCCGGTGTAGTTGAAGTAGTACTGCGTGTCCAGCGGGCGGTCAGCCTGGTCGACACGGTCCAAACCCCAGGTGGCAGGGGACTGAACCTCAGTGAGCGACACCGTCTGGTCCTGCTCGATGTAGTCCACATTCGGGTTGTTGCGAATGCCCTGCAGTGCGGCGGCCGGCAGGCTGGCGGCGAATCCCTTGATCGCACTGGTGTAGGAATGGTGCAACCGCCCGCCCAGCCCGCGAACCAGATTGGCTGCCTCCGCTGCGGGGTTGGCCACGCTGTCTTTGAACACCACGATGTAGCGCCCGGGAATCGGCTGCGACTGCGCGTAGGGGTGGGTGGCCGGCGGATCGGCCGCCTGGGCGAGTACCGCGGGGGAGCACAAGGCGACCGCTGCGGCGTAGACGCTGAGCAACACGCCTCGGGCGAAAGGAGCATGTTCCATGAAAGCCCCCTGTTGGTGGAAGAGCAGTGAAGAACGTTTTTTCAGGCTAGTCCCCCATGCGGATGGGGCAAGCTGTTTTACACACTCTTACCCCGGGACAGTCGCGCTCCATGCGACTGCCACTGAGCCCTGATTCCTTCATGTCGAGAGGCCATTGCATGAAATTCTCAACTTCCTGGTGGTCCAAGTTTTCGACGAGGCTTCAGCTGTTGTCTGATAGAACTCGACCGTGTTGTGGGATATATTCAAGTCGCAATGCGCCGCTGTGGCGATATAGGAGATCACCATGAAAGTCAGCGACATCCTGCGCGTCAAGGGCAACACGCTCTATACCGTCACACCCGATGAGCCCCTGGCCCAGGCCGTGAATGTGATGGCCGAGAAAGACATAGGCTCGCTGGTGGTCATGGACCATGGTGATCTGGTGGGCATGCTCACCTTCCGCGAAGTCATCCAGACCGTCGTGAAAAATGGCGGCCAGGTCGGCACTATCCTGGTGCGCACCGCGATGGACGACCATCCGCTGACCTGCACCAGCGAGACCGATCTCGACGAGGTGCGCCGCATGATGCTGGACCGCCACGCGCGCTACATGCCGGTGATGAACCAGAAGATGCTGATGGGCGTGATCAGCTTCTACGACGTGGCCAAGGCCGTGGTCGACAGCCAGAACTTCGAGAACAAGATGCTCAAGGCCTATATCCGCGACTGGCCGGCCGATGACGAGCCGAGCCAGGCTTGAGACGCAGGCGCAAAGACTTGGGCGGGCGCAAAAACGGAGCTAATGCGTTGCAGTGTTGCTGCCGAAGCCAGGAGGTGATTCACCCCATGCTCGCGTGAATCACCTCCCGCACCCGCGGGTAGATCTGCTGGTCCCACTTGCGGCCGCTGAACACGCCGTAATGGCCCACACCGGTTTGCACATGGTGGGTTTTCAGGTAGGGGCGGATGCTGCTGCACAGATCCTGCGCGGCCACGGTCTGGCCGACGGAGCAGATGTCGTCGCGCTCGCCTTCCACGGTCATCAGCGCCGTGCGGCGGATGGCCGCCGGGTTGACGCGCCGGCCGCGCCAGTTGAGCTGGCCGCGTGCCAGGTCATGGTTCTGGAATACTTTTTCCACGGTTTCGAGGTAGAACTCGGCGGGCAGGTCGTTGACGGCCAGGTACTCGTCGTAGAAGCTGCGGATCGCATTGGCTTTGTCCAGCTCGCCAGCGACCAGGTGCCCGTACAAGTCTTCAAACGCCTTCTTGTGCCGCTCCAGGTTCATGCTCATGAAGGCGGCGAGCTGCACAAAGCCGGGGTAGACGCGGCGCATGACGCCGGCATGGGGCGGGGGCACATGGTCGATCAGGTTTTTCTCGAACCAGTCGATAGTGTGGCTGGCGGCCAGGCGGTTCACCTCGGTCGGGTTGACGCGGCAGTCGACCGGCCCGGCCATCAGCGTGAGGCTCGCGGGCTGGGCCGGGTGGTCGTCTTCGGCCATCAGGGCGGCGGCGGCCAGCGCGGGCACACAGGGCTGGCAGACCGCGATCACATGGGTGTGGGGTCCGATCGTTTCCACGAAGCGGATCATGTAGTCAATGTAATCGTCCAGGCCGAAAGCGCCATGCTTCAAGGGCACGTCGCGGGCGTTGTGCCAGTCGGTGATGAAGACATCGTGGTCGGCCAGCAGCGTGCGCACGGTTTCGCGCAGCAGCGTGGCGAAATGCCCCGACAAGGGGGCGACCAGCAACACCTTGGGCTGTCCGGCGCTGTCCTCCTTGCGAAAGTGCAGCAGCGTGCCAAACGGCGTTGCAATCGCGACTTCCTCGGAAACCGCCAGCTCGTGGCCAGCCGCCATCACCGTGTTGATGCCGTAGGCCGGGCGGCTGTGCGTCAGCCGCAGGCGCGAGATCACTTCGCTGGCGGCCGCCAGCTTGCGCAGCAGCGTTCCTTCGGTGCGCCCGATCCAAAGCGCCGCCCCCGTGTGCTGGGCCAGCAGGCGCAGCGGAGACAACATGTCGGATTGCAGTTGATAAGCTTGGTAAAGCATGGGCAACGACAAGCAAGGTATAGGCCAGCAAGAATATATATGCCAGCATGTATATTGGCCTTGCTCATTGGATAAGGCTAGCCCTTGCAAAGTTTCAGGACGCATCTATATTGGCAAAGCCTTGCTGCGTTGGGCGAGCGGGACTGTGGATGCCGGTTCTAGCCCTTGCAAGGGGTCAGGAGGTCAGCGTCGTGGCAAATGCCGTTCTCACCATCAGCAGCAAGAACTACGGTTCCTGGTCGTTGCGCGGTTGGCTGCTGGCCAAGCTTGCCCAACTCGAATTCACCGAGGAATTCGTGTCGCCCGAAGACCCCGCGATGCGGGCCGAGATCCTGTTGCTGTCGCCATCGATTCTCGTGCCGGCGCTGCGTCACAACGGCATCAAGGTCTGGGACACCCTGGCCATCGCCGAGTATCTCAACGAGATCAAGCCCAAGGCTGGCCTGCTGCCGGCCGATGCCAAGGCCCGCGCCCATTGCCGCTCGATTTGCGGCGAGATGCATTCGGGTTTTGCGTCCCTGCGCTCGGCCCTGCCGATGAACATCAAGGCGCATTTTCCCGGTTTCAAAGTCTGGTCACGGGCCCAAAGCGACATCGACCGCATCGTCGTCATCTGGAACGAATGCCTGGCGACCTATGGCGGTCCCTACCTGTTTGGCCAGCAGCCCTGCATGGCCGACGCGATGTACGCGCCGGTGGTGACGCGTTTCCTGACCTACGACGTGGCGCTGGACCCGGTATGTGCCGCCTATTGCCAGTGCATCATGGCCCTGCCCGCGATGCAGGAGTGGGTGGCCCAGGCCCGCCAGGAGCCGGAGGAGATCGACGAGCTGGATGCGGAGTTTTGAGGGGGTGTGACTGGTGAGTAGTGACTGGTGAACACCCAACCAGTCACCAGTCACCAGTCTCATGGGGGTCTGGGATAATCGGGCGCATGAGCGGCAACACCTTTGGAACACTGTTTGCGGTCACCAACTTCGGTGAATCCCATGGCCCGGCCATCGGCTGCGTGATCGATGGCTGCCCACCGGGCATGCCCTTGAGCGCGGCCGACATCCAGCCTGATCTGGACCGCCGCCGCCCCGGCACCAGCCGGCATGTGACGCAGCGCAACGAGCCCGACGCGGTGGAAATCCTCAGTGGCGTGTACGAGGGCAAGACCACCGGCACACCGATCTGTCTGCTGATCAGGAACACCGACCAGCGCAGCAAGGACTACGGCAACATCCTGCAAAGCTTTCGCCCCGGCCACGCTGACTACACCTACTTCCACAAATACGGCATTCGCGACCCGCGTGGCGGCGGCCGCTCGTCGGCTCGGCTGACAGCACCGATGGTGGCGGCCGGGGCCGTGGCCAAGAAGTGGCTGGCGCAGCAGCATGGCGTGGTGTTTCGCGGCTGCATGACGCAGATCGGCGAGATTTCCATCCCCTTCGAGAGCTGGGACCATGTGCCGAACAACCCGTTTTTTGCGCCGGTGGCCGATGTGTCGGCGCTGGAGGCCTACATGGACAGTCTGCGCAAGGCTGGCGACTCCTGCGGTGCGCGCCTGCGCGTGACGGCCAGCAACATGCCGGTAGGCCTGGGCGAGCCGCTGTTCGACAAGCTCGACGCCGACATCGCCTGGGCCATGATGGGCATCAACGCCGTCAAGGGCGTGGAAATCGGCGCCGGCTTTGCCAGCGTCGCCCAGCGCGGCAGCACCCATGGCGACTCGCTGACGCCGCAGGGCTTCATGTCCAACAATGCCGGCGGCGTGCTGGGCGGCATCAGCACGGGCCAGGACCTGGAGGTCGCGATCGCGATCAAGCCCACCAGCTCGATCATCACGCCGCGCGAGTCGATCGACGTGCAGGGCAAGCCGGTTGAAGTCGTGACCAAGGGTCGCCACGACCCCTGCGTGGGCATACGCGCCACGCCGATCGCCGAGGCCATGCTGGCCCTGGTGGTGATCGAGCATGTGCTGCGCCACAGGGCCCAGTGCGGGGATGTGGAGCTGCCGGTTCGGCCGATCAAGGCCTCTTTCCTGTGAAGGGCCGAGGCCAGCCGCCGTCAGTTTACGGCGCTGCCGGGGCAGGTGTTATGCACCGTCGTGGTTTACGGCTTCCCTGACGTGCCGGGCGGGCTGCTCGGTGGGGTATTGAGCTCGATGTGCGGGCTGGTCAGCGTGTACTGGGCATCATTTGCTACAAGTTTGCCCCGAGCCCCGGCGCGGCCGCTTATTCGGCCTGAGAACGGGTTGAACCACGGACGCCAGGGTCGACAGAGACCGTCGATGACGCCCTGAAACTTTGTACCTCAGGCTCGTCGGCGGTTGGTACCCAGTTGTGTCTGCCGGTGCCGCGGCCGCACCGGCTCGGTGGGTGTCAGATCAGATGGCGCATGGCCCGCGCCGTTTCCTGCAGCACCGGCAACACGCGGGCCACGGCGTCTTCGCTGCTTTCGTGGCCCATCGGCATGGTCACGCTGAGGGCGCCGACCTGGTCGCCGCGGCGGTCGGTCAGCGGCACGGCCACACCGCGGTAGCTCAACTCGAGCTGCTGTTCCGAAATGGCCCAGCCCCGGGCGCGGATGCGGGCGAGCTCGATGCGCAGCCGCTCCTTGCTCGCGATGGTGTAGGAGGTATAGGCCTTGAGCTCATGCGTGGTGAGCCAGTTCTCCAGCCAATCGGGCTCGCGCAGGGCCAGCATCAGCATGCCGGAGGCGGTGACCTGCGCCTGCACGCGCGCGCCGAGCACGTACCCGGTGTTCATCGCGCGGTTGGAGCCGTTGCGTGCGATGTAGACGATGTCGTCGCCGTCCATCACGCTGACATAGGCGCTCTCCTGGGTGCCGGCAGTCACCCGCTGCAAAAACGGCTGGACGACGCGCGGCAGCCGCGCGGACTCCAGATACGACTGGCCCAGCCGCAGCACGCGCGGTGTCAGCCAGAACAGCTTGCCGTCGCTGGCCACATAGCCCAGGTGCGCCAGCGTGAGCAGGTAGCGGCGCGCAGCGGTGCGTGTCATGCCGCAGCGCTCGCCCGCCTGGCTCGCGGTGAGCCGGGGGGTCGCGTCGTCAAACGCCTCGATGACGGACAGGCCTTTTTCCAGACCGGCAATCCAGTCGCGCTTGTCGAGCGTGCCTGAAGCGGAGGGGGCGGGATTCATAACGTCGATTGTGGTCCTGTGGGCCGTGTCCGGTATAGGGAATACCCGTCTTTCGTTCGTTTATCGCTCATACTAGTTCGATTATCGGTCGTTTGGCCAAGATTTTTCTTTCATTCAAAGACGATGACCGTTAAATTTCGCTCAGAAATTCCAATTTTGGTCGATTATCGAACGATATGGTTTGCTCCGCCCCCACCATGCCAGTCATCACCGGCACCACCGACGTCTACCTGATCCTGGGCGACCCGGTCGAGCAGGTGCGCGCGCCCGAGTCGTTCAACCCGATCTTTGCGCAGCTGGGCATCGACGCCGTGCTGGTGCCGGTGCGGGTCGCGCCGGCCGACCTCGGGGCCTTCGTCAGGGGCGCCTTTGCGGCCAGCAACATCAAGGGCTTGTGGGTCACCATTCCGCACAAGGTCGCGATGATGGCGCTGCTGGAGCGCTGCACCGAGCTGGCCCGGGTCGCCGGCGCGGTCAATGCCGTTCGCCGCGCGGCCGATGGCCGGCTCGAAGGCGGCCTGTTCGACGGCGAGGGCTTCGTGGCCGGGCTCGGCTATGCCGGCATTGCCTACAGCGGCAAGCGGGTGCTGATCCTGGGCGCCGGCGGCGCTTCTTCGGCCATCGCCGCGTCGCTCGCGCGCGCCGGTGCGGCTTCGGCTGCCGACATCGCCTTGTACGACCCGGTGCCGGGCAAGGCTCAGGCCGTGGCCGCGCGGATCGCCCAGGCCGGCGGGTCGGCGGTGCGCGCCGTCGACAGCAGTGATCCGGCGGGCTTTGACCTCGTGGTCAACGGCTCGCCCCTGGGCCTGAAGCCCGGCGACCCGATGCCCTGCGATGTCTCGCGCATCGAGCCACATGCGGCGCTGGTCGACATCCTGATGAAGAACCAGCCCACGCCGCTGCTGCGCGCAGCGCGCGAGCGCGGCCTGCTCGCGCAGCCGGGCTTCGAGATGATGATTCAACAGACCGATCTGTACCTGGAGTTCTTCGGTTTTCACGAGGCCGCGCAGTGGGTTCGGCAGGACGCGAACTTCTTGCGCGAACAGATCTATCCCGAGGCGCTGCGCGGCGATATCCGTCGTGTCGCGCCCACCACCGCTTTCCCAACCCCTGGAGTCGAGGGATCACGACTCGCCCAGCCATCATCCACCTGAGGAGACAATCCCATGCAACAACGTTTTGCTATTAAATTAGTAGCTTCCTGCGCCCTGGCGACAGGGGCCATCACTGGTTTTGCCCAGCAAACCATCAAAATCGCCAACATCGTGGAGCTGTCCGGCGGCGGCGCCACGGCCGGCACCAATTTCAAGAACGGCGTGGAGCTGGCCGTCAAGGAAATCAATGCGGCGGGCGGCATCCTGGGCAAGAAGATCGAGACCGTGACCACCGACACGCAGAGCAACCCGGGCGTGGCCAAGGGCCTGACGCAAAAGGCGATCGACCAGGACGTGTTCGCCATCTTCGGCCCGGTGTTCTCGGGCTCCATCATGGTCAGCATGGCCGAAAGCCGCCGCGCCGAAATCCCCAACTGGACCGGCGGTGAGGCGGCCAGCATCACGACCCAGGGCAATCCCTATATCTTCCGCACCAGCTTCACGCAGGCGACCGCGATGCCCAAGGTGGCCCGCTACATCGCCTCCAAGGCCAAGAGCCTGGCCATCATTTATGTGAACAACGACTTCGGCAAGGGCGGCCTGGACATGGTCAAGAAGGCGCTGGCCAGCACCGATACCAAGGTCGCCGCCGAAATCTCCACCGATTCCGGCCAGGTGGACTTCTCCGCCGCCGTGCTCAAGGCCAAGCAGAGCAATGCCGACGCGGTGTTCGTCTACACCAACGAGGAAGAATCGGCCCGCGCGCTGCGCGAACTGCGCAAGCAGGGCTGGAACAAGCCCATCATCGGCGAGACCACGCTGACGGGCCAGAAGGTGATCGAACTGGCCGGCGACGCCGCCAACGGTGCCGTGGCCCATGTGGGCCTGACGGTGGATGCGCCGCTGCCCGAGATGCTGAAGTTCAAGGCCAAGTTCTACCAGGACTACAAGTACATCTCCGACCACAACGGCATCAAGGGCTACACCGGCGTCTACTCGCTCAAGGCCGCCATCGAGAAGGCCGGCAAACTCGACCGCAAGGCCGTGGCGCAGGCGATGAAGGGCCTGAGGATCAGCGCCGCCAAGTACCCCGGCGTGATCATGGACGTGAGCTTCGACGACAAGGGCGATCTGGACCGCGACAGCTTCCTCGTCGAGGTGAAGAACGGCAAGCAGGAGGTCGTGGCCGTGATTCCGCCGCTGGGCACCGCCGCGGTCAAGAAGTAATCCAAGGCGGCTCGGGAACCTGGCCCCGCGACCGACGGCTTCGTGATGCGAAGCGTGGTCGTGAGGCCGGCTCAGCCCGCCCCCGTTGTCATTGAAAGCCTACCCATGACCGACTTTCTCCAATTGTTCTTCAGTGGCCTGGCCACCGGCAGCATCTATGCGCTGGCGGCCCTGGGCTTTACCCTGCTGTGGCAGGCGGCGGGCACGATCAACTTCGCGCAGGGCGAGTTTGTCATGTTGCCCGCCTTCATGATGCTGGCCTTCATCGGCTTCGGCGCGCCCTTGATGCTCAGCTTCGCGCTGACCGCGCTGGTGTCGGTCGTGGTGTTGGGCTGGGCCTTCAAGCGCAGCCTGGTCGACCCGCTGTTCAAGTTCGGCATGATGCCCATCGTCGTCGCGACCATCGGCCTGTCCATCGCGCTGCGCAATGGCCTGCGCGCCGGCTACAGCGCCGAAGCCCATCCCTTCCCCAGCCTGTTTGCCGACAAGCTGTTCAGCATCGCGGGCGTCACCATCACGCTGGCCGATGTCGGGACCCTGGTGCTGGCCCTGCTGATCGTATCGGCCACCCAGGCTTTCCTGTCCAGGACGGTCACGGGCCGGGCCATGCAGGCCGTGGCGCAAAACACCGAGAGCGCCTCGGTGCTGGGCATCAATGTGCCGCGCATGATCTTCTACACCTTCGCCATCAACGCCGTGCTGGCCTGCGCCGCAGCGCTGCTGGTCACGCCGACCTACCTGGCCAAGTTCGACATGGGCGAGAGCCTGGGCACCAAGGCCTTTTTCGCGGCCATCATCGGCGGCTTCAACAACTCGCGCGGCGCCCTGCTCGGCGGCCTGATCGTGGGCGTCTGCGAAAACCTGGCCGCCGCCTATATTTCTCCGGCCTACAAGGACGCGGTGGCGCTGGTCATCTTCATGGTCGTGATCCTGTTCAAGCCTCAGGGGCTGATGGGCAGGAAGGAAGAACGCAAGGTCTAGGGGGCAGCATGAAGAAGACAACTCTCATTTCGATCGCGATCAGCGCCCTCGTTCTGCTGACGCTGCCGCAATTCCTCAGGAACTACGGCATCTACCTGCTGACCTACTGGCTGGTCTTCGTGCTCGCCACCATGGGGCTGAACCTCACGGTCGGCTATGCCGGGCAGAAGTCACTGGGCCATGCCGCCTTCTTCGGCATCGGCGCCTACACCGTGGCGATCCTGCTCAAGGCGGGCATCAGCTGGTGGATCGGCCTGCCCGCGGCCGCCGTTCTGTGTTTCGTGGTCGGCCTGATCCTGGGCTTTCCGGCGCTGCGCGTGCAAACCATCTACCTGGCCTTTGCCACGCTGGGCTTCAACACCGCGGTCTGGCTGTTGATGCGCAACGAGGAGTGGCTGACCGGCGGCACCTTCGGCATCAACAACATCGCGCGTCCTGGCCTGCCCGGGATCTCGCTGGACGGCAACCTGGCCTATTACTACTTCGTGCTCGGCGTCACCGTGCTGCTGTCCCTGCTGCTCTGGGGCCTGCTGCGCAGCCCCTGGGGCAAGGCCTTCACGGCGCTGCGCGACAACCCGATCCGCGCCGAAAGCCTGGGGGTCGACATCCGCAACTACACGCTGCTGAGCTTCGCGATCGGCGCGGTCTACGCCGGCATTGCCGGGGCGCTGTTTGCCTCGCTGGTGCAGTTCATCGAGCCTGCGCCGTTTGCCGTGGCGGCCTCGATCATGATGTACCTGATGGTGGTCGTCGGCGGCCCCGGCTACTTCCTGGGCCCGGTGCTCGGCGCGGCCGTGGGTGTCGTGCTGCCCGAGTGGATGCGCGACGCGCCCGGCGTGGCCGACTGGTATCTGCCGCTGTTCGGTGCTGCCGTGGTGGTTCTGATGGTCGGGCTGCCCGACGGCTTGCTGAGCCTGCCCGATCGGATCAGGGACAGGAAAGCGGCACGTGCGGCCTCCGCCGCCCGCGCCCAGGCGGCCGCCGACGCCGCAGGCGCAGCCCAGGGTGCTGCAAAGACAGGAGCGATGTAATGGCCCAATCACTGCTCAAGGTCAGCGGCCTCAAAAAGGCCTACGGCGCCATCCAGGCTGTCGGCGGCGTCAGCTTCGAGGTCATGCCCGGCGAAATCTTCGGCGTGATCGGCCCCAATGGCTCGGGCAAGACCACGCTGTTCAACAGCATGCTGGGCCAGATCACGCCCGACGAAGGCAAGATCGAGCTCAATGGCGAGGATGTCACGCAGCTAGGCCCCCTGGAACTGAACCGCCGCGGCGTCGGCCGCACCTTCCAGACGCTGCAGGTGTTCGGCAAGATGAGCGTGCGCGACAACCTGATCGTCGCGGCCCAGGAGCACTCTGGGACCATGCTCAGCCGCATATTTGCCCCGGGAGACTCGAACCTGGGCGCCAAGGCCGACGCGCTGATCGACCGTTTCCGCATCCGCCACGTGGCGCACAAAAAGGCCGGTGAACTCTCCTACGGCCAGCAAAAGCTGGTCGACATCGCGATGGCCTTCATGAGCGAGCCCGATCTGGTGCTGCTCGACGAGCCCTGTGCCGGCGTCAACCCGAGCCTGGTGGGCGGCATCTCGACCCTGCTCAAGGACCTGAACCACAACCCGCAATTTGAAAAGCGCAGCAGCTTCGTCGTGATCGAGCACAACATGGACTTTGTGATGGACCTGTGCCACCGCATCATGGTGATGGTGGAAGGCCAGGTGATGGCCATTGGCACGCCGGCCGAAATTCGGGCCAACAAGCAGGTGCTGGACGCCTATCTGGGGAACTGATCATGTCGGACCAAACCTGTATTGAATTCAACGACGTGGTCGCGGGCTACAAGGAGTTCATGATCCTGAACAACCTGTCGTTCAAGGCCAAGCGCGGCTCCATCACCTTGCTGCTCGGCCCCAACGGCGCCGGCAAGTCCACCGTCCTGAAAACCCTGTTCGGCCTGCTCAAGCCGCGCCAGGGCAGCATCACGCTGGACGGCGCCGACATCAGCGGCGCCAGCCAGAAGGAGCTGCTGGCGCGCGGCATTGCCTTTGTGCCGCAGGGCCGCAACCTGTTTGGCCAGCTCACGGTCTGGCAGAACCTGGAACTCGGCGGCATCACGCTGGGCACCAAGACCACGCAGGAGCGCATTCCCGAAGTGCTGGAGTTCTTCCCGCGCGTGAAGGAGCGCATCAACTCGCAGGCCTCGGCGCTGTCGGGCGGTGAGCAAAAGCAGCTCGAAATCGGCCGTGCGCTGCTGCTGCGGCCCAAGGTAATCCTGATCGACGAGCCCTCGATCGGCCTGAGCCCGATCGTGGTGCAGGACGTGTTCAAGCTGCTGCGCAGGCTGGCCGACCAGGGCACGACCGTGCTGATGGTCGAGCAGAACGTGAAAAGTGCGCTGAAAATCTCCGATGAGGCGATTGCGCTGGAGTCGGGCCGGCTGGTGCTGCAAAAGCCGGCCTCCGAGCTGCTGGCCGACCCCCATATCGAGCGGCTGTTCCTGGGCGGTGTGCCTGCGCCAGGCGCAGCCACCGCGGCCAACGGCGCAGCCAGTGCCTGAATCCCTACCTAGCTTGCTACAAGAGGCCCTACCATGAGCGACTTACTCGTCAACCCGCCCAGCGACCGGGAGCCGCTGCAAGCGTCATTCAGCGATGCGGCCAACCCCCTGGGGCTGGACGGCATCGAGTTCATCGAATACGCCACGCCCAAGCCCCAGGCCCTCGGTCAGGTGCTGGAGATGATGGGCTTCAAGCCGGTCGCACGACACCGTTCGCGCGAAGTGCTGTTGTACCGCCAGGGTGACCTGAACATCGTGGTCAATGCCCATCCGCTCGATGCCAAGGCTGCCAGCCATGGCCGTGAAACGCCGTCCATTTCGGCCATTGCCCTGCGGGTGCGCGATGCCCGCGCCGCCTACCAGTATGTGCGCGAGTGCGGCGCCTGGGAGGTACCCACCCATGCCGAGGTCATGGAACTCAACATCCCCGCGATTCACGGCGCGGGGGGCAGCCGCATCTATTTCGTCGACCGCTACAAGGAGTTTTCCATCTACGACGTGGACTTCATCCCCATTCCCACGGTCGACCAGAAGCCCGCTGCCACCGCCGGCCTGCATTTCTTTGGCGTCGTGCAGTACATCGGCCCCGAGCGCAGCTACGACTGGATGGAGTTCTACCGCGAACTGTTCGGCTTCGAGCTGATTCCCGATGAACAGCGCTTTGGCATCATGCCCAAGGGAACATTGTTGTGCAGCCCGGCGCTGGACCCCGCCAACAGCTTCATGCTGCAGTTGATCGAGCCCGAGCTCAACGTGGTCGATGCCGACGAAAAATTGCAACGCATCGGCCTGGGCGTGCCTGATGTGTTGGCCGCGGTGCGGGAACTGCGCCAGCTCGGCATCGAGTTCGTGGAGACCGCCGCCGCCCACACCGAATCGCGCGGCGCCATCACCAAGACCTACCTCGGCTCCGTGGTGTTCGAGCTGGTCAAGAGCGACAAGGGGTAGGCCATGAACATCTCGGGCTTCGGAATGGACACCATCTCGCTGGCGGGGCCGCTGGAGGCCAAGCTGCGTGCCATCAAGGGTGCGGGTTTTTCGCAGGTGATGCTCAAGGCCAACGATCTGGTGGGCCACCCCGATGGGCTGGACGCGGCGGTCAGGGCCGTGCGCGAAAGTGGCCTGCGCGGCACGGGCTTTCAGGTGCTGCGCGATTTCGAGGGCCTGTCCGGCCATCTGCACGAGTACAAGGTGGACATTGCCAAGTCCATGCTGCAAATGTGCGAAGCGCTGGGCTGCAAGGTGCTGCTGGCCTGCTCGTCGACCTCAGCCCATGCCACGCAAGACCTCGACAAGATTGCCGCAGACCTGCGCAAGCTGGCCATGCTGGCGTTGCCGCTGGGTATCCGGATCGCGTACGAAGGTCTGTCGTGGGGCCGCACCGTCAACGAGTTCACCACCGCCTGGGACGTGGTCTGCCGTGCGGACTGTCCCAACCTCGGCATAGCCATCGACTCCTACCACATCTTCGCGGCCAAGACCCCGCTCGATGAGATCGACTACCTCGATCCGTCGAAGATTTTCCTGGTGCAGCTGGCCGACTTCATGTGGCAGGAAACCAAGACATTCGAAGAGCGCATGACCACGGCGCGCACCTTTCGGGTCTTCCCCGGCGAAGGTGTGCACAGCGAGGCCCTGGAGGAGCTGGTCCTGAAGCTGGACCGGCTGGGCTACGCGGGCGACTACAGCTTCGAGGTGTTCAACGACGACTACGTGAATCTGCCGCTGCCCGTGGTGGCCGAACGCGCACGCAAGAGCGCGGTCTGGCTGGCCGAAGAGGTGCTTCGCCGTTCCACGCCCTTGCCCAACCAGATGCGCTTGCGCAGCCGTCCCGGAGCCGTTTCCCCATGAGCAGCATTTTTGAAGGATTCCTTTCAACGCCCGAGATACTCGAGGCGTTTGGCGACCGCAACTTCGTCGATGCCATGCTGCGCTTCGAGGCTGCGCTGGCGCGGGCCCAGGCGGCGGCCGGCTTGATTCCCGAGAGCGCTGCGCAGTCCATCATTGGCACCTGCAAGGTCGACCTGTTCGACGTGGCCAAGATCGTGCGCGAAAGCGGGCGTGCCGGCAGCGTGGCGATTCCGCTGGTCAAGAGCCTGAAGGAAACCGTGGGCCTGTTCAACCCCGACGCCGTGGCCTTCGTGCATTTTGGCAGCACCAGCCAGGACGTGATCGACACGGCCACGGCGCTGGTCACGCGCGAGGCGCTGGAGCTGATCGAGTCCGACGTCGACAAGGCCGCCGGCGCGCTGCTGCGCCTGGCCGAGCGCCATGCGGCCACGCCCATGCTGGCGCGCACGCTGATGCAGCCGGCCTCGGTCACCAGCTTCGGTCTCAAGTGCGCCGGCTGGGCCGCGCCGCTGGTGCGCAGCCTGCAGCGCCTGCGTGGAACGGCCCGCGACGCCCTGAAAGTGCAGCTCGGCGGCGCGGTCGGCACTCTGGCCCAGATGAAGGACAGGGGGCCGGAGGTGATCCGCCTGATGGCGCAGGACCTGAAGCTGGGCGCGCCGCTCGCCACCTGGCACACCCAGCGCGACGAATGGGTGGCGCTGGGCTGCGAGCTGGGCCTGCTGGTGGGCAGCCTGGGCAAGATCGCCAGAGATGTTGCGCTGATGGGCCAGTACGAAGTGGGCGAGCTGGCCGAGCCCACCGAGCCGGGCCGTGGCGGCTCCTCGGCCATGCCGCACAAGCGCAACCCGGTGGCGTCGATGGTGGCGCTGGCCGCTGCCCAGCGCGCGCCGCAGCGCGTGGCCGCCCTGCTGGCCGCGATGCCGCAGGAGCATGAGCGTGCCCTGGGCGCCTGGCAGGCCGAGCTGGCCGAGTGGCCGCAGCTGCTGATGTCGGCCCATGGCAGCGCGCGTGCCATGGCTCAGGCCTTGCCGGGCTTGCAGGTCGATGCGAAGCGCATGCGCGCGAACCTCGATGCGCTGCATGCTGCGTTGCCCACGGACGCGGCCGACGAGTGGTTCAACCCCGAACTGGCGCGGCACTCGGAGCAGCTGACGCTGACCCAGGTGGCAGCGCTGCGCGAACTGAAAGAGAAACTGTGAGGAAGCCGCGATGAGCGACGCAAAAACCGATTACGACAAGGGCATGGTCAACCGCCGCCGCGTGCTGGGCGACGCCTGGGTCGACCGGGCCCAGGCCAACACCAATGACTTCAATGCCGAGTTCCAGAACCTGATCACGCGCTATGCGTGGAACGAGATCTGGGGCCGCGAGGCCCTGGGCGACAAAACCCGGCGGCTGATGGTGCTGTCGATGCTGCTGGGGGTCAAGAGCTACGAGGAGTTTGCGATGCATGTGCGCGCCGCGCTCAACGGCCCGCCCGAGTCGCGCCTGACGCCTGACGACATCAAGGAGGTCATCATGATGTCGGCCATTTACTGCGGCGTGCCCACGGCCAACCACGCGTTCGGCGTGGCGGCCGGCATTCTGCGGGAACAGGGGCTGCTGCCGCCCAAGGCCTGAGGCGCGTGTGCCAAAGGCACAATTCATGCATTTGATTCATCCGATACCTGAGGAACGGCAATGCCGCAACTGAATTTCATCAAGCAGGGCCAGGGCCCGGTGGTCGTGCTCAGCCATGCGCTGGGCTGCGACATCAGCATGTGGGACGGCGTGGCCGCCGCGCTGCAGCAGCGCTACACCGTGCTGCGCTACGACCACCGCGGGCACGGTCAATCGGAAGTGGTGCCGGGCCCCTGCACCATGGACATGCTGGCCGATGATGCCGCCGCGCTGATCCAGGCCCAGGTCGACGGCCCTGTGCATTTTGTCGGGCTCTCGCTGGGCGGCATGGCGGCGCAATCACTGGCCGCGCGCTACCCGCAGCTCGTCAGCAGCATCGTGATCGCCAATTCGGCCAGCTACTACGACGATGAGGCCCAAGCCATGTGGCAGGCCCGCGTGCAAACCGTGCTGGGGCAGGGCATGGCCGCGATTGCCGACGGCGCCGTGGAGCGCTGGTTCACGCCCGAGTTTCGTGCCGATGTCGCAGGCGGCGGCGCCGCGCGCGTGGCGGCGCTGCGCGCGCGCCTGGAGGCGGTCGATGCCAAGGCCTATGCAGCCTGCTGCGAGGCGGTTGCAGCCATCGACTTCCGTGCCAGCAATCCCCGGCTGGGCTGCCCCGCGCTGGTGATCGCCGGCACGCGCGATGAAGCCACGCCGCTGGCCATGTCGCAAGCCATGGTCCAGGCCATTCCCGGCGCCCGGCTGCGCACGGTGGATGCGGCACACCTGAGCGCGGTTGAACAACCGGCCGCGTTTGCCAAGCTTGTCACCGAATTTCTGGAATCCCTATGAAAACCGCACTCATTCTGAATGGCCCCAACCTGAACCTGCTGGGCACGCGCGAGCCGGCCGTCTATGGCTCGGCCACGCTCGCCGATGTCGAAAAGCTCTGTGCCCAGGCCTGTGCGACCCATGGCTTCGAGCTCGACTTTCGCCAGAGCAACCATGAAGGGGTGCTGGTGGACTGGATCCATGAAGCCGGGCGGGCGCAGGCGGCGGGCACGCTGGCCGGCGTCATCCTGAACGCCGGTGCCTACACCCACACCAGCATCGCGCTGCATGATGCGATCAAGGGCACGGGCATCACGCTGATCGAGCTGCACATCAGCAATGTCCATGCGCGCGAGGCCTTTCGCCATCATTCGTACATCTCGCCGGCCGCCAAGGCCGTCATGGCGGGCTTTGGCGTGAAGGGCTATCCGCTGGCGATTGCAGCGCTGGCCAGCCTGGCCGCTCAGTGATGCCGCTCAGTCCCGAGTCCAGCGCTGGCGCAGGAACGGCCGACTCTCATGGGCAGTCACCCCAGTGCTGTGACGTTCGGTCAATAGCTCATCAATAGCACAGCCTCGCGACCGAACGCAGCACCTCGGGCGTGGTGGTCGCGAAGCCGAAGAATTCGAGGTAGGCCGGAATCTGCTCGAACAGCATGTCCGAGCCCACCTGCACCGCGCAGCCGCGCGCCTGGGCGGCGCTCAGGAAGGCCGTCATCTCGGTCTTCATCACGACCTCGCCGACGAAGCTCGTGGGCGCGATGCGCGAGACGTCCACGGGCAGCGGGTCGCCCTCGTTCATCCCCATCGGCGTGGCGTTGACCACCAGGTCGTAGCCGGCTGGATCGTTCGAGCCGGTGCCGACCTCCAGCTTCGGGTAATGCTTGCGCAGGCGGCCGCCGAGCGCCCGGGCCGAGGCGTCGTCGACGTCGAACAGGCCGATCGCGGCAATGCCTGAGGCCGCCAGCGATGCCGCAATCGCCGAGCCGACCCCGCCGCTGCCGACTACCAGCGCGCGCTTGCCTTGCAGCTGCAGGCCCTTGCGCCGCACGCCGCGCACGAAGCCCTCGCCGTCGAACATGTCGCCTTGCAGTCGGCCGTCGGCGGTGCGGCGCACGGCGTTGCACGAGCCGGCAATCTCCACCGTGGGCGACACCTCGTCGAGCAGGCCCACCGTGCTCACCTTATGCGGCATCGTGATCAGCGCGCCGCGGATGTTGGTCAGCTTGAACACCGAGCGCAGGAAGGCCGGGTAGTCTTGCGCCTGGCAGCCCATGGGCATGACCACGGCGTCGATGCCGGCCTGCTCGAAATAGGGGTTGTAGATCATCGGCGCCTTGAAAGCGTGCGTCGGGTAGCCGATGTGGGCTATGAGGGATGTGGTGCCGCGAATCATTCACGGGCCTCCTTGAATGGGTGGGTCAGTGGGACTACAGGTCAATGACCTGGCCGGTCCTGGCGGCTTCGGCAATCGCTTCGGTGACGCGCAGGTTGGCCAGGCCGTCGCGCGCGCTCACCAGCGGCGGGGCCTCGCCGCGGATGACGGCGCCGAAATGTTCGAGCTGGTGTTTGAGCGGATCGTCTCGCACCATGCCCGCAACACCCACCTCGAACGGCTTCCACCATGAGCGGTCTTCGGCGCGCGCGTAGGTCTTCAGGCGCATGGTCGGCACCGACAGCGATCCGTTGGTGCCGGCGATGACGTAGCAGTCCTCGTCTTCGTAGCTCGGGTAGGCCTTGTTCTCTTGAGAAGTCTGCTCCCAGCTGCGCGGGCAGGCGGCGGTGTCGGACAGCATGAAGCTGCCAAGCGCGCCGTTGGCAAAGCGCAGGTTGATGGCCACCGTGTCTTCGACCGGGAAGCCGCGCGTGGCGTGCGATGCGAAGGCCTGCACGGCCACGATCTCGCCGCACAGCATGCGCAGGTTGTGCACCTCGTGAATCATGTTCAGCAGGATCGGGCCGGCGCCGATCTCGCGGCGCCAGGGCGCGTCCGCGAAGTACTGGTCGGGCTTGAAGAAGGTCGCGCTGCCCATCACCGCGACCAAGTGGCCCAGCGTGCCCTGCTCGATGATCTGGCGGGCCTTGGCCATGATCGGGCTGTGGGCGCGGTGATGGCCGATCAGCACCTTGGCCCCGGCCTCGTCGACCGCCTTGACCAGCTGTTCGCCCTCGGCCACGGTGGTGGCGATCGGCTTTTCGAGCAGGATGGGCAGCTCGGCCGCGATGCACTGCAGGGCCTGCGGCACATGCAGCTGATTGGGCGTGGCCAGGATCAGGCCGTCGGGGCGGTCCTTGGCCAGCAGCTCGTCGATCGAGGCATACAGCGGCACGCCGGCTTGGGCCGCCACCGCCGCCGCAGCGGGCGAGGGATCGACGATGGCCGAGAGGCTGCAGCTGGGGCTTTTCTGCGCCACAGCCATGTGGGCCTGGCCGATGTAGCCCGCGCCGGCGACGGCGATGCGGGTCCTGCCCATGCTTACCTGCGCACCTTGGCCAGTTCGGCCAGCAGTTCGTTCACGGTTTCGGCGCCGACGTTGACCGCGTGCTTGGCAATCACGGGCTTCATCTTCTCGACGAACTTGGCCTGGTCGGCCGGCGCGAGCTCGCTGACCTGCATGCCGTTTTTCTTCATGTTGTCCAGGGCCGCGGCGACCTGGCCACGGGCCTGCTCACGCTGGTACCTGGCCGATTCCTGGGCCGCGTCGGCCACGATCTTCTTCTCCTCGGCCGACAGCGTGTCCCAGAACTTCTTGCTGATCATCACCGACTGCGGGTTGTACTGGTGGTTGGTCAGCGTGACGTATTTCTGGACTTCGTAGAGCTTGTTGGCATTGATGACCGTGACCGGGTTCTCCTGGCCGTCGATCGCCTTTTGTTCCAGCGCGGCATAGACCTCGGGGAAGGGCAGGGGCGTGGGGTTGGCGTCCAGGGCCTTGACCCAGTCCACGTTGATCGGGTTGGGGATCACGCGCAGCTTCAGGCCCGCGATGTCCTCCACCTTGGTGATGGGGCGCTTGCTGTTGGTGATGTTGCGAAAACCCAGCTCGTAGTAGGCCAGGCCCATGATGCCCTTTTCTTCGAGCTTGGCGTGCATCTTCTTGCCGAAGGCACCGTCGACCACGGCGTCGGCCTCCTTGGCATTGGCGAACATGAAGGGCAGGTCGAACACCGCGAACTCCTTGACCTGGCTGGCCAGGATGCCGGAGTTCATCGATACCATCTCCAGCGTGCCGCCCTGCAGGGCCGAGACATTGGCCTGGTCGCTGCCCAAGGTGCCGCCGGGGAACAGGTTGACCTTGATCTTTCCGCCCGACCTGGACTCGACGAGCTCCTTGAATTTCTCCGTGCCCATCACGATCGGGTGGCCCTTGGGGTTCTGCGTGGCGAACTTGATGGTCTTTTCCTGCGCCTGGGCCACGCCGAAGGCGGCCAGGGCCACGGTGGCCAGAACGGTTTTGATGAACAGACGTTTCATGAGCGTGTCTCCAGAGTGATCGGAATCGGACGTACGCAGGTGAAAAGCTCCACGGCCTGGCGTACCCGGACAGGCCGTGGAATGAGAGCCGTCAATAGAACCAGCGCGCCGGCACCATGACCAGTTGCGGGAAGGCCACCATGGCGAACATGATGGCGAACTGGGCCACCATGAAGGGCAGCACGCCCTTGGTCACCTCGTCCATGCTGACCTTGCCCACGCCGGCCACGGCGTTGAGCACCGTGCCGACCGGCGGCGTGATCAGGCCGATGGCGTTGTTGATGATGAACAGCACGCCGAAGTACACCGGGTCGATGCCTGCGGCCTTGATCACCGGCATCAGCACTGGGGTGAGCAGCAGGATGGTCGGCGTCATGTCCAGCGCCGTGCCGACCACCATGGTGATCAGCATGATGGTGAGCATCAGCAGCCTGGGGCTGTCCAGCAGGGGCTGCAGCAGCGCCACCAGCTCGCCCGGCAGGTTGGCCACCGTGATCAGCCAGGCCGAGACCATGGCCGCGGCGACCAGGAACATCACGACCGCGCTGGTCTTGGCCGAGGCCACGAACAGCGGCACCAGCGACTTGAAATTCAGCTCGCGGTAGACCAGGGTCGAGACCAGCAGCGCATAGACGGCGGCGACCACGGCGGCCTCGGTCGGGGTGAACAGGCCGAACTTCAGGCCGAACACCACGATCACGGGCAGCACCAGGGCCCAGGTCGCCTCGCGCAGGGCCATCCCGATCTCGCCCATGGACTTGCGCGGCGGCACTTCCACGACCTCGCGGCGCGCCAGCCACCACCAGGTGATCCAGAGCGACAGGCCCAGCAGCACGCCGGGCACGATGCCGGCCAGGAACAGCTTGGAGATCGAGACGTTGCCCGCCACGCCGAAGATCACGAAGCCGATGCTCGGCGGGATCACGGGGGCGATGATGCCGGCCGAGGCGATCAGGCCGGCCGAGCGCGCCTTGTCGTGGCCCGCGGCCACCATCATGGGCAGCAGCAGCGAGGCCAGCGCGGCGGCGTCGGCCACGGCCGAACCGGACAGCGCGGCCATGATCACGGCGGCCATGATGGTCACATAGCCCAGGCCGCCCTTGATGTGGCCGACCAGGGCCATGGCGAAGTTCACGATGCGGCGCGACAGGCCGCCCGCGTTCATGATCTCGCCCGCCAGCATGAAGAAGGGCACGGCCAGCAGCGGAAAGCTGTTGGCGCCCTCGATCAGGTTCTGCGCCAGGATCTGGGAATCGAACATGTTCAGGTGCCACATCAGCGCCACGCCGCACAGCAGCAGCGAGAACGCGATGGGCACGCCCAGCGCCATGGCACCGATCAGGGAAGAGAGAAATACGGCAATCGTCATGTCAACCTCGACTCAGTGCTGGGCTTCGCCGATGCCGGCATGGGGGACTCCTCGGATTCCTGGATCATGGTCAGCTCGTCCTCGCGCAGCCGGCCCGTGAGCAGGTCCGTCAGGTCGACCAGCAGGATCAGGCCGCCCAGCACGGCGAACAGAATGCCGGGGAAATAAATCCAGCTCATGGACACTTCCATCACCGCGCTGGTGCTGGTCCAGTTGATGACGGCCTGGTCCCAGGAGCCCTTGAACAGCAGGGCGCAGCAGCCGAGCATCAGCAGATAGGCCAGGAACAGGCAGATCTTCTTGCCGGCGGGGCCCAGCTTGCCGATCAGCATGTCGGTGCCCAGGTGGTCGCGGTCCCTGAGCGCGACGATGGCGCCCAGGAAGGTCATCCAGACGAACAGCCAGCGCGAGAGCTCCTCCGACACGGTGATCCCGGAGTTGAGACCGTAGCGCAGCACCACGTTGCCGAACACCAGCGCCACCATGACAGCCAGGGAGGTGGCGATCAGATAGTCCAGCAGGCGGCAACAACCGTCGATCCATTTTCGAACCATGAACAAGTCTCCTGATGAATGCCCGACGCGAATTGTACGAACTAGTTAGTTTTATAAAAATGCGGGAAAACCCTAGTCGGCCGTGCCGGGCCAAGGGGAGCGGCTAGGGGCGCACGAAGCGCACCACCATCTCGATGATGCTGTCGCGACGGGCGGCCAGGGTACGGGGCGACGCGAAATCGCGCTTGAAGATCAGGCCGAAGGTGTGCTGGTTCGACACGTTGAAAAAGGTCAACGCCGAGATCGAGGCATGGATGTCGATCGGGTCCAGGCCGGGGCGGAACACGCCGGCCGCCACGCCGCGCTCGTACAGGTCGCGAATGGCCTGGATGGCCGGCACATTGAGTTCCTGGATGATCCTGCTCTGTGCCAGGTACATGCCACGCTCCATGTTTTCCGACATCACCAGCCGGATGTAGGCGGGGTTGCCGAAGTGGTGGTCGAAGGTGAAGCCCACGAGCCGGCGCAAGGCCTCCTCGGGCGGCAGGCCATCGAGGTGCAGCTGCGCCTCGATGGTGCGCATGCGCCGGTAAGCCTCCTCCAGCACGGCCAGGTACAGCCCCTCCTTGCTGCCGAAGTAGTAGTAGATCATCCGCTTGCTGGTCTGGGTTGCCGCCGCGATCTCGTCGATCCGTGCGCCCGCAAGGCCCTTCTCGGCGAACTCCGCCGACGCGACCTCCAGGATGTTGGCCATCGTGCGGGCCGGATCGTTGGTGCGTGAGGCCTCCCTGCCCACGGACTTGCGCCGCCGCGCCCTTGTGGAATGTACCGTTTCGTCCATTCCTGCAGTATAGGGCGACCGCAAGCATGGCCGGGATTCTTGATCGTGTCGTCGATAGGGGCAGCCCCGCTCAAACCCGAGGCGCGGTGAGCTCCAGGCTCTGCCGCAGCGAGGCCTTGAACTCGGGCGGCAGGCCGTTGGCGGCGCCCCGGCCGCAGTGGCGGGCAAAAAGACCAGGACTATCGGATGAAGTCCAGGGGACTCACATCCAGCCCGGCTGCTTGAATGCGTCGACCAGAAAGTCCACCATGGCGCGCACCTTGCTCGAGAGGTGGCGCCGGCTCGGGTAGACGGCCTGGATGTCGAGCACCGGGCCGCGGTACTGCGGCAGGATCTCCACCAGCCGGCCGGCCTTGACATCGTCGCCGACCAGGAAGGCCGGCTGGTAGATGATGCCCTGGTCCGCCAGCGCGGACGCGCGGCAGGTGTCACCGCTGTTGGCGCGCAGCCGAGGGCGCGTTGTGACGCTGACCTGCCCGCCCTGTGGTGCTTCAAAGCTCCAGACATCGCCGCCCGACCACCACGAGTAGGCCATCACGCTGTGCGCGGCCAGGTCTTCGATGCGCTCGATCGCAGGTGAGCCGCGCAGGTAGGTGGGCGAGGCGCACAGCAGCACGCGGTCGCTGGCGAGCTTGCGCGCCACCAGGGTCGTGGTCTGCAGCCTGCCGATGCGCACCGCCAGGTCGAAGCCCTCGTCCACCAGGTCGACGATGCGGTCGGTCAGCGTGATGTCGAGCTCGACCTGCGGGTGCAGCTTCAGGAACTCGCCCCACAGCGGCGCCAGGTGCAGGTTGCCAAAGCTCAGCGGCGCGTTGATCTTGAGCCGTCCCACGGGGCTGGCCGTGCTCGCGCTGGCCGCGGCGTTGGCCTCGGCCAGGTCGTCGAGGATCTGGCGGCCGCGCTCGAAATAGTCCGTGCCCGAGTCGGTCAGCGAGAGCCGGCGCGTGGTGCGGTTCAACAGCCGCGTGCCGAGCTGGGCTTCGAGCTCCAGCACCAGCCGCGAGACCACGGCCTTGGAGGTGTCGAGCCGCTCGGCGGCCTTGACAAAGCTGCCGTTGTTCACCACGGCGACAAAGGCTTCGATCTGGCGGAGTTGGTCCATGACGGCAAGGGGCATTGAAAGCCCATAGCATTGGCCCATCTATTGAAGCACACCGATTGATGCCCAGGCTTCCCATGACCACTCCCCTCAAGATCGACTTCGTCTCCGATGTTTCCTGCCCCTGGTGCGCCATCGGCCTGAGCTCGCTGGAGCAGGCCCTGCAGCGCCTGAGCAGCGATGTCAAAGCCGAGCTGCATTTCCAGCCCTTCGAGCTCAACCCCCAGATGCCGCCCGGCGGCCAGGACATCACCGAACACTTGACGCAGAAATACGGCTCTACGTCCGGGCAGCAGGCGCAGATCCGCGAGACCATCCGGCAGCGCGGCGCGTCCGTGGGCTTTACCTTCCGCAAGGAAGGGCGCGGCCGCATTTACAACACCTTCGACGCCCACCGCCTGCTGCACTGGGCCGGGACGCAAGGCGAGGGCAGGCAGGCCGCGCTGAAGAAGGCACTGTTCAAGGCCTATTTCACCGACGGTGAAAGCCCCGAGTCGCACGAGCTGCTGCTGCGGCTGGTGGCCGAGGCGGGCCTGGACGCCGATCGTGCGCGCGACATCCTGGCCAGCCGCGACTACACCGATGAAGTGCGCGAGCGCGAATGCTTCTACACGAGCGCCGGCATCCATTCCGTGCCCGCCGTCATCATCAACGACCGCCACTTGATCTCGGGTGGCCAGCCGGTCGAGGTGTTCGAAGAGGCGCTGCGCCAGATTGCGGCGGGGGCTGGGTGAGGTCCGTCACAAACTTCCTGGTCGGCTTTGAGCAGGTGCTTCTGTTCAAGTAGTTGGTTTAACAGCTGGATTCGGAGTTTCCATTCCCATCTAAAATTGGAGAGTGGAAATGTCCGCCTTTACCACACCCGGCGCGTTCACCTCCCAGGTCCGCTGGGCTCGCTTTGTTCTGTCCATGATGGCTGGCGCCATCGCGCAGCGCACCCATTTTTGCACCATGGGTGCCGTATGGGTGGGCGTGGTCGGGGTCTGCGCCGGCTGCACCGTGGGGGAGGGCCTGTCCGGCATCTCAGCCATGAGCGCCATCGATTTGCGGCAAAAGGTCGATGGCCTGCAGCAGCGCATGGCGGATGACCAGAAAAAAAGCAGTGACGACAATGCCCAGCTTCGTCGCAGCCTGCTCGATCTTTCCAACCAGATTGAGACGCTGCGCAACGAGCTGGCCACCGTGCGTGGACAAAACGAGGCGCTGGCACATGACATGGCTGGCATGCAACGCAGCCTGAAAGACATGACTCAAGGGGTTGACGAGCGATTGCGAAGGCTGGAACCGGCCAAGGTCACGGTGGATGGCAAAGAGTTCATCGTCGAGCCGGCCGAGAAGCAGGCGTTTGACGCGGCGCTGGCCACCCTTCGCAAAGGCGATTTTGCTGCGGCGCAAACAGGCTTTGCGTCCTTCACGAGTCGCTACCCGCAAAGTGGCTACAAGTCTTCTGCGCTGTTCTGGCTGGGCAATGCCCAATATGCCTTGCTCAACTACCGGGATGCGGAGGCCAATTTCCGCGCGCTGGTGACCGCCGAGCCCGGCCATCTGCGCGCGCCGGAAGCGCTGTTGTTCATGGCCAATTGCCAGGTAGAACTCATGGACGTCAAGTCGGCCCGCAAGACGCTCGAAGACCTCGTGAAAACCTATCCGCAATCTGAAGCGGCCGCCGTGGCCAAAGAGCGCCTTGCCAAGCTCAAGTCATTGGTTTAAGACCGTGGGCATGAGGCCGCCGCCGGCACCAAAGTTGTCCCTGTCCCATGTGGACAAGTTTGTTGATTTCCACAAGACAACTGCGCTGAAGCCAGATTTGGCGCGGGCTCCAGCACAGTGCCTGTATTTTGAGCAGGGCTTGAGGCTGTGCCTTGCTGAAGGTCTGAAGGCGGACGGTCGCGCCCGCGCCGCTACAATTTTTGAGTGAGCACGTCCCCGCCCGTCCCGGTTGAGCATCTCCGGCTGTTCCTGGCGCTGTGGCCAGGGCGTGGCGTGCGTGCCGACCTGGCCGCCCATGCCGAGGCTTGGCGCTGGGGCACCAAGGCCTTGCGGGTACTGCCCGCGAAGCTGCATATCACGCTGCATTTCATCGGAAGCGTCCCCCATGATCGCCTGCCCGAGCTGGTCGCGGGACTGAAGGTGCCGTTCAAGCCGTTCGATCTGAAACTGAATCAGCCCGAGCTATGGCGCCAGGGCCTGGCCGTGCTGCGCGCGGAGGAGGCGCCGGCCCGCCTGGTGCGCCTGCACGGCTTGCTGCGCGAAGCCCTGCAAGGCCTTGAACTGCCCACCGAGGAGCGTGAGTTCCGCCCCCACATCACACTGGCGCGCCACGCGAGAGGGGCCGTGCCGCCAGCGCAGCCCCCCATGGTGCGTTGGCATGTCGATGGTTACGCGCTGGTGGAGTCCAACCCGGACCCGGAGATTGGCTACCGCATCGTGCAGAGCTATTCGTGAGCTGACGCGGGTTTGTCAATGTTTTCAAGACGCTGAGTCAGCGGGCCCCGTGTTTATCTTCCGCGGCTGGACAACTACAGTCCTTCCATGACCCTTGGAAAGGACCCACGATGTCAAGCGCACCGCTTCCCACGCTGTTCGTCTCGCACGGCGCGCCGCTGTTCGCGATCGAGCCCGGCGAGACCGGGCCGGCGCTGGCGCGCTGGGCCCAAACCCTGAGCCAGTCGCATGAGCTGCGGGGCATCGTGCTCATGTCGCCGCACTGGATGGCGCGCACGCCGGCGGTGATGACCAATCCTGCCCCTGCCACCTGGCACGACTTCGGCGGCTTTCCGCAGGGCTTGTATGCGCTGCAATACCCGGCGCCCGGCAGCAACGCGCTGGGCCAGCAGGTGATCGACCTGCTGCAGGACGCGGGCATCGAGGCACAAGCGGATGCGAAGCGCCCGCTCGACCATGGCGCCTGGGTGCCCTTGATGCACCTGTTTCCGCAGGCCAATATCCCGGTGGTGCAGGTCGCGCTGCCGGCGGGCTACCAAGCGGCCCAGGTCCTGGCCATGGGGCGCGCGCTGCAGAGCCTGCGCGAGCAGGGTGTGCTGGTGATCGGCTCGGGCAGCATGACGCACAACCTGGCCGAGTTTTTCGGCGGCCAGCGCGAGCCCGCGCCCTATGTGCTTGAGTTCAGCCGCTGGGTCGAGTCGGCCATCGAGCGTGGCGATGTGCCTGCGCTGCTGGACTATCGCAGCCTCGCGCCGCACGCGAGTCGCGCGCACCCGAGCGAGGACCATTTCCTGCCGATCTTCTTCGCGCTGGGGGCCGCAGTTTGGGGCGGCGAGGGCGCTGCGAGACCCGAGTACCTCAGCCGCGAGGTGATGTACAGCATGCTCGCGATGGATTCGTTCGCGTTGCATGCAGTCCACTGAAGTGAAGGACCACCCCCGAAGCGCCTTCGGCGCCTCCCCCTCAAGGGGGCGCCACCAGCGGCCCGGCAAAGCCGGTTCCGCGGTGGCCCCCGCCTGTGCCGTCTGCTTTTATGCGTCGCGGGTCGTGCGCAGCGCGGTGGAGCAACTGAAATGACCGGGTTCATGAACCAAATTAGCAAGGAGTCCACGTTGGAACTACGTCTGCCGCTATCATTTTTGCAGCGACCCGCGAATTCCGCCGGCACCCGGCCCTGGCTGCTCGTGTTGATGCACGGCGTGGGCAGCAACGAGAGGGATCTGTTCGGCCTAACGGCCCATGTGCCGCCGAACTTCCACGTGCTGAGCCTGCGCGCGCCCCATGTGCTGGGACCCGGCTCGTACGCCTGGTTCGAGTTTGGCATCACGCCGGGCGGCGAGCGCCGCATCGATGAAGCGCAGGAGCTCGCGAGCCGCCAGCTGGTGGCGCAGACCGTTGCATCGGCCGCGCAGCAACTGGACGTGCCGCCCGAGCGTGTGGTCGTGGGCGGCTTCAGCCAGGGCGGCATCATGTCGCTGTCGCTGCTGCTGACCCAGCCGCAGCTGCTGCGGGGCGCGATGGTGCTGCACAGCCGCCTGCTGCCCCAGGTGCTGCCGTTGATCGCGCCGCCCGAGCAGCTGGAAGGCAAGCAGCTGTGGGTCAGCCACGGCCTGCAGGATCAGGTGATTGCGCTGGCCAGCGCGCGCGACATCCGCGAGCGTGTCTCGCGCCTGCCGTTGACGCTCAGCTACACCGAGTATCCGGGCGGACACGCCATCATGGCCGCCGAACTGGACGCGGCCATGAACTGGTTGCGAGCGATGACGGTCTGAACCGCCCTGCCGGCGCCGGCCGCCTCGGTCGATCAGACCACCGCGTCGGATCGCTGCACAGGCCGCCCCTCGGATCCCTTCGATCAGCCCGTCGAAAGAGGCAAGAAGCGCGGCGCGGCGGCCGCGTCCACCGCACCTCCTTTGCCAACGCTGTAGATGCTGCGCGCCACATTGTGCGGGTGAGCCGCGGCCTCGGCGATGCTCAGCACCGGTGCGAAACACGCGTCGCTGCCTTCGAGCAGGGCGCACCAGTGGGCGCGCGGGTGGCTCGCGAACAGCGCCGTGAAACGCGTCTTCAACGCTGGCCAGGCTGTCTTGTCATACTGCTCGGCCGGGTCCACGTCGGCGAGGCCCAGCTTGTCCAGCAGCAGCGCATAGAACTGCGGCTCCAGCGCCCCGAGCGTGATGAAACCGCCATCGGCACAGGCATAGACGTCGTAGAAGGGCGAGTCGTGGAACGGGCTGGGCCGCGGGCCATCGATCTGCCCGCTGGCGCGCACCATCTGCGCGATGCCACCCAGCATCGCCAGCACATCGACGATGGCAGCGTCCACCACGCGGCCGCGGCCGCTCGCGCGCGCCTCCAGCAGCGCACAGGCGATGCCGAAGGCCAGGCCCAGGGCACCGCTGGCATCGCCCACCACGGTCGGCGGCACGATCGGCCGCTCGCCGCGGTGCGCCGACAGCGACAGCAGCCCGGTCAGCGCCACGTAGTTCAGGTCGTGCCCGGCGGCCTGCGCCAGCGGCCCGCTCTGGCCCCAGCCGGTCATGCGGCCATAGACCAGCTTCGGGTTGCGCGCGGCACAGTCGACCGGCCCGAGGCCCAGCCGTTCCATCACGCCGGGACGGTTGCCTTCGATCAGCGCGTCCGATGCGGCCACGAGCGCCATCGCCTCGGCTCTTGCATCGGCTTGTTTCAGATCGAGCGGCACGACGGTCTTGCCGCGGCGCAGCGGGTTATCGGCCGCAGCGCCGAGCCGTTCGGTCACGGCGCCTGGTCGAGGCCGCGCGATCACGGTCACCTCGGCGCCCATGTCGGCCAGCATGCGGCCAGTCAGCGGGCCCGGGCCGATGCCTTCGAACTCGACGATGCGGATACCCGTCAACGGCGGCTTCATGCGCACAGCTTTCGCGCGATCAGGTCTTTCATGATCTCGCTGGTGCCGCCGTAGATGCGCTGGACGCGCGCATCGGCGTACAGCCGCGCGATCGGGTACTCGACCATGTAGCCGTAGCCGCCGAACAGCTGCAGGCACTCGTCGGTCACCTTGCCCTGCTGCTCGGTGCACCACCACTTGGCCATATAGGCGGCCTCCTGGTCGAGCGTGCCGTCGACCAGGCGCTGGATGCAGTCGTTGACGAAGCTGCGCACCACATGGGCCAGCGTTGCGCACTCGGCCAGCTTGAAGCGGGTGTTCTGGAAGTCGAACACCGTCTGGCCGAAGGCCTTGCGCTGCTGCGTGTATTCGAGCGTCAGTTCGACCGCACGTTCGATCGCTGCGGCTGCCGGCACGCAAAGGAAGAGGCGCTCATACGACAACTGGCTCATCAGCTGAATGAAGCCATCGCCCTCCTTCCCGCCCAGCAGCTGATCGGCCGGCACGCGCACGCCGTCGAAAAACAGCTCGGCGGTGTCCGAGGCATGCTGGCCCAGCTTCTCCAGCCGCCGGCCGACGCGAAAGCCCCCGAGGTCCTCGGTCTCCAGCACCACCAGCGACACTCCGCGGCTGCCGGCGTCGCCGGTGCGCACCGCCACCACCAGCAGGTTGGCGGTGAAGCCGTTGGTGATGAAGGTCTTGGCGCCGTCGATCACGTAGGCGTCGCCCTCGCGCCGGGCGCGGGTGCGCAGCGCCTTCAGGTCCGACCCGCAGCCGGGCTCGGTGAGCGCAATGCCGGCCAGCATCTCGCCGCTGGCGAGCTTCGGAAGCCAGCGCCGCTTCTGCGCCTCGGTGCCGTAGTCGAGGATGTAGTGCGCGGCGAGGTTGTGCACCCCGGTGTTGCCGGGAATCTCGGCCTTGGCCAGTTCGTCCTGCACCACCATCTGGTAGGCCAGCGAGGCGCCGGCGCCGCCGTAGCTTTCGTCCAGTTCGGGCAACAGGAAGCCCATTTGGCCAAAGGGGCGCCAGACCTCGCGCGGGATGAAGCCTTGGCGGCGCCAGCCGTCCAGATGCGGCGACAGCTCGCCGGCAATGTAGCGGCGCACCTGGTCGCGAAAGGCTTCAATGTCTTCGTCCATCCACCGATGGCGGTAGAGTTGTGGCAGCATGGCTCAGATCCCCGTGAGGCCGCCGCTGCACATCAGCGTCTGGCCGCTCACATAGTCGGACTCGGGGATGCACAGCAGGTAGACCGCACCCGCGGCCTCGTCGGGCGTGCCGCCACGGCCGAGTGGAATGCTGCGCTCCATCGCGGCCATGAGATCGGGGTTGACTCCGACCTTGATCTCGCGGCCCTCGATGTTGGCGGTGGACTCGCCCGCCGCGCTGGTGGTCAGGCGGGTCTTGATGAAGCCGTAGGCCACGCAGTTGACGGTGACGTTCATGCGGCCCCACTCCTTGGCCAGGGTCTGCGTCATGCCGACGATGCCGGCCTTGGCGGCGGAATAGTTGGTCTGGCCGGCGTTGCCGAACAGGCCCGCGACCGACGAGATGTTGACCACCTTGCGCACCACGCGCTGGCCGGCCTCGGTCTCGGCCTTGCCGAGGGCGCGGATGACCGGCTGCGCGGCGCGCAGGATGCGGAAAGGCGCCGTCAGGTGGCAGTCCATCATGGCGTACCACTGTTCGTCGGTCATCTTCTGGATCACGTTGTCCCAGGTGTAGCCGGCGTTGTTGACGATGATGTCCAGGCCCTTGTATTCGTTGACGGCGGTGCCGATGAAGCGCTCGGCGAAGTCCGGCGCGGTAACGCTGCCGACACAGGCCACGGCCTGGCCGCCGGCCTCGCGGATGGCCTGCACGGTCTCCTGCGCCGGCTCGGCGTCGAGGTCGTTGACGACGATGCGCGCGCCTTCGCTGGCCAGCTTGAACGCGATCGAGCGGCCGATGCCGCGGCCCGAGCCGGTGATGAGGGCGACCTTGCCTTCGAGTTTGCGTGTCATGGTGTGGTTCTCCTGAAAGGGTTCAAGGCAGGGCGACGAGCGCCTCGCCGACGATCTTGGTTTGTCCGAACTGGTTGGCGCTTTGCAGCTCGATGCGCACGCAGCGCTCGCCGTTGTGAGTTAGCTTCTCGACCACGCGGCCGCTGCAGCGCATCGCGTTGCCCAGGTGGGTGATGCCCTGGAAGCGGGCGTCGAAGCGGCGCAGCCGGCTTTGCGGCGCCCAGCCGGTGAGCAGTCGGCCGAGCCAGGCCATGCCCAGCATGCCCTGCGCGAAGACATCCGGCATGCCGGCGCGGCGCGCCACGTCGGTGTCGATGTGGATCGGGTTGTGGTCGCCGGAGGCGCCGGCAAACAGGGCCAGCGTCGTGCGGTCCACGGGCGGCAGTTGCAGCGCCGGCAGTTCGTCGCCGACTTGAACGGTGTCGAAGGCGAGTGGGTTCATGGTGGTGTCCGGTTAGTTGCGGCAGACGATGACCGTGCGCAGCTCGGCCACCAGCTCGCCCTGCTGGTTGGTGGCGCGCGCGGTTTTGACGACGAATTCGAGCGCGCCGTTCTTCTTGTCGTAGATGTCGCTGATGGTGGAGCGCACGGTCACCGTGTCGCCCACGCAGGCCGGCCGGTGGTAGCTGAAGCTCTGTTCACCATGCAGCAGCTTGGCGATCGGGATCTGCAAGTCCGTGAGCAGGCGGTCGGAGGCGCCCGAGTCGAGCTCGGCCGCGAACAGAAAGGTCGGCGGCGCGGGCAGGTCCGGGTAGCCGGCGTCGCGCGCGGCAGCCTGGTCGGTGTAGATGGGATCGGTCTCGCCGATCGCCTTGGCGAAGAACTGCAGCCGGCTGCGCTCGATGGGCAGCACCGACGCGGGCAGCTCGTGGCCTATCCATTTCTTGTCGATCATGAGGTTTCCTTTCAGACGCGTTCGTACAGCGTCACGACGCAGGCGCCGCCGAGACCCAGGTTGTGCTGCAGCGCCAGCCGCGCGCCTTCGACCTGGCGCTTCTCGGCCGTGCCGCGCAGTTGCTGGACCAGCTCGGTGCACTGCGCCAGGCCGGTGGCGCCCAGCGGATGGCCCTTGCTCAGCAGGCCGCCCGACGGGTTGGTGACCACCTTGCCGCCGTAGGTGTTGTCGCCGTCGACGACGAACTTCTCGGCGCCGCCGACCGGGCACAGGCCGAGCGCCTCGTAGCTGATCAACTCGTTGTGGGCGAAGCAGTCGTGCAGCTCGACCACGTCGATGTCCTGCGGGCCGACGCCGGCGGCGGCGTAAACCTGCTGCGCCGCGGCCTGGGCCATACTGAAGCCGACCACCTCGCGCATGTCGCGCGCCTCGAAGGTGACGGGGCGGTCGGTGGTCATCGCCTGCGCCCTGATGCGCACGCTGCGGTTCAGGCCATGGGCTTTGGCGAATTCGGCCGAGCAGACGATGGCCGCGGCCGCGCCGCAGGTCGGCGGGCAGGCCATCAGGCGCGTCATCACGCCGGGCCAGAGCATCGGCGAGGCCATCACGTCCTCTTCGCTCACCACGTTGCGGAACAGGGCCAGCGGGTTGTTCGCGGCGTGCCGGCTGGCCTTGGCGCGGATCTTCGCGAAGGTCTCGACCTTGGTGCCGAATTCCTTCATGTGCGCGAGGCCCGCGCCACCGAAGTAGCGCAGCGCCAGCGGCAGGTCGACGTCGACCAATTCGTCGGTGGCCTTGTCGAACCGCTCGAAGGGGCTGGGCCGGTCCGCGAACACGGCGCCGAGCGCGCCCGGGCTCATCTGCTCGAAGCCGAGGGCCAGCACGCAGTCGGCGGCACCGCTGGCCACCGCCTGGCGGGCCAGGAACAGCGCGGTCGAGCCGGTGGAGCAGTTGTTGTTCACGTTGACAACGGGGAGGCCGGTCATGCCGACCTCGTAGACCGCGCGCTGGCCGGCCGTGGAATCGCCGTAGACATAGCCCACGTAGGCCTGCTG
>Ga0187892_10000892_pt1 | contig 73949 bp, 63 predicted proteins | sample MA1701073metaG_FD_139345 | JGI IMG/M metagenome (GOLD analysis project Ga0187892, IMG submission 139345) | Bio-ooze microbial communities from a basaltic lava cave in the Kipuka Kanohina Cave System on the Island of Hawaii, USA - MA170107-3 metaG ...
CGTCAATCGTCTCACTGCGGAAACCGTAATTCATGGTTCGTGCGAGGCTAGCAGAAGTGGTGGCCTGATTTCTAGTGTCAAAATTGGCCACGCGAATTACCTGTGACGTGGCGGCAGATCATCGCCGCCCTTCCTGAGCCGGGGGCGTTAGCCCCCGGAGTGTCCGGGGCATCTGGTCGCCAGCGTCGGCGGGTGGTGGGTGGCTGGGGCTAAGGCCGATAGGCCGTGCCCCAGTCGAAGCACGTTTTCGGTGTGAACTCAATCGGCGCGCTGCTGGGGCACGCTTCGCTTTGCCCCAGCCACCCGGCGTGCGGCCGACGCAATCGCGGTACGGTTTTCTTGCGCCGCTCGCCAAGGTATGTTTTGTACTGAGGATCATGCACACATGACGAGCGGACACGACAGTCATCCGAGCGCCAGCGATTTTCAGATCGACGTGGCGGAACGCGTTAAGCGACTGCCCCCGTACCTGTTCGGCCGCATCAATGCGCTCAAGTATCGCAAGCGGCGATCCGGCGCAGACGTGATTGATCTGGGCATGGGCAACCCGAGCGATCCGCCACAGCCATTGGTGATCGAAAAATTGGCCGAGGCGGCGCGCGACCCGGACAACCACGGCTACAGCGCCTCGAACGGAATCCTGAACCTCCGCCGCGAGGTGGCCGCCAAGTACGTCAAGAAATGGGGCGTGCGGCTCGACCCCGAGTCGGAAACGATCGTCTGCCTGGGATCGAAGGAAGGCTTCAGCCATATGTGCCTGGCGCTGATGGGGCCGGGCGATACGGCGATTGTCCCAGCGCCCACGTTTCCGGTGCACAGCCATGCCGTGGCTCTGGCCTCGGGCAACGCGATCTCGCTGGAGGTGGCCGATAGCGCCAAGTTCTTATCGAACGTGGCCTACACCTGCCAGCACCTGTACCCCAAGCCGAAGCTCCTGATCGTCAACTATCCCCACAACCCCTCCAGCGTGACGGTGGAGCCGGAGTTCTTCGCCGAGGTGGTGAAGCTGGCCAAGCGATTTGGGCTGTTGGTGATCAGCGACGCGGCCTATGCGGACGTGGCGTTCGATGGGTACCAGCCACCCAGCTTCTTGGCGGCTCCCGGCGCGATCGACGTGGGCGTGGAATTTACCACGATGAGCAAAGGCTACAACATGGCCGGTTGGCGCGTCGGCTATTGCTGCGGCAACGCCGAGATGATCCGCGCGCTGGCCACGATCAAGGCGTATTACGACTACGGGATGTTTCTGCCGATCCAGGTCGCGGCAATCATGGCGCTGCGACACACCGACGCGGCCGTGGAAGAACAAGCGGCACTGTATCAGCGGCGCCGCGACGTGCTGTGCGAGGGGCTGACGCGAATCGGTTGGGACATCACGCCGCCGCGCGCCGGGATGTTCGTCTGGGCCAAGATACCCGAGCGGTTTAGCGAGCGGATGAGCTCCATCGACTTTGCCATGAAGCTGCTGGACGAGGGTGACGTGGCGGTGAGCCCGGGCGGTGGATTTGGCCCGGCCGGCGAAGGTTACTTGCGGCTGGCGCTGGTGGAGAACGAAAGCCGCTTACGGCAGGCGGTCCGGCAGATCGGCCGGTGCTTGGGGTCCGACGCGACGACCGCACCGGCGCCCGTGCCACGCTCGCAATTGCCGGCGTGAGCTTCGATATGTGATCGCTGCAAGTCGATGCAGCGAGCCGACGGCTTGATGCCGGCGGTCCGGCGGCGCTGATAAACCTCGCGCTAGCTCGTCAACGCTTTCGCCTTGCGCGTGCGCGGACTAGAATCAGTTCTGAACCATCGCGCGGACGTCGCGCAAAAAAAATGGAGGGCCCTTGCTCGCCGGGACAAGAGCCCTCCCAATTGCGGCTGTCCGGATGCGATGAGACAATACTGCCCCATCGGTCCGGAGACCCACAGCCTTAGTACGGCCTATCGGGCGTTGGTGCCGCGCGACTTTAATACGCGCCGGCGCAGCGCCACAACCGTTTGCGTAGGCGGATCGCAATGATGACCAAGACCGCAAAGCTTGCGCTGGAGGACGGCACCGTCTTTGCCGGCTCGCAGTTCGGCGCCGAAGGCGAAGTCGACGGCGAGGTGTGTTTCAACACCTCGATGACCGGATATCAGGAGATCCTGACCGATCCCAGCTATCGCGGCCAGATCGTGGCCATGACTTATCCCCAGATCGGCAACTACGGAGTCAACCAGGCCGACGTGGAGAGCACCGGGCCTAAGCTGGCCGGGTTCGTGGTTCGCGAGGTCTCGCGCCTCGACAGCAATTTCCGCTCCGAAGGACACCTGCACGATTACCTGGCCGCCCACGGAATTGTGGGGCTCGCCGGAATCGACACGCGCGCCCTCGTGCGGCGCCTGCGCATCCGTGGCGCGATGAAGGGCGTGCTCTCGACCGTGGACCTCAACGATGCCAGCCTGGTGGCCAAGGCCGTGGCGAGCCCTGGCCTCCTGGGTCGCGACCTGGTGCGCGAGGTCGTGCCCGAGCGCGCATGCGGCTGGACCGAAGACCTCGACCCATTGGCCACGCTGGCGTCGGCCGCGGAAGGTGCACCGCCAACCAAGAGCCGGCCGCACGTCGTGGCGCTCGATTACGGTATGAAATGGAATATCGCGCGGCACCTGCACCAGCTTGGCTGCCGCGTAACGGTCGTGCCGGGCACGGCCACGGCCGACGACGTGTTGAAGCTCGATCCCGACGGCGTGTTCCTCTCGAACGGCCCTGGCGACCCAGAGCCGCTTACCTACGCAATCCGTACGATCCGCGAGCTATTGGGCCGGAAACCGATCTTCGGAATCTGCCTGGGGCACCAGCTTTTGTCGCTGGCCTGCGGGGCCAAGACGTTCAAGCTCAAGTTCGGACACCGTGGAGCGAACCAGCCGGTGCTCAACTTGCAGACGGGCTGCGTCGAGATCACCTCGCAGAATCACGGGTTCGCCGTGGAAGAGGCGAGCCTTCCGGCGGATCTCGAAGTCACGCACCGCAATCTCAACGACGACACGATCGAAGGCGTCCGCCACCGCCGCCTGCCGGCCTTCAGCGTGCAGTACCACCCCGAAGCCTCGGCCGGCCCGCACGACAGCCGCTACTTGTTTGGACAGCTTCGGGAGTTGTTAATCTCTTAAGCGAGCAGGCAGGCACGCGACGGCACGCCGAGCGTGCCTGTTAGTGTGGTGAGCGTCGCCGCTCAAGGATGTCCAGCACAAGCTGCCCCGCTGTCCAACATTCCGCGTAGATTCGTTGGATATCGTCGGCGCCGTATTCAGTGCTAAACTGCAATGCGACTCCCGAGAAGAACCACGGCCATGACATTCCGTCGTCATCGACTAGCAATAGGCGCAGTGGATCGCCGGGGACGAAGTGATGATTCGGCCAGCCGAGGTCGTCTCGAATCAATTCGAGGACGGGTAATACTTCCTTCAGTGGCTTGGGAAACGTAGCCCATGCGCGATGCGGGAAGGTGGCCCGGCTGTTCAACTGCTTCAGAATCGATTCGTGGCCATGGCATCGGTTCGGCGCCAAGACCAGTCGTGGAAATGTACGCACCAACCGTCGTTCAAGCCAATTCGGCAGTCGATTCAGACCCTGTCGCGAAACCTGCGCCTCGACAACTGGATCGATGTGGAGCGGGGAATAATCTATCGCATCATCGCGCGACATCGGTCAGGCTATGAAGTAGTCGTTGGTTGCGGCGGCGAAGTCAGAAAATTAACGGCATTTCCAACCGCAGTATATCGAGAATCCCGCTTCCACCAACGCAGTGCCTGCCATAGAGCCCCGCGCGACCGACTTTGCCGCGGCAATTCGTGGCCGAAGACTGACACGTGTGCCCGCATCCATCAAGCGTGCCGCGATGCGGTCATACGTTCTTCTTCGTAAGGCGGTAATCCGAGAACGTTCTGGCGCCGGAAGCTTGTCAATGGACTCCATAGCGTCTCTCAGACGTTGGGCGACGAGCTTCTGGATCGTCGTTTTGTCACCGAACGGTGTTCGTGCGAGGATGTCCGACGGCTTTCGAATCTCCCAGTGCGTGAAGGTCAACACGGTTCCTGCCCCGGTCGCAGCACTGCTCGCTAATCCAAGTTGCCCCGCGAGCGACTTGTGGATCTGTACTTCGCAGTCGCACCAGCAGTTCACGACGTTGCCGGCCGCCTTCAGTGCCTCCGCATATACGTAGTCCGATGCTCGTGCGTCTCCCGTATAGAGCCATCGCCACCAATTGGCCGGATTCATACCACCGCCACGATTACCGCCCGGTCTTGTTCGCTGCCGGATTTCGCGCCTCAAGCGATCAACGTTTCTTTCCACCGCCATTGCCAACCCTCCTCGGCCCACTGAGTCGGTCATTCCGTCGGCGCATCCGATCAATTCGCCCTCGGACGCGGATCGTATTCTGCGCCATCGGCGAATTGTGGAACACTGGCCGATTGGCCGGATTGACAACGGCTGCGACGTTTACTGCTCGAGAGGGTGGACCGCCAGCATGAAGCCGGCGGCTCGTACACGGTTTGCGTGGCGGCGCGGTTTCTACGCCTTGCCGCTCATTGCCTCGGCGAGAATCTTCGAGGTGCTTTCGCGCATGATGCGCGGGTCGACTTGCTTGCCGGCCATGAGCGTCTGGCGGACTTCCTTGCCGGAGATGAAAAGCGGCTTTTCGTCCTTGTGGTTTTCCATGAGATCCACGCGACCGATCGACTCGTAATAGGCCGCGAAGCCCACGTTCACTGGCTTGATCAATAGCTCCCCGCCGAGCTTTTGAAAAATTTCTTGTGCATCGAAGTCGCCCCAGATGGCGGTGCCGTCGTGATAGGGCGCATCGGCGTGCTTGCGGCCGATGATGATGTCGGTGAAGCCGTAGTTCTGGCGATAAATGCCGTGCATCACCGCCTCTTTTGGGCCGCCGTAGAACATCTTGATGTCGAGGCCAAGCAGGATCACACAGTCGGGCACCGCTTCGCCGCGGCCGGACCAGAGCTTCTGATCGCTGTCCCCTTGACCGATACCGCGCGACTCGATCAGCGCCTCGTAAGTGTGCATCCGCACGTCGGCATGGACGTCGTCTCCTTTGGTTTCACCAATTAACGGATTCAGACAGGCCCCGGCGTTGTGCCCAGCGCGCAGCAGCGTCTCCAGCCCGTAGACGAGCGCGTACTCATGGGCGCGGTGCAAGGGGTTGCGCGTTTGGAACGCGACGACGCGGTTCCAACCCATCTGGGCCAAGAGCCGCCGCACTTCGCGCGGGGAAAGGACGTACTTGCCGAACTTGGGATGCTTGGGCTGCGGCAGAACGCGCAATGTTCCGCCCAGCAGGTGCGTTTTCGTGGCGTCGCCGACCAGGACCATGTCGGCGCCGGGATGATCAGTGCGCTCGGTCCCATAGACGCTCTTCAGATATCGCTTCTTGTCCCACGGAAAGACGTCGGTGATGTCCAACGTGGCAACGATCTCGCCGGCCATGTTGGTCAGGGCAACTCTTTGTCCGGCCTTGAGGCTGGCAGCCAGCTCGGCCTCGACGGGAAGTGAGATGGGAATCGTCCAGGCGTATCGCTTGCCGTTGTGCAGGATCATGGCCTCCTCCAACACACGGTTGTAGGCGGCCGAGTCCATCGGACCCTTGAGCGGGCCCAGCGCGCCATCGCCGAAGCGGTAGACGCTCGACAGGTCGGCATCGGAGACGGGCACCTTGGTAAGACGAGCCGCCTCGCCGCGAAACGCGACGATTTCGCCTTCGGGCACCTGGCAAGATACGGGTTCGCTCAAGCCACCATGCGGGGTGATCAGATCAGGCATCCGAGATAATCCTCGTTTACAAGTGCGACACAACGGCGGCCGGGCGGAACCACACCGAGAGCCGGGGCGTTCATCCCCCCGGTCAGACGATTACAATTATCTCAAGCGGTCCCGGCCGCGAAAGGCGGCTAGTATAGGTGAAACGAAGTACCCTCTCAACCGTGCGCGTCGCGCGGGCGAATCTCCAAAATCACGCTCTCCGCCTTCGTCCACGCCAGAGGGTAACGGGCGACGCGACGCAGCTCAAACACCTTCGTCAGGCCCGCCTCGCGAGCCTTCTGGCGCTCCTCGACCCATGCCGGACCTTTGAGGATCAACGCTCGGTCGAACGCCCCGACATGCGGCGCTAACCACGAAAGCAATACGTGCAGCCGCGCGACCGCACGGCCCACTAATGTGTCGTACGCGTGGTCTGCCAGGTGCTCTTGCACGCGCACCTGATGGACCTTCGCCGGCAGACCGAGCTCCGCCACAATCTGTTGGACGACACGAGCCTTTTTGCCGACGGCGTCGATCAGCGTCAGCCTTAGGTCCGGCCGCAGAATGGCCAAAACCACGCCCGGTACGCCTCCCCCGGTGCCCACATCGAGCACACTTTCGCCCGGCTCCAAAAGTTCGGCCAGAGCACGCGAATCGACCAGATCGCGCGCGAAAAACTTCTCGAAATCGGTGTGCCGCGTGAGGTTGAGCTTCGTGTTCCAGTTCCATAGCAGCCGGCAGTAATTTTCCAGTTGAGCGACCTGATCGGCCGGCAACTCCTGACCGTGTCGCGCAAGTATCTCGGCCAGCGATTCGTTCGTCTTTCTGGCTGGATTCTCGTTGAACTCCATGTATGCGTTCGATCCGTTGATTGGCCCGTCTTCTCGACTTTGGGCTAGAGTTTCCTTGTCGGCCACCGTGTTGACGGGCGAGCCGAGGACGTAAGCCGCCGCGTTGGCCAAACTACGATATCATGCGGTTATAGCCGTGATTGCAGGAGAGTCGATTGTGAGCGAGCCATTGATCACCGTCTCGGGCTTGCGTGGGATTGTGGGCGAGAGCCTGACACCCGAGGTGGCCGTGCGGTACGCCTGCTCCTTCGCGACCGAGGCGCCCGAGGGCGCAATCATCATCACGCGCGACGGGCGCGCGACGGGCGAGATGCTGGCGGAGGCGATTCGCGTTGGACTGGCCGCGGTGGGACGCGATTCGATCGACGCCGGAGTCGCTGCCACACCGACCACGGGCGTGCTCGTGCGCCACAGTCGAGCGGCCGGTGGAATTCAAATTACCGCCAGCCATAACCCGCCGGAATACAACGGCCTGAAGCTATTTGCGGCCGACGGTGGTGTGTTGAGCGCCGCGGCCGGACGGAAGGTGCTCCAGAGATACCGTGACGGCACGGCGATCGCAGTTCTATGTGACGCGCCCGGCCTATCCAGGTCGCTTGCCGATACGACGAACGAACACTTGGGGCTCGTGGCCGCGGCGGTCGAGGTCGAGCGGATCCGGCGTCGCCGCTTCCGCGTGCTCTTGGATGCGAACCACGGCTCGGGCTCGGTGCTGGGCCGGCGCCTGCTGGAAGAGTTCGGCTGCACGGTAACGGTCTTGGGCGGTGAGCCGGATGGGCGCTTTGCGCATCCGCCCGAGCCAACGGCCGAGAACCTTGCCGGTGTGTTGCGGAAGGTCACCGAATGCGGAGCCGAGATCGGTTTCTGCCAAGATCCGGACGCGGACCGGCTGGCGATTGTCGACGAGCGTGGACGGTATCTGGGAGAAGAGTACACGTTGGCGATGTGCGTCGATCACGTGCTGCGCAGGCGACGCGGTCCGATTGTCACCAACTGCTCGACGAGCCGAATGTCGCAGGACCTGGCCGAGCGGTATGAAGTGCCGTTTTTCCGTTCGGCCGTCGGCGAAGCCAATGTGGTCGAGGTGATGCGCGCGAAAGGCGCAATCCTCGGCGGCGAAGGTAACGGCGGCGTGATCGATTCGCGCGTGGGGTTTGTGCGCGACAGTTTCATCGGCATGGCGCTGGTGCTCGAGGCGATGGCCGAGCGCGGCATGAGCGTGGGCGCATTGGCCGACGAGCTGCCGCGCTATGAAATCGTGAAAACCAGGTTCACACTTGGGCCCGAGCGCGTAGCCAAGGCGCTCGACGCGCTCGAGAAATATTTCTGCGATGCCACGGCGGACCGCCTCGATGGACTGCGCCTCGACTGGCACGACAAGTGGCTCCTCGTCCGCGCCAGCAACACCGAACCCATTATCCGCGCCATCGCCGAAGCACCCATCAAGTCCGAAGCGGAACGGCTGTGCGCCGAAGCGGCGGAAGTAGTACACGGACGATGACGCACCACGTCATCAACACGATCAGACTCCCGCCCATCCACCACAGGCCGCGTTCGAAGCTTTCGGGCCAATAGCGGAAGACCAACCGGCCCTTGCCCGCTGCTACGACCACGCCGCGCAGCGCGTAGTTCGTTCGCAGAATCGGCACTTCGCGATCGTTGAGATATGCCTTCCAGCCCGTGTACCAAAGGTCCGAGAGCACGACGAGACCCGGCGTTCGCATGTCCAGGTCGATGGTTACCTCGCTGGGTACCTCCGCGACGATGCGAGCCGTGCCGTGGCAGGAGCTCGGCAGGTCGACCGGGGCGTCGACATACGCAACGTGGCGCGGATCGAAGTCGCGCCTGATCAAGCGCTGGAATAGCGCCCTCTTGTCCACGACCGTCTCGACGCGCCGCGGCACGTGAACACGTGCGACATACGACGGATTCTCCACGACGTAATAATCCAGCACCGCCACCAACGGCTGGTCACTCGGCTGAGGTACGCCGCGCAGCACACGGTAGCGGACTCCCAGCATATCGAGGATCGGCGAGGGCACGGCCGGAAACCATTGCACGGCCGCGTACGGGAAACGGTGAAACTCGACTCGCGGGAATTGCAGTTGGCACAGCGCCAGCAGCTCCACCAGGTGGGCTGGGTCCGCGCCGTCGTAGCCGCGGATGTCGCGCAGATGATGCACCTGGTTAAGGCAGGCAGGCAGGCAATACCAGCCGCAGATGCGCCCCGGCGGCGCGTGCTGGAGGTATTCGAGCACCGGCACGGCGCTTGCCGGATAGTAAAGGGCCGGATCGCATTGAGGGCTGACACCGTAGCTGGTGGCGATCAGCTCGGCCAAGACCAACAGCGCCACGGTCGCCAAAAGCCCAGCGCGCCAACGGACTCGCACAAACACCGCCAACCACAGCGCGGCCGCCACCACGCATAGTACGCCGCTGATGATATACATCCACGTGAACCAGCGCTGGACGACGAGTGCTTCCTCTTCGTTGATTCGCAGCCTTTCTTGAAGCTGCGATAGCGAGTCGACGCCGGGCGGCGGCGTACCAGCTCGCCAGAAACAGAACGCGCCCAAAAGCACAATCACGGCCAAGGGAACGACGTGCCAGCGCCGCGGCCGAACTTCCCCTCGGCGCAGCGCCTCCAGGCCCGTGACTCCCAGAGCCAGCACGCACCAGGCGGTGACGAGCACAAAGCGATTGTTCTTGAGTAGTGTGAAGGGAAAGTACGAGAACAGTTCCACCACGATTGGAATGCCCAATACAGCGCTTGCGGCAAAGAGTCCCAGCACGATCCAAAAGACGGTGCGGCTGCGCTCGCTCGTGCGGCACCATGCCAAGGGGGCCAGGAAAAGCGCGACCAGAAACCCCGCGTAACCGGCTGGAGCGCCTTCTTGTCGGTTGCCGACGATCAGGTATCGGCTCCAGCGGTCGGAGGCGCCGTGGCAATAGGGAAGCACGAACTGCGGCACGGCCAAGGCCCCGATGCTGCCGACTTCGACCTTGGCCTCCTGTCGACGCGCGACGCGGTTGCTCGTGCGGAGATATTCGGCCGTGGGGAGGTTTTGCGGTGCCGAGAGGCCGAATCCCAGGAGCCAACCGGCCACGGCGGCGGCGATGGACGCAGCGAGCGAAACTGTGATTCCACGCGAGCCATGGTCATGGAAAAGGCACCAGATGCAGTATAGACCGCTTGCCAAAAGGACATGTGCTCCGGTGGCGGCATGGCCGCTGAGCATAATGCACGCGGTCACGATCGCCAGCCCCGCGCCTCCCCAGCCCCAAGGTCGGCGAACCGCCGAATCCACCGCGTACAGCGCCCAAGGCAGCCACACGGCCACGTGACTCGGCGGATACCCGCGCCACAGGATCAAGAATCCTAAGAGCGGAAAGCACCACGCGCCCAACGCAGCCGGCCAAAACCCCACGCCCATGGCGCGCCTGAAAAACAGAAACGCCCCGAGCGCGCCCACGACACTTTTGAGCAGTTGGACCCAGGCAATCGTCCACGGCCCAGGGAATAAGTAGTCCAGCAGGCGGAAAGGTGAAAAAACCGCGGTATTGTTGGCCGCCATGAAAGGCGCGCCGCAGTAGTTGTACGGGTTCCAAAGCGGCAGCCGACCGGCGCGAACCTCCTCGGCGGCAAACCGGCGGCGAAACTCGATCGCCAGCACCTCGTCCGACAGAATCCGGTTCTGCGGCCGGAAGTCACGCGTCTCCGAGGTGTGCGGCATGTAATATGTCTTGCTGGCCAGAATATCGAGCGGCAAGAGGACCTTGCTGCCGACGAGCGAAGGGCCGTAGAGAATTGCCTGCGAAAGCACGATCCCGGCTACCACGATCACCAGCCGCCCCAGCCGGCCGCCACGCGACGGGCCTCTCAAAGGAGCGGCCGACACGCGGACTTCCGACGCTCCGGCGGAAGGCAAGACGGACTCGGCAGGTACGCTTGTCATGAGTATTTCCATCCTACGCGAACCAGCGGCTCGTTGCAGCGAAGGTGCGCGCCTGTAGCCGGACTCACTGAGGCCGGACGCGCCGATCGACAGCGTACGCCAAGGCCAGCCTCACTGAACTCCGGCTACAGCCGTTGCGGCCGCCGCCTAGCGGAGTAGCTTGAGCACAATGTCTCGATTCCGATCTGACGTCGCCATTGCCGCGTGCCTGGTGCTGTTGACCACGGCCGCGTTCTATCAAGTGGCCGGTCACGATTTCGTGCGGATCGACGACAACGATTACGTGACCGACAACGCGATGGTCCGCCGCGGTCTATCGCGCGAGGGAATCGTTTGGGCGTTCACCACCGGTCGCTCCGCCAACTGGCATCCACTCACCTGGCTCTCGCACCTGGCGGACTGCACGATTTATGGACTCGACGCGCGGGGCCATCATCTGACCAACCTTGCGCTTCACGTGGCCAACACGGTGCTGCTGTTCGTCGTGCTGCGGCGGATGACCGCCGGCGAAGATTCGCTCTGGCCGTCGGCGGTCGTGGCGGCGTTGTTTGGCGTGCACCCGCTGCACGTGGAGAGCGTCGCTTGGGTGGCCGAGCGTAAAGACGTGTTGAGCACGCTGTTTTGGATGCTGACGATGTGGGCGTACGCGTGGTATGCCGCACGGCCTGGCGTGACTCGGTACGTTGCCGTTGCCGTCTTGCTCGCACTGGGACTTATGTGCAAGCCGATGCTGGTGACATTGCCTTTCGTGTTGTTGCTCTTGGATTATTGGCCGCTGGGGCGGACGATGGAACGCGGCGCCGACACCCCCTCAACCTACCCAATCCCCCTGGGGGAGAGAAAGGGGTTTGCCGGCCGACACAGAACGGTTGGCCTCGCCGTTGAGAAATTGCCGCTCTTTGCGCTCTCGGCTGCTTCGTGCGTAGTTACATTCCTCGTGCAGCGTCAGGGGGGCGCGGTGCAGGCGCTCGATGTGAGCCCGCTTTGGCAACGCCTCGCCAATGCGCTGATCTCCTACGGCACCTATTTGCGGCGGACTGTTTGGCCCTCGGACCTGGCATTTTTCTACCCGGTGCCGCGCGAGGCCATCGTCGCAAAGGGATTTCTCTATCCGCCGGTCGCCTTCGGCTTCGTGTTGATCGTTTCGGTCACGGTCGCGGTCTGTTGGCTCGCGCGGCGGCACAGGTACTTGCCGGTGGGTTGGTTCTGGTACCTCGGGACGCTCGTACCGGTAATTGGGCTGGTGCAGGTCGGCGACCAGGCGCTTGCCGACCGCTACACCTATGTGCCGCTGGTGGGCATCTTCATCATGGTGGCGTGGGGCGCGTGGGAGCTCGCCGGGCCGCGCAGAGTGCCGCGAGCCGTGGCCACCGCCGTCGCCGCGGCGGCAATTCTTGCCTGCACGCTGCTTACTTGGAAACAGGTCGGCTACTGGTGCGACACGGGGGCACTGGCCGAGCGCGCACTGGCGGTCACCGTGAACAACCCGCTGGCGACGTATCTCGACGGCGTGGCGCATTTGGCGCGACGGGACCTCGACGGCGCGATGCAGCGATTCGAGCAGACGCTCGAGCTCAAACCCGGCGACCTGACCGCGCGGTTCGACCTGGCGACACTTTTGATGGAGGATGGCCAGCTTGACCGTGCGGCACGCCATTACCTGGCCTGCACTAAGATCAAACCGGAGTCGGCCGTCGGCTATGCGGGGCTGGGCGCGGTGCTGGCGCGGCAGGGCAATCTGGACGCGGCCGCGGCGCAGCTTGGGCGCGCGATCGAATTGGATGGCGACCGCGCCGAGTACCGCGTCAACATGGCCATGATTCTGGTCCGATTGCAACGCTGGGACGAGGCGGCCGGTCATATTCGCTCGGCCGTCATGAGCGAGCCCGAACGCCTCGGCGCGGAGCGTACGTTGGGTGATGTGTTGGTGCACGAGGGAAAACTCGACGAGGCATTTCGTGCCTACAGCGCGGCGTTGCGGATTGATCCGCGCGACGCCGGCGCCCACGCCGGCCTGGGATCGTTATTGCTCGCCCAGCGGAGACCCCTTGAGGCGATCACCCATTGGCGGCAGGCGATCGAGCTCGACCCGGCGCTGATGGCCGTGGCGAACAACCTCGCCTGGGTATTGGCCACGAATCGCGCGGCGGATGTGCGAAATGGCCGCGAAGCAGTCGAGCTGGCGAAGCGCGTATGCGAAGCGACGCGTTTTCAAGACCCCGCGTCGCTCGATACGCTGGCGGCCGCGTACGCGGAGGTGGGCCAGTTCGATTCGGCAGTGAAAACCGCCGCCCAGGCAGCCGATCTCTCAGTGGCGGTAGGCAACCCACTTCTGGCCGACCAAATCCGCAAACGGCTTGAACTATACCAGGCCGGCCGGACGCACCGTGAGTGAACACCCACGAGCTTGGCGTCTCTCAGAACGCTTTTGACCGCGCGTGCCGATCGTGATAGGCTTGGTGAAGACAGTATGGGAGGAAGATGAATGTCAGCTTCCTATTCATCGGAGCTGGCGGAGCTCGTGAAGCAAGAGCTCGCCACTGGAAAGTACGGCTCGGAGGAGGAGTTGCTTTTGGCGGCTGTGCGATCGCTGCAAGAGCGTGACGCATGGCATGACGAATTCAGGCGAAATCTGCGACGGCGCCTTGATCGGCTCGATCGCGGTGAGGGGATCGAGCTCGACGACGAGGATGCACTCAAGCAGTTCTTCGAGGATGTGAAATCGCGCGGTCGCCAGCGCCTTGAGGCTCACAAGGGCGGCTCATGAGCCGCTCTTCGCTGGGCTCAGAAGTTGAAGGCGATTTGGACGAAATCTGGGATCTCATCGGCATTCAACGGCAAAACCCGGCTGCCGCAAATCGTTGCATCGACAAGCTCTATGAAGCGTTCGCCTTACTTGCCTCCCAGCCGTTGTTGGGACAGCTACGAGAAGATCTGGGCCAAAACATCCGGTTGTTTGTGGTGGGATGGTTTGTCGTTCTCTTTAGGCCAACAGACTACGGTATCCAGGTAGCACAGGTGGTGCACTCAGCGCGCGATATCGACGGACTCGCACGTACGAAGCGGCTGACTTAAATCGCGACGAGTGGACGGCAAGATCGTCAGAGCAGCGAATCCACCAGCCGCGCGATGTTCTGGACCGTTTTGGTCACGAGCGGCCGGCGCCGCCACTCATCGAGCGTGATCTTGTGCGATGCGGCGAAGGCCTGTTGCTGAATGTCGCGCAGTCGCGCCACCACGCGCGGATCGTACACCAGCAGGCTGACTTCCTCGTTCAACAGGAACGAACGGAGATCGAAGTTGCTCGATCCGACGAGCGCCACGCTGTCGTCAATCGTCAGGTGCTTGGCGTGCAGAAACCGCGGCTGGTAGACGTGGATCGCGATGCCGGCGGCCAGCAGGTCCTCGTAATACGACCGCTGCGCGAAGCAGACGAGGAACTGGTCGGCCGCCTGGGAAACGATCAAGTGCACCGCGACCCCGCGCAACACCGCGGTCTGCATCGCTTGCAGCAGCGGCTCGTCGGGAATGAAGTAGGGGGTGGTCATGACAACGCGCTCTTGCGCGGCATGGACCAGCGCCACGATGAGCCGCTGATTGTTCGCATGGCTGTAGCTGGGTCCGCTCGGAAGAATTTGCGCCGCGATGTCCCCGCTCGAGGCGACCGGCTCGGGAAAGAACTCCGCATCGTGCAGCGGCTGGCCCGTTTCGAGGAAGCGATCCGCCAGGTAGACGGCCTGCAATTGCCGGCACACCGGGCCCGTGACCCGCGCCACCAGCTCCTCGTAGACGATTGGCGCCTTGAAGTCGGCATCGACCAGGTTTTGCGAGCCAACGTAGGCCACCTGCCCGTCGATCACGGCGATCTTGCGATGATTGCGGAGGTCGAATCGCGCGCGGTCGCGCCCCAACAGCCGGACCGGCAGCGATTCGAGAACTTCGACTCCACCGGCGCGCATGCGCGGGGCGAGCGACCGCCGCGCGCCTTTCGACCCCAAGCTGTCGATGAGCACGCGGCACGTCACGCCACGCGACACAGCGCGAAGCAACGCGTCGGCGACGCGGTGGCCGGTGCGGTCATCAGCAAAGATGTAGTACAGCAAGTGGACGTGACGCCCAGCGAGGTCGATATCGGCGATCAGGCGTTCGATCGTCCCGTCGTAGTCGTTCAGCAATTCCACCTCGTTGCCACCGAGGATCGGAAAGTCGCCCAGGTTCTTGGCCAAGGTCACGGCGCGCAAAAACTGCGGCGGCAGCTCGGGATGAATCGCGCAAGGCTGAAAGTAACGCTGGCCGGTGGTGCGAATCGTCTGAGAGATGCGCTCTTGCATCCGACGGCGATTGGAGGGCACATAGGGCCGGCCGAATATCGCGTAGAGAATCAACCCCGGCCAGGGAAGCACAAAGATCAACAAGAGCCAGGTGCGCGCCGCGGCCGGACTGCGCCGCTGGGGCACATAGACCAGCATGATGAGCCGTATGACCCATTCGCTGAGCAAGTAGATCGCGGTCCAGTGGAGCATGGATAAAGGTCCTACTTTTTGGCGATTGGCCGTTGTCAAAAGTCGTTCCGTATTCTAACCGCGAACAATGGCACAGACGCATGGATTCGATGCTCGCGGACGATCGTTGACGTTGCCGGCCGCAACAGGGCACCACACAATGACGATGAAGCGACGGTCTGGCTCGTCGAGCAGTCGCAGTTTGAACTCGGAGATTGCATCATGCCCCCGCTTGATGGAATTCATGTCCTGGATCTCTCGCTCCTCCTGCCCGGCCCATTGTGTACGCAGATCCTGCGCGACATGGGGGCGCGCGTTACCAAGATCGAGCCGCCGCCGCCGGGCGACTACATGGCACACTGGCCGCCGTTGGTCGGCGACGTGGCGGCCACCTATGTGGCGGTGAACCGTGGCAAGGAGATCATCTCGCTCGATTTGAAGCAGTCAGCGGGGATCGAGCGGTTTTACGAGTTGCTCAAGACCGCCGACGTGGTCGTCGATGGCTTCCGCCCCGGGGTGATCGACAAGCTGGGGATCGGCTACGAGCGGCTGAGCGCGGCCAACCCCAGGATCGTGCTGTGCAGTATCTCCGGCTATGGGCAGAGCGGGCCGCTGGTGTTGCGCGGCGGGCACGATCTCAATTACCAGGCGCTCGCGGGCGTGCTCTCCATCTCGGGCGGAGAGGGACCCGCGCCGCCCATGCCGCCGCTTCAGGTGGCCGACACCGCCGCTGGCTCGTACGCCGCGGCCATGCTCATCCTGGCGGCGCTCTTGGAGCGCGAGCGGACGGGGCGCGGCCGCCACGTCGACGTCAGCATGGCCGAGCAATTGCTTCCCTTGATGACGACGCTTTACGCGGCGAGCGACGTCACCGGGTGCAACCCACGGCGCGACGGCGAGATTCTGAGCGGCGGCGCGCCGTGCTATCGCATCTTTCGCACCGCTGACGCCAAGTACATGTCCGTCGGGGCTCTTGAGCCGAAGTTCTGGCAGGCGGTGATCGAGGGACTGGGAATGCCGGAGTTGGCCGAGTACGCCCACTTGGGAGACGAGCGAGCAGGCGAGCTGACCGAGAAGCTGTCAGCGGTCTTTGCCACCAAGACGCGCGATGAGTGGACAGTGATCTTCTCGCGGTTTGACGCATGCTGCGAGCCGGTCTTGACGTTTGACGAAGTGAAGGCGCACCCGCAATGGATGGCGCGTGGGAGCTTCGAAACGCTTGACACGCCCGGCGGCGGCCAGCTCGCCGTGCCCAAGATGCCGGCCTCGCTGGCTGGCTTTAATCACCCGGCGAGTCGGAAACCCCAGTCACGTTGAACGCCCGGAGTGATCTCGTTACACTCGACTTGTGCGTCGTGGCATTCCGAAGTCGAGTTGCCAGGCGCCGCCACTGGGGCAATCGGAACTGTGAACGACGATTCACACACCACCGGTTCAAGCGAACTGGAGGAGGCAACGGCAGCGCAGACGGTGCGCGCCGATGGCCAGCGACCTCCGGAAAGCGCGGAACAAGCCAGCACGGCGCCGTCATGGGTCGCCAGCCTCATGCGGCGGGTGTGGTCGCGTCCAGCCAGCGCCGAGCAAGCAACGGCCGCCGTGGCTGCGTCGCCCCAGGGCGCTGTCGTGGGAGAGCAATCGTGCAGCTCGGCCACGCCGCGGCGGTGGCTGAGTCGCAACCGGCTGCAAACGTACGAGTCGCTGACCGGTTCGTTCGCGCTGCATGGCGCTGTATTGGCCGCGTTGGCACTGCTGACCGTCGCCAGGCCTGAGCGCAAGGATCCGCCGCGAGTTCTCCGCGCATTTGACCGCCCCCAGGAAGAGCTGACACAGCGGCTGGATGAGAGCACACTGCCGGCCGAGTCGCTATCGCTTGTACCCACCACGGCGCTCGCTATTGGCGGCAGCAGCTCGAGCATGACACCCGGAGCAGGCCCCACGCTCGATCAGACGGTAGTTGAATCGGTTGGCGCCGGTGGGCCAGTTGGGCAGGTGAGCCTGGCGGACGTGAGCCTGAAGGCCATGCCAAGCGAAAAGCTGGCCGAAGGTCTGGGGATGGAATCGCCCGGCGAGCCGTCGGCCGTCGTCGACGGCTACAGCGGGGCCATGGATCAAACCACGCAGGAAATCCTGCTGATGCTGGCCCAGGGCAAGGTCCTGGTAGTGTGGCTGTTCGACGAGTCGGAGAGCATGAAGGAGGACCGCCAGGAAATCCGCGACCGCGTGAAACGCATCTATGAGGAGCTGGGGCTTTCGGCCGCCAGTAAGGATGAAGCGTTATTCACGGCCGTGGCCAGCTACGGCGACGAGGTCACCATCCACACTCGGCGGCCGACTGACGATCTCGACGTCATTCGCGCCGCCATTGAAGAGGTGCCCATCGACGAATCGGGCACCGAAAATATGTGCAAGGCGATCGTCGACACAATTGCCAAGCACCGCCGCTACGGCGCGCAGGGCGGGCGGCATCTGGCGCTGATCGTGGTCACGGACGAGAGCGGCGACGACGGCGATGAGATCGAGTTCGCCATCGCCGCGGCCAGAGAAGCCAATTGCCGCATCTACGTCATGGGGCGCGAATCGCCCTTCGGATATCCCTACCTCTACCGCACTTGGACGCACGAAGACACCGGGCTGACGTTCTGGCTGCAAGTGAACCGAGGGCCAGAGACGCCGTTCGTCGAGCTGCTGCAAACCAACGGCTTGCGCAGCCGGCACGATGCACACTCAAGCGGCTTCGGCCCTTACGAGCAGATGCGTCTCTGCCGTGAGACGGGCGGGATCTTCTACATGCTGCCCAGTGTGGAACCAAACGTGGTCGGGGCCGATAATCGGAAGTATGAGCTGCAAGCGATGCGACCCTACCTGCCCGACTTGACGAGCCGGCAGGAGTACGAGATCGAGCGCGATGCCAGTCCGCTGCGACGCATGATCTGGGAGGTGGTCGCCACGCTCAACCCCTGGCAGCATTCGGAGCTCAACCTGGAGGAGCGATTTCCGCTGAAGATGGAAGAGTTGGCGACGGCGATCGCGGCACAGCAGAAGAAAGTGGTGCTCCATTTCCCCGTGTACGACGCCGCGGAAAAACGCCTCGAAGAATTGAAACGCGAGCGCCAGCAGGAGCCCTCCCCTCGCTGGCAAGCCAACTACGACCTGCTTTATGCACAGGTGCTGTGCTACAAGGTGCGCGTCTACGAATATGCGGCGTACCTGGACGCCTTCCTCAAGAACCCGAAGGCAATCAAGAAACCCGACACCACGTTTTGGCTGACGACGACGCGAGCACGTACGATCACGGGCGAGACGACCGCCGCCTACGTCGAGCGCGCCAAGGCGATGTTTGAGGCGATCGTCGCCAATCATCCGGGCACGCCCTACGCCAATCGCGCGAACTGGGAGCTGGGCCGCGGCTTTGGGATCGAGTTGGTCGAAGACAACTATGACGAGCGGCACTACACGATCGGCCCAACGATCAAGACGCCGAAGCTGTAACATCGCATCAAACCGGGGGGCTAACGCCCCCCGCTCGCCGTGGCGGTCGCCTCGTTCTCCGGCGAGCGGCCGGCGTTAGCCGGCCGGTGCTCCGCTCGCCAGCGACGTTGACCCGGCGACCAGGCGCCCCTTATACTTCCGGCCGTGCGCAGCGTGTAATGCCGGCTGCTTCCGAGCCAGCGCACGGCGTGCAAGTCGAGAGACAAGGCGCGATGCGTATTTGAAAGAAATGCTACGAAAGGGTGACCATGGCCACACAGACTGCGGGTGCCGTTCGAGAAGACATTACCCAGTGCATCGGCAACACGCCGCTTGTACGACTCAACCGCGTTGCGCAGGGCTGTCGCGCGACCGTTGCCGCCAAGCTCGAAAACCTTAACCCGCTGTGGAGCGTCAAGGATCGCATTGCGTGGTCGATGATCGACGCGGCCGAACGCGATGGCCTGATCCGCGACGACACCGTGGTCATCGAGCCCACCAGCGGCAACACCGGCATCGGCCTGGCCTACGTGTGCGCGGCACGCGGCTACCGCCTGATGGTCACCATGCCCGAGAGTATGACCGTCGAGCGGCGGCGGATGCTCAAGGCGCTCGGCGCGGAGATTGTGCTCACGCCGGCGGCCGACGGCATGCCGGGCGCCGTCCGCAAGGCCGAAGAGCTGGTCGCCGCCAACTCGAATTACTTCATGCCGCAGCAGTTCAAGAACCCCGCCAATCCCGAGATCCACCGCAAGACCACCGCCGAGGAGATCTGGCGCGATACCGACGGGCAGATCGACATCCTGGTGAGCGGCGTGGGCACCGGCGGCACAATCACCGGCGTGAGCGAGGTGATCAAATCGCGCAAAAAGAGCTACAAGGCGATCGCGGTCGAGCCGGTCAACAGCCCCGTCATCACACAGCGCATGGGTGGCCAGCCGATCAAGCCCGGCCGGCACACAATCCAGGGGATCGGCGCCGGCTTTATCCCCGACGTCTTAAACCTCGACGTGATCGACGAAGTGGTTCAAGTGCAGGACGAGGACGCAATCGAGGTGGCTCGGCAGATGGCCAAGCTCGAAGGCCTGATGTGCGGCATCTCCAGCGGCGCCGCTGCCTGGGCGGCACTACAAGTCGCCAAACGCCCCGAAAACGCCGGCAAGCTGATCGTCGTCGTCCTACCCGACCTCGGTGAGCGGTACCTCTCGACGAAGCTGTATCCGGAGTAGGTCAGGCACCCCGTGCCTGACGGACCCACCGAGCGGCTCGACGCTAGCAAGGCTGATGATTGGCTCGTGGGGCGCGTACTTTATCGTCGGGGCTGGGTCATGCACGGGGGTGCATGACCTACCTTCTGGGCAACGCGGCGTCGATACTCCCTTGGGCGCATCCGGTGGACACGCCGCACGACCTATTGAGACTTCGCACGGTTGTGGTCACCGCAGTTGGTGTGACACTTCCTTGTATTGCCCTGACGGCTCCGATCACCGACGATGAGTACGGCCGAACAATCCACTTCAAAGTGCCGGGCGGCTTTGAAGTGATGCTGTATCAGCGGTTGTATGAGACGCAGTGAACTTGGCCGTACGCTCCGTAGTGCTGAGCGTGTCGGCGGGGCAAGGTCAGGCACGGGGTGCTTGACCTACCTTGCTTGGCCGGCGCGCCTCACTTCGTTCGACCCGCCCTACATGCGCGGTGTAGGGAGTGTCGAGCGCAGCGATGCGCGCCGAGCAGTGGCGCAACTCAGAAGCGCGATTCCTACGACCGCCAGCACCCCCGCCGACGGTTCAGGCACGTAATTGATCGTGAGAATCGGCGGCGCGAGCCCTTCGGACGAATAAAAGTCCCAGCCGTCGTTGCCGACGTTGCGAAACAGCCAGCCGTGGTTCGACGACGGATCGGCCTGCCACGCCAGGATGCTGTTCGTCACGTCGAAGATGGTCCGGCCACTTTCGGGCGTGTGCACACGGAGATCCATGAGCGACAGCGCCTCGACGTCGTCGATCTGGATTCCGGCGAGCCCATTGTCGCCATCGAGCCCGTCACCCCAAGCGGCCCAGGTGGCGTTGTCGCCGCCGCTCGCGGGGCTTTCGTCCCAATCGAGCAGCATGCGGTGCAACTGGGCGCCGTCGCCGCTGTTGGTGGTGCGCAGCTCCAGCGTCGCTGAAACAATCTGCACGCTGGGCGGCACCTGGTGCGGCAGCGGACCGAAAAGGTCGTCGAAGCGGACGGCCGTCTGAACAGCGCGCAGCGTGCCCGACGGGTCGTCGCTGTCGACATTGAGTTGTGTGTCGGCGCCGTTGTCCACGTTGGGGCTGTTCTGCTGGAACGAGGTATCGACGGTGCCGCTGTAGCTGTTCTTCCCCTGCTCGAAGGTGCGCGTGTAGAAGGACTGGTTCGGCGCGCCGAGATTGAAGCTGTCGATCTGCTGCCCGCTGCGGTTGAAGTATTTCAGGCTGAGCGTGTTCTCGTCGGCGTCAATGAGCATGGCGCCGTAATCGCCGTTGTTGCGGACCTTGCTGCCGGCCACGGCCGCGGTGAACGGGTCGAGGTCGTGGCCGCTCGTCCCCACCACGTAATAGGGAAGCGCGCCCACTTCCAATCGTTCGTAGAAGTGGTTGTGCCCGGTGATGACCGCGTCGGCGTAAGTATAGTCCCATTGCACGGTGGGATCAGAGCCGTGCCGGTCGGCCGTGTTTCCCGATGCATAAGGCGAGTGGTGCATGAACACCAGGTTCCACTGCGACGTGGATGCCGCGAGGCCCGCTTGCAGCCAGGCCGCCTGCGTGGAGATGCTGGTAATGCCGTGCGGCTCGTGCGAATCACTGTTGACCATGAAGAAGTGGACCGGCCCTTGCACGAAGTCATAGTAGCGCTCGTTCCCTGGACCCGAAGGAAGCGTGAAGTAGTTGAGATACGGAGTGTAACCGGCCGTCGAGTTGTAATCGTGATTGCCGATCGCGGGAAAGAAGCGGTTGGTCGCCGAACCCGCGCCGTACGTGCCGGTATAGTTGCCGATGTACTCGTGATAGAACTGGCCGATATTGGCGTCGATCGTCGAGGCCGAGCCCGTATCGTAGTTGTTGTCGCCCACGGTGGCGATCAGGTCCACGTTCCACGAGTCGATCATATCGGCGATCTGCTGCATCCCCTGGTCGGCCGCGTTGCGCGGCGCATCGCCGAAGTCACCGATCACGGCGAAGCGAAGGTCGTCGGCAACCGCCGTCAGGGCGGTCAATGACATCGAAACAAGAAGTGTCAAGAGCGACACTACAAATGGACGAGGCGCAACGCGGCGCGCGGACCGAGCGGCGGTCGGCTCAGTGTGAGCGAAAATCATTCGGTGTCTTTCCGGGTCATTAGCGGCCCATCATCCAATGAATATGCTGGCGATTCGTCATGCCATGTGGTTGCATCGTATTTCCTGGATACGGCGAGTACAAGTCGTTGACGAGCCAAATTCCGGGCCGGAACTGCAGATCCGACATCCGACGAGTCGAGCAATGCGGCCGTAGGGCGGGTCGAGCGCAGCGAGGCCCGCCGCCATTTGGCCACCATGGGTTTACAACGCCACTCGGAATCCAATGCGACCCAATTTTGTACGGTCAAACCGTCGCTGTCGTGCTGGCGGGCCTCGCTGGGCTCGACCCGCCCTACGATCACCCCCGTGCTACATTCGATCTGCCGCGGGCTGTTCGATCCTGGTCCAATCCAATTCTGGCGTGTGGTAGTCAGGACACGGATCGGCCGATCCCCATTCCGGTGTGTACTCGCCGAGTCGCACGAACCGATGGAATGATGACCAGGGGTAATCCACCACGCGACGCACAAGCCCATGCTTTACCGGGTTGTAGTGAACATAGTCGACGCAGCGCTTCAGGTCATCCTCGTCGCGGCAGGTATGTTCCCAATACCGCTCTTGCCAAACGGATCTTGCGCGGCGACGCCGCGCGACGGCAGCCTTGCGATCACGATCGGCTGTAGCACGAAGGTAATTACGCGTGAATCTCTCCTTGATCTGCGCCCAGCGCAACGAGTATTGGCTGTCGCCACTTGGCAGCGACCACACCGTGTGCATGTGGTCCGGCAGCAGCACGATCGCCACGACGACAAAGGGACGTTTTTCCATCACCGAATTGAACGCATCACGCAAGCAGCCGCGCGCACACGGTGATGTGAGAATGGGCCGCCGATGGTGGGTCACCACCGTGAAAAAGTACGTGCCGCCCGGAACGTAGTTTCGGCGGTAGTTCGGCACGATTGCGCTCCTTGTAAGTCAAGCCTATTTCTGACGCAGCGGGCCTCGCTTCGCTCGACCCGCCCTACGTCGTGCTTACACCCACTGTATAGCGCGTCGAGCGCAGCGAGGCCCGCCGAACCCGATACCAACTCATTCCTCCTCCTCGCGTAATTTCGCCAGCACGCTGTAGTCTTCAAGCGTTGTTGTGTCGCCGACCGTTTCCTTGCCGGCGGCGATGTCGCGCAAGAGGCGGCGCATGATTTTGCCGCTGCGCGTCTTGGGCAGAGTACCCGTGAAGCGGATGTCGTCGGGCTGGGCCAGCGCGCCGATCTCTTTGCGGACGTGATCGCGGAGATCTTTGCGGAGCTGGTCGTTGGCCTCACCGCCCTTGAGCGTGACGAAGACGACCACTGCCTGCCCCTTGAGCTCGTCGGGACGACCAACGGCGGCCGCCTCGGCCACCTTGGGGTGGCTTACCAGCGCGCTTTCAATCTCGATCGTGCTCAGCCGATGCCCGGCCACATTCAGCACATCGTCGATGCGGCCCATGATCCAGTAATAACCGTCCGCGTCGCAGCGGCAGTTGTCGCCCGTCAGATAATGGTGCGGCACCTTCGTCCAGTATTGCTCGTTGTAGCGCGCCATGTCGCCCCAAATGCCGCGGAGCATGCCGGGCCAGGGGCGCGCGATGACGAGCATCCCGCCCGAACCCGGCTGGACCGCACCGCCGCCTTCACTGACGATCGCCGGGAGGATGCCGGGCAAGGGCTTGGTGCAGCTACCGGGCTTGGTGGCGATGGCGCCCGGCAGCGGGCTCATCATGATGCCGCCGGTTTCGGTCTGCCACCAGGTGTCGACGATCGGGCAGCGGCCGCCGCCGACACGCTCGTGGTACCAAATCCAGGCCTCGGGATTGATCCCTTCGCCGACGGTACCCAGCAGGCGAAGGCTCGACAGATCGCGCCCCTCGAGCCAGCGATCTCCCCACTTGATGAAGGCGCGGATCGCGGTGGGGGCCGTGTAGAAGATGTTGACGCGATACTTTTCGATAATCCGCCAGAAGCGGCCCTCGTCGGGCCAGTTGGGGGCCCCTTCGTACATGAGCGTCGTGCCGCCGTTGGCCAGAAGCCCGTAGAGCGTATAACTGTGTCCCGTCACCCAGCCGATGTCGGCGGTGCACCAGAAGGTGTCTTCCTCGCGCAGGTCGAAGACCCACTCGGCGGTTTTCTTCACGTAGAGGTTGTAGCCGGCCGTGGTGTGCATGATCCCCTTGGGTTTGCCGGTCGAGCCGCTGGTGTAGAGAATGAAGAGCGGCGTCTCGCTATCGAGCGGTGTGGCGGGGCAATCGGCCGAGGCGTCGGCCATCAGCTCATGCCACCAGTAGTCGCGCTGGTGCTGCATGTGAACCGAGCTGCCGACGCGGTTGTACACGATGCACTTTTCCACGGTTGGCGATTTGGCTAGTGCCGCGTCGACGTTCGCCTTAAGCGGCAGCAGTTGCCCGCGGCGCCAGCCTGCGTCGGCGGTAATGATCAGACGTGCCTTGGCATCGTTGTTGCGATCGGCGATCGCCTCGCTGGAGAAGCCCGCGAAGATGACCGAGTGCACGGCGCCGATCCGCGCGCAGGCAAGCATCGCGATTGCCAGCTCGGGCACCATCGGCATGTACATCGAGACGACGTCGCCCGGACGGATGCCCAGCGATTTCAGCACATTCGCGAAGCGGCAGACTTCTCGGTGAAGCGTCTGGTAGGTCAGGATGCGCTCGTCGCCGGGCTCGCCTTCCCAAAGGATGGCGGCCTTGTTCTTGCGCGTCGTGGCGAGATGCACATCGAGGCAGTTGTAGGCGAGATTCGTCTGGCCGCCGTCGAACCACCGTGCCACCGGCTCGTTCCACACCAGCACGCGGTCGAAGGGGCGGAACCAGTGCAGCTCGCGCGCGAGCGCGCCCCAGAATTTTTCCGGGTCGGCGTGGGCTTCTTTCCACAACCTCTCATACGCGGCCAACGAGCCGATCTTCGACTTCGCGGCGAACTCGGCCGGCGGTGGAAAGAGCCGGTTTTCCTGCATGACATTGGCGATTTCGCCGGTGGAGCTCGTTGGCATTGCCGTTTCCTATTGTTCAGGGCCTTTTGTATTCGGAGCGTTTTCGCTACGCCACCGGCCGGCTCACGCCGGCCGCTCGCCACCTTCACTGGCGCAGCTTTGGCGAGCGGGGGGCGTTAGCCCCCGGGTCTGCGACGCGCTACCTGACTAAAACATGTGAATCGACAACTTCGCTAGCGTGGAATTTCGCGCAGGTAAACGTTTTTGAAATACAACGGCGCGCCGTGGTGCTGCAGCTCGATCTGTCCGGTCGGATAGATCGGTTTGTCTCGCTCCCAGTAGTTCTCCATGACCACGTTGTCGACAACCAGCACGTCGTTGAGGTGCACCGTGACGCGATCGCCGATCATGGTGATCTTCATCGTATTCCATTGGCCGACGGGGCGGTCGGCCGGGGTAATCGGTTTCGAGGGGCCCTTTTCGTTGTTGAACAGGCCACCGGAACCCTCGGGCCGGTCCCAGATCTGCACCTGGGGCGAGCCGCGGAGGTAGATACCGCTGTCGCCGCCGGGACCGATCTTCCAATCGCAGTGCAGCTCGAAATCGCCGTAGTCCTTGGCGGTGCAGAGGCTGTCTCCCTTGCCGTCATAGGTTAGAACGCCCCCCTCGACGCGCCAGTGGGCGCGCATCTTTTCGTCGGCGGCTTTTTGAAGATCGGCAAGCTGCTCGGGCGTGAGCTTGGCGCGATCCTTGGGGTTCATCACCAGGCCCTTCCAACCCTCCAGATCGCGGCCGTTGAAGAGCGCCAAGAAGCCTTCGGGGGGCGTGTTGTCGGCCGCGCGAGCGGTCGCATGAGCCAAGAGCAACAGGGCAACGGACGAAAGAGCGGCAGACAGCCACGAGTGTCGCATGTGGAATCTCCTCGCTGCCGAAGGTTGGGAAACGATCGACGCGCGACAAATAGCGCCGCGCAACGGGAACCAATCATCGTATGGTGTGGCCGATCACCAAGCAAGCAAACGCGGTCACTCACGCCAGTGCGAACGCAACGCCGACCGGATCAGCGTGGCAAGTTTTTTCGCGATTAGTTGAATCCGCATTTGAGTTCGCTACAATCGCACCGGTTGGCTGGCCGCGATGAAGTCGACACGCGATCGCGATTTCGACGGCGCGGCCTGCGGCCGCATTCGTACGACGTCTGTTGTCCCGTCATATTCAGGCAGCCTGGAGGATCCTTTCGCATGACGGATCAAATAAAACACGAGCCGCGACTGCCGGACGCGCGTGCCGGTTTCAGTCGCCGAGCGTTTCTCCGGGGCTCCGGCGCCGCGGCCGCGGCCACGGCGCTCGCGCAAGCACCCGGAATGGCTGACGAAACCGCCGCGGCGACCGCGGCCGTCGTCGGACCCGGCGCGACGCCGATCACGCTATCGGTCAACGGCAGCGATCGAGAACTCAAGGTCGAGCCGCGGATGACGCTGCTCGAAGCGCTCCGCTACAGGCTTGATCTGACCGGCGCCAAGCCGGTCAGCACCGACGGCTCGAGCGGCGCCAGCACGGTGCTGCTTGACGGCAAGCCGGTGTGTGCCTCGACCGTGCTGGCCGTCGATTGCGTCGGCAAGCCGATTCGCACCGTCGAAAGCCTCGGAGGCGCAAAGCCCGATGCCGTGCCCGTGGCGTTTCTGCACCACGATGCGATGCAATGCGGCTTCTGCACGCCGGGTTTCGTGGTCGCCGTGCGTGCCTTCCTCGACAAGCACCCGAAGGCGACCGAGGCCGAGATTCGCGCGGGGCTCAATGGCAACATCTGCCGCTGCGGCACCTATGCCAATGTGATCATGGCCGCCCTCGAGGTGGTGAAAGGAGGCTCACGTGGCTGAATATAGTTGGCCCAAGCAAGGCACCGCGTCGCTCGTGGGCACCGAGCAGGACCGCATCGACGGCCTGGAAAAAGCCACCGGCGCCGCCAGATACTCCTACGACATCACGCGGCCCGAATTGCTGCACGCCAAGGTGTTGGGCTGCCCGCATGCACACTGCAAAGTGAAGTCGATCAACTTGGAGGAAGCGAAGAGCATCCCTGGCGTGAAGAGCGTGCATGCGCTGAAGAAAGTGGGTGACGAAATTCGCTGGCAGGGCGACCTGATCGCGGCCGTGGCCGCCGAGACCGAGGGAGCCGCCGCCGAGGGACTCGCGGCCGTGAAGGTCGATTACGACCTGCTCGACGTGTTCGTCATGGAAGAAGACCTCGAAGCTGCCAATGCCGCCGGCCGCGCCAAAAAGGGCGCCAGCAAGGTCCAACTCGAAAAGGAGCCGGGTGAAAACGACAACGAGGACGAGTTCAACGAGAAGGAGATCAAGCGGCTCTTTGACGAATCGGACGTGGTGGTCGAGGGGCGCTACGGCATCCACGTCATCACCCACATGTGCCTCGAGCCGCACGGATCCACCTGCGAGTGGAACGGCAACAAGCTCACCGCGCATCTTTCGACGCAAAACGTCTCGGGCACGGCCGGGCAGTTTGCCGGCCCGCTGGGGATCACGGCCGATGACGTGACGGTGCACTGCGACTTTATCGGGGGCGGGTTCGGCAGCAAGTTTGCCGCCGATTCCTGGGGCGTGCTGGCCGCTCAGATCGCCAAAGAAACCGGCCGGCCCGTGCAACTGATGCTCCCGCGCGATATCGAGCTGAAAGTAGCGGGCTGCCGGCCATCCGGGTTCGTGGACGTGAAGGTCGGCGCGGACAAGGAGGGTGTCGTCAAAATCTGGGATTCGCACCAGTGGGGCACCGGCGGCGTCACCGGCGGCGGCGTGAGCCAAGGTGTCGTGCCGTACGTGCTCAGCCCGAAGAATCTGCGGCTGGCCACCACGCAGGTCAGCACCAACACTGGTCCGAACCGTGCGTGGCGCGCGCCGAACCACCCGCAGGCGTGTGCGATGTCGCAGACGGCCTACGACGACGTTGCGGCGAAGCTGGGTATCGATAGCTACGACGTGTTTCTGAAGAACCTGCCCAGCGTCAGCAATGGCAAGGCGGAGGTTTATGCCAAGCAAATGGAGATTGCGGCCAAGCTGATCGACTGGAAGAAGAAGTGGCACAAGCACGGCAAGGGACAGGCGAGCGGGTCGGTCGTCACCGGCCTCGGCATGGCGATCCACACCTGGGGCGGCGGTGGCCACCAATCAACCTGCATGCTGAAGATTCATCCCGACGGCGGCGTGGAGACGTTCCTCGGCAGCCAGGATCTCGGCACCGGCACTCGGACGGTGATCGGCATGGTGGTGGCCGAGACGTTCGGCCTGCCACTTTCGGCCGTGAAGGTGAATATCGGCAGCTCGACCTATCCGGCCAGCGGCCCCTCGGGCGGCAGCACGACCGTGGGCGGCGTGGCCGAATCGAACCGCCGCGCCTCGCAGGACGCCTTGGCAAAAATCTTCGATCTGGTGGCGCCGAAGCTGGGCGTTCAGCCCGGCGAGCTCGAAGCCAAGGGCGGCCGCATTGGCGTGAAGGGTAAGGCCGATAAGAGCCTCGCCTGGAAAGACGCCTGTGCGCTACTGGGCATGAACCCACTGGAGGTGCGAGGCGAGTTCGCCCGCGCCGAAGGAAGCCCGCTTTCGAGCTCAGGCGTGGCCGGAGTGCAGATGGCCGAGGTGGCCGTGGATAGGTCCACCGGCGTGGTGAAGATGAAAAAGCTCGTGGCCGTGCAGGACATGGGCCTGATCATCAACCGCCAGACCGCGGCCAGCCAGATCTACGGCGCCGTGATCATGGGCATCGCCTATGCACTGTTCGAGGAGCGGATCATGGATCCCACGAGCGGCGCATTCTTGAACGCGGAGTTGGCCGATTACAAGCTGCCACGGTTGGGCGACATCGGCGATATCGTGGTGCATCTGTACGAGCCGGAGAGCGAGTACCAGCGCGGCGTGGTCGGGCTGGGCGAGCCGCCGGTGATCGCCCCCGGCGCGGCGATCTCGAATGCCGTGTGCAACGCACTGGGCGTGCGAGTGCCGGTCCTGCCCCTGACACCCAAGCGTGTGCTGGAAGCCCTGGAGAAAGCGAAGGTGAGCGCATGAAAGCTTTTGAATACGCGGCGCCGCGGCGAGAGGTGGATGTCTTGCAGTTGCTTTCGCACGAATGGGGAAGGGCGGAAGTCCTGGCCGGCGGAACGGACCTGATCGGCCTGATGAAAGCGATGATCGTCACGCCCGATCGCGTGGTAAACCTGAAGGAAGTCCGCACGATGCGCGGCATCGAGGCCGATTCGCAGGGCGTTGTGATCGGCGCGGTGACGACGCTCGACGAGCTGCTCGATAGCGCGGCGCTCGAGCCCTACCCGGCCGTGAAGCAGGCGATCCGCGGCATCAACAGCCTCCAGCTCCAGTGCCAGGGAACGATCGGAGGCGAGCTGTGCCAGCGGCCGCGCTGCTGGTACTTCCGCAGCGGCCACGGACTATTGGCCGATCGAGGCCGCGCCGTGATTGAAGGCGACGATCGCTACCACGCGATCTTCGGCAACTCGGGCGCTGCCAAGTTCGTCAGCGCCTCACGCGTGGCGCCGGCGCTGGTGGCGCTCGATGCACGCGTGCGGATCATCGGGCCATCTGCCGAGGATGAGACGGTCCTTCCGCTTGAGTTCTTCTACCGCACGCCGAAGGACGATCGTCAGCGCGAGACGATCCTCGAGCCCAACCAGGTGGTGACGCACATCCTGTTGCCGCCGGCTGAAGAGGTCGCGAGCGCCACCTACGAGGTCCGCCACGGTGAAGGGCCGGACTACCCGCTGGCCGCGGCCGCCGCAGCATTGCATATGTCCGGGGGCGTAGTCGAATCGGCGCGGATCGTCCTGGGCCACGTGGCGCCAACGCCCTGGCTCTCGCACGAGGCGGCGCGGGCGATCCTCGGGCGAGCGATCAACGCCGAAACGGCGCGAGCCGCCGGCGAAGCAGCCGTGGCCAGCGCCACGCCGCTAGCCGGCAACCGTTACAAGGTGCAGCTTGCCAGCGTCTCCGTCCAGCGCGCCATACTCCTCGCCGCCGGCCAAGAAACCGGAGGTTTTTGAAGCAAAGCACCACGCAACAACTCGAGAGCCCGGGGGGGTTTATCCCCCCGGTCCGTCGCCCGTCCTCAACGCGTGAACCAAAAAAACCCCCTCTCCGCTCCGGGGAGAAGGCAGGGTGAGGGGCGTCTGAGCGGCAGTCAGAACCGAACATCACAAACCAAATCCAAAGGACCGCACAATGAGCGACAAACCGCAAGACGAAGTAGCAGGCACGCTCCGCGTGCCGTCCGCCCCCGCCTGCCGGCACCTCCGATCCAAAGGCATGTACGTTACCGGCAAGCTCGACCCGTCCGAAGACTACAGCGGCATGAGCGACGGCAACTGCTGGTGCAACCTCACGCAGAATGTGATCGGCCCGGATGACGGGCTGGTCGATCGCCCCGAATGTCGTGCCGGCCGGACATGCTACGTGCCGCTGATCTAGAGCGGAGCGCAATGAGCGTGCAAGACGAGGATGAACAGCCACATCCATTGGATGTCAGTAGGCTAAAGTTCCAGTTGCAGTACGGAGACCGCGCTGCCCGTTCTGACGCGATCAGGAACATAATTGCACTTGGAGACGCGGCGGTGCCGCTCGTTGGGGATGTCGTCGCGCTCTATCGCTCTGGACAACCGTGCGCGACGTCATCGCTAGTCGAACTTTACGTTGCAACCTCCGCGCCCGAAATCCTAGTGGCATTGCGCGATTCGGGCGATCTATTCAAGCTCGGTCCCGCCGATCAGTGCGAGCTCTTGAAGTGGGGTGTGTCCGATTTGGAGCCTCAATTGCTTGAATACCTTCACAACCATTGGAACGAGGATGACAATTCTGATCGACGGCTGATTGTTGACGCTCTTGCGGTAGTCGGCAGCGAGAGCGCCCTTGAGATGCTCAAGGTGATTTCGGTTGATATAACAGACAAATTGCCGGAAGAGAATTTGAATGCATCCGCGCAAGCTCCAATTGAAGAAGTGATCCTGAAACGGTTGAAGGCGCGATCGCGCCAAGACTTCCGTGAGACCGTCCGCAGCGCAATTCGGCAAATTGCCAAACGCGTTCCAGAAGAATGAGCAACTAGTGTTATAGAGCACACCGATCCGCGCAGGATTCTGGGTTGCGAATGGAGCATCCACACACCCGCGCATTCGTCTGCTTCATTCGCGGAAGTAATGCACGAAATAGCTCGTGCAAACTCGCAATCTATCGTACCGTTGCCGAATAATTCGACTTGGCGGACGCGAAGCCCCCAAGTCAGTGGGGAATTGACGTTGCTGTGGCCGGTTAAAGTAAGTAGGATCGCGCCTCATTTTCTTTCCGGGCGAATTGATGCCAAGAACCGTCCATTCCAGGTTAATGGAAACGAATCGGTGCATTCCGGGCAAATGCTGCAATGTAGCGACTCTATAACGCATCTACATTTTTAGTCGGCGTGGTTTTCGCGGCGCTTCGACGTTTTCGTTAGATTCACACGGGAGGGACGGCGTGCGGAGACGAAGGCCAACCATTGGGGACTGTTTATTTCTAGTGGTCATTGTCCTTTTCGCTGGGTGTGCCGGCGGTGCCTGGACTAGTATGACCTCACAGGTCAACTCGGAGGTTAGGGGGCGCAGTTTTGGAAAGGTGCTCATCCACGGGAAATTCCAGGATCTGGGAGTCCGACAACTAGCCGAAGAGAGGATCTGCACGGAGCTTGCCGGCATCGCGCGCTGTGAATGCTTGAAATCATGCGAGGTGTTCTTTCCCGGCGAAGAGTACACTGACGAACAGATCGCCAATCGCTTAAGTGAGCTTAAGGTTGACGCAGTCCTCACTTTGCAAGAGACGGGGAGTGGGACATCGTCAAAGTATATTCCTCAGTGGTCGACGGGCACAGTCAATGCAAACGTCATTGGCAATTCGGTTAACGGATCAATCACGACTACAACTCATGGTGGGTATAACGTTAGTTTGCCGTGGGCAAACTACGAAGTGATCCTCCGGTCGACGTCCGATAATAAGGTTGCTTGGTATGCCACTGCTTTGTCTGGTGGAAGCCAATTTGCAAACTGGCATGATCTGATCAACTCCGCTTCGATCCGGACAGCGAGCGAACTCGTGTCCGACGGCGTTTTGCAGCAAGTTGCTGAACCGGATCATTGCAACGGCAAGCGTTCGCGGCCGAAAGGCCTTCGCCGATTCTTTTCACCGAATGACACTGGTGTGGCATCGATGTAGGGTCAACTAGATGTCCGCCGGCTGGCACATCGTGTGTCGCTGGGGCTAGCGCAGTATTCCCCAGCAGCGCACCGATTGACGTCACGTCGCACAACTGGCGTCGAGCCACTCCGCCGCGTGACTGTGCGAAGTTGAAGGCAGGTGTCTGGCAAATCGTGTGTGACTGGGTCTGAGCGAAGCGTGCCCCAGCAGGCGCACCAGTTGACGATTGATGTGCAACAGAAGGTTGCTCATGGCCGTCGAACAACCTTCATTGCCTCGCCGTCAGCGCTAGCCTCATTGGCGGCGCACTGGGGCACGGCCTGTCGGCCTTTGCCCCAGCCACACTTTGCTCGGCGCCGGGTGCCTGTGACGGCGCCAAACGCGTGGTTGAAGCTGAGGACGCGAGGCAAATCATGTGTGGCTGGGGCTAGCACAGCATGCCCCAGCAGCGCACCAGTTGGTGTACGATGTGCGAACGTGGATTTGCGCACGGCACCTCTCGGAAACGCGCGTTGTCTTGGAGGATGTGCTGGCCCTAGTGGCGCTGCACTGGGGCACGGCCTGTCGGCCTTTGCCCCAGCCACACTTTGCTCGGCGGCGCGGGGTGGTTTTTGTGTGGCTGGGGCTAGCGAAGCATGCTCCAGCAGCGCACCGGTTGACGTCACGTTGCACAACTGTCGTCAAGCCATTCGGGCGGAATCGCATCTATGCGAATCGGTCCTTCGCGGCCGAGCAAGTACCAGCCAGCGCTTGACCAATACCAATCGCTCGCGCGCTCAACAAGACCGCGCCGCACTGGGTTCAGGTGGATGTAGTCGATCATCGCCAGCAGCGTGGCGCCGCGCTCGATGTTGCGATCGAATCCGCCGCCCGATTGCCAAAACAGCCGCTCCGTCCGCGCGCCGCGCCGACGCGTGACTTTGACCAACCACTCCGGAGCGTTCCTTCGCAGATAGGTGATTGCTCGCCGACCGACAGGTTGCTTGATGGCGCGCCGAATGGCGGCGATGTCGTAGACCGCGCGGCGTGGTCGGACGATCAGGTGGACGTGCTCGTGCATGAAGACGTATGCCCAAAGGTCGAAATCGAGCTCGCTTCGTGCTGCCTCGACTGCCTCCCCAAGCCACACGCACGTACGTTCGGCTCGCAAGAACTGGAATCCGTGGTAGCAACTGAAGGTCAACTCGTGCGCATGGCCGCGCACGTTGTAGTTTCGGCGATGGGTGCGTTGGCGTTGCGGCATGCTGAGAGCATAGCGGGTGTGAATTTGGACGGCGAATGCGCTCCTGCTGGGGCACGGCCTATCGGCCTTTGCCCCAGCCACACTTTGCTCGGCGGCACGTGGACGTTTCTGTGTGGCTGGGGCTAGCGCAGCGTGCCCCAGCAGCGCACCTCGGGAGATTGAGTCGCGCAATCCTCCTTGCGCACTTGGGGACTCAACCACGCAGGTTCGCTTCCGTTCGGCGCTTACTCCTACGCCGGCGCACTGGGGCACGGCCTATCGGCCTTAGCCCCAGCCACACTTTGCTCGGCGGCACGTGGACGTTTCTGTGTGGCTGGAGCTAGCGCAGCATGCCCCAGCAGCGCACCTCGGGAGGCTAAGTCGCGTAACCGTCCATGAGCACTTGGGGAGTTGAACCATGGAGGTTCACGTCCGTTCGGCGCGTGCCCGATTGCCGGCGCAACTGGGGCACGGCCTATCGGCCTTTGCCCCAGCCACCCGACGCCCTGCGTTGCGGATCCGTAACCCCAGCAAACGTGCTGCTTCGCCAGGTCCGCGCTTCGCTTGACGCTCCATACTTGCTATGCTCACGCTGTCGCGAGTCTTGCATCCACAGACGGCATCTGAGGTGATTCCATGCACGATCGACGCTCAATCGCTTCTGTGTTGATGGGATTATGTTTTTGCCTTGGGAGTCGATACGCCATTTCGCAAGACGCGATTCCGCCGAACCCCGAGCCGCGCTGGTTCAAAGGCAACCTGCACACGCATTCGCTCTGGAGCGATGGGAACGATTACCCGGAGATGATCGCCGAGTGGTACCGCTCCCACGATTATCATTTTCTGGCGATCTCCGACCACAACATCCTGAGCGAGGGCGAGAAGTGGATCGCCGTGGCCGAGGCGAACAAGCGCGGCGACATCGGCGGGCTAAAGCGCTATCGCGAGCGATTTGGCGATGACTGGGTCGAGACGCGCGAGGGGCCAAAGGGGACGGAGGTGCGCCTGAAGCCGCTCGAAGAGTTTCGCTCGCTAGTCGAAGAGCCGGGCCGATTCCTGCTGATCTCGGCCGAAGAGATCACCGATTCGTTCCAGGACATTCCGATCCACGTCAACGCCACAAACCTGCGCGACCTGATCCAGCCGCAGGGCGGCAAAAGCGTCCGCGAAACGATCGAGAACAATTTTCAGGCCGTTGAACGGCAGAGCAAGCGAACGCGGCGGCCGATGCTGGCGCACGTGAATCACCCGAATTTTTATTACGGCATCACGGCCGAGGACCTGGCCGCCGTGGTCGACGAGCGATTCTTCGAGGTCTACAACGGCCACCCTGAAGTTCATCACCAGGGAGACGAAAAGCACGCGAGCGTGGAGCGCCTCTGGGATATCGCCCTGACGCTGCGGCTGGGCGAAATGAAGGCGGCCCCGCTCTTCGGCATCGCGGTGGACGACACGCACAACTATTTCGGCAATCGCGGTGCGTCGCCGGGCCGCGGCTGGATCATGGTCCGCGCGAAGCACCTCACCGCGGAAAGCTTGCTGGCCGCGATGAAGCAAGGCGATTTCTACGCCTCTAGCGGCGTGACGCTCCGCGACGTGCGATTCCTGGCCGAAAGCGGCGTGCTGGAGATCGACATCGACGCGCGCGAGGGCGAGTCATATGCCACGCAGTTCATCGGCACGTGCAAGGGCTACGACCCAAGCCACACACCCGTGACGGATGAACAAGGCAAGCCGCTCCGCGCAACCCAAAAATACTCCGACGACATCGGCCGCGTGCTCGCCACGGTCGAGGGCCCAAGCGCCCATTACAAGCTGACGGGCGACGAGCTGTACGTCCGCGCGGTCGTCACCTCGAACAAGCCGCCAGAGAACCCGGCCTTCGAGGGCCAGCGCCAGCAAGCATGGACGCAGCCGGTGGGATGGGAACAAGCGATCGGCCCGTAGCGCCGGTGGCGAATCGTCCGTAGGGCGCGTCGAGCGGAGCGGGGCGCGCCGGACCGGTCCAACATCATTTCGCGCGACTGCGATCGAACGCGTGCAACCGCTGGCCGGTTACGCGAGAGTACAAGACGTCAGGGTCGAGATCGGCGCCGCACGGCCAGACTACCGTGCCAAACTCTGGCTCGACACGCACTTGAACAAAATGCTCGCGGTCTGCCAGCGGTGCGAAAACTCCCGTCAGCTCAATCGACTCGGCCAGATCGACGATGCCTTCGGCCCCGTCCTCGAACCGAAGAAATAGTTTCAGCCCATCCATGGGGCGAACTTCGACGACATCCTTCAACATACGAACCTCCGATTCATTCCAGCGGCGCGATCTTGTTTAATGGGCCGCGATTTCGGGCCAACGTCCAGTTCTCAAGCAATTCAGCCTGATGCGTCGACGCCCATTCGAGGCACAGCGCAAGCGCCCTTGGAGAAAGTATGCCGGCCATGATTCCCAACGGTTCGATGCTAATCACAGCACGCTGATCGCCGTATCGTACGTGAAAATGCGCTGGCGGATGATCATCGTAGTACATGGTAATGACCATGCCAAAAAACCGACTAATCTCCGGCACGTCAATCGCTTCCGGCGCACTGACAGCGAGGCAATGATTCAGTGGTGGGCCCCTGCACCAAATTTTATCCGCTTTGCCGCCCTTGAAACAACCATGGCGGTCACCAAGCGGACGATCAGGCCGAGACTGCCGATTCCAATTCAAGCGGCTCATCAAATTTGCAGGAATCGCTCACCTGAAACGGGCTCTCGCTGCTTGCGCAGTCGCCGAAGCTGATGCCCAGTGCTCGCGCCGCCTGCACGGCCGAGCCGGTGGGGTCGACGTTCGAGAGCTGGCCGATCGCTTCGCTGATCGGCACGCTGTCGATGTGCGGCGGGCGGTAGCAGATCATTTCGCCAAAGCGGCGATGGTGCACCAGCCGCACCGCATGGACGCCGAATTGCGTGGCGAGCACTCGGTCAAACGTGGTCGGAGGTCCGCCGCGCTGCAAGTGTCCCAGGACTACACATCGCGTCTCACGGTGCAGCCGACGCTCGATTTCGGCCCCCACCGCATTGCCGATGCCGCCCAGGCGGACCTGCTGGCTGTCCTTGCGGCGGTCGACGCCGACGATCTCCCCACTCGGCAGCTCGGCCCCTTCGGCCACCACGATCAGCGTAAAATGCTTGCCCGCCGTGTCGCGGTCGAGGATCTTGTGGCAGACGTGCTCGTACGACCACTTGATCTCCGGAATGAGAATCACGTCGGCGCCGCCGGCAATTCCGGCCTGCAGCGCGATCCAGCCCGCGTGGCGGCCCATCACTTCCAGGACCATGATCCGCTGGTGCGAGGCGGCGGTGGTGTGCAGCCGGTCGAGCGCGTCGGTGGCGCAGGCCACGGCGCTATCAAAGCCGAAGGTGAACGCCGTGGCCGACAGATCGTTGTCGATCGTCTTGGGGATGGCGACCACCGGCACGCCGAACTCGTAAAGCTGCTGGGCGATCGTGAGCGACCCATCGCCACCCACGCAGATCAGGCCCGAGAGGCCAAGCTGCTCGACGGTGGTCCGTGCGGCGGCGAGGATCTCGACGTCGATCTCCAGCCGTTCATCGACGCCGGCCTTGGCGGCAAAGCGGCCCTTGTTGGTCGAGCCAAGGATCGTCCCCCCCTGATTCAGAATGCCAGTCGTGTTCTTCGTGTTCAGCGGCATGTAGCTCACGGGGTCGACCAGGCCCTCGTATCCCTTGAGGAAGCCAACGCAGTCGTAGCCCAATTGTGCCGAGCTTTTGACGACGCCGCGGATGACGGCGTTCAGCCCCGGGCAGTCGCCGCCGCTTGTGAGTATGCCGAAACGATTGATGGATCGCGCCATGGCAGAGAGGTTCTCCTTGAAGGATTCGCGCCGATGGATGCCGCACGGCCTCGTTGTCGATGCACCAGCGGCTTGCGCAAGTGTAGGCCACGGCCGCGCCGGCGCACGTGCGGCACATCGGGGTGGCTGGGACAATGGCCGCGAGCCGTGGCCTTGTCGCGCCGTCAGGACTGGTTCATCGCGCGCCGATACGTGGCGGCTAGCGCCTCGCTGCGGTCGGCCGAGTGGAATCGCTGGGTAATACGCAGACGGCCGGTGGCGGCCAAGGCCTGAGCCTCGCGCGGATTGCTCAAGAGGCGCGTGATCGACGAGGCCAGCGCTTCGGCGTCGTCCTGATCGGTGATGAAACCCGTCGTGCCGTGCGCGACGAGATCCTCCACCCCCTCAAAGCGCGTGCAGACCACCGGAACTTCCATGCTTTGGGCCTCCAAGAGCGCGGTCGCCACCTCGCCAGATTGGCCGGCGACCACAAACACATTCAGGGCCGCGTAAACGTCGGGCAGATCACCCTGCGCGCCAATCAAGTGCGTGCGCGCGGCAAGGCCGTACTTCGCCGCGCGGTTGCGAATCTTGTCGCGCGGCGTGTACTGGCCGAAGACAATGAGGTGAATGGGCCCGATCGCAGCCTGCGCGCCGCGGACGGCGCGAAGCACGAGGTCCAATTCCGCGCCGCGGCAGAGGTGGCCGCTCGTGCCAACGACCTTGGCCTGCGCGGAGAGCGCTAGCTCGTCGCGCAGTTGACGCCGCACGGCATCGCGCGAAAACCGCTGGGTGTCGATGCTCACGCCGATCACGTCGACCTGCGTCGGGCGGCAGCCAAGCTGGTAAAGCTGCCGCGCCAATTGATTGTTGGCGGCGATGACGCGATGAAAGCCCGGCAAGAGCTTCTGGTCGACGCTGGCCGAAAACCGTTCACGCCAATCACCGGCATGCCCATGGCGTGCCGTGGCCACCATGCGGAAGCCGCACAGCGGCTGCAATAGAAGAGCAAGCAAGTGGCTCTGTGCATCGTGAGCGTGGACGATATCAGGCTTCAATCGCCGTAGAAGCCGCCCCACGCGCCACAGGAGCGTGGGGTCAAAACGACTCCTGCGCGTGACCTCATGAAGGTCGATCTGGCGTGCCGAGGAATCGGAAACGACGGCACTGGAGCGAACGCGACCGGATCGAACGACCGCCACGGAAATGCGGAACTCGGCATCGGCGTCGTGATCGAAACGGTACGGCGAGCTCTCACCCACCACGCGCTGGGCGGCAGGAGCCTGCGAGTCGTTCGCCGCAAACAAGTGCAGAACGTGGATAATCGAATTATCCATTTTCGCGTGCCCCAACCAGGATCAAGCCGTTTCGCTGTCCAAATTTACCTCGCCGCGGCAGCGCGCGGCGCGGAGTCGGCCTGAAATAACGATCGGGCTTAGCTTTAGGTCGACTTGAGCGTCTGCGGTGGTCGCCCCACCCAGTTGCGCATTCCCAGCACGAAGATGATCCCGACAGCGGCAAGCGCTTCGCGGAGATTGATCTTCGATTGGCCTTGGAGGCGATCGACAAACGTGATCGGCGTTTCGCCAAAGCGGCAGCCGAGCCGCTTGAGATGCCAGAGTATCTCTTCCTGGAAGGAGTAGCCACGCGAACGAACGGCCTCGAAGTCGATTCTCGCCAGGAGCCGCGTGCTATAACAGCGGAAGGCGCCGCTGCAATCACGCGGCGAAAGCCCCAGCAGCCAGCGTGCATAGAGATTGACGGCACGGCTCATCAGGCGGCGCCGCAGCGGCCAGCCTTCGACGCCTCCGCCCGGAACATACCGCGAGCCGATCATACAATCGACACGCGAGTGGCCGCGATCTTCCATGCCGGCGAGAATGGCGGGCAGGTATTTGGGGTGATGGCTGAAATCCGCGTCCATGTTGACCATTTGGCCATAACCTTGCCGCAGCGCGTATTGCATGGCCGCGATGGTCGCGGTGCCCAGGCCCAGCTTGCACTCGCGGTGAAGGCAATGCAGACGCGGATTCGTGCGGCTCTGCTCGTCGCACCAGTCGCCGGTTCCATCCGGTGAGTTGTCGTCGACAACCAGAATGTCGACGTCCGGCGCATGGAGCAAGATCTCGTCCACGAGCCGTGGAAGGTTGTCGATCTCGTTGTAGGTCGCGATGGAAACGAGCGTTTTTGGGCGAGTCACGTGAGTCCGGCTTGCGGCGTGGTCGAGCGTGCGAACCACCGCGGCGCAGGGTGTGTCGAGGCCGTCAGACGATTGCGGGTATCCACTTGCGGACATAAGCAACTATACTTTCTTGAACAAGAGTTCCCACTACGCTGTTTCGGATGTTCCGTTTCACCTCGCCATTTCCGCAGTCGCCGCCGCCCGGGGTGGTCTCTCGCACGGTGTCACGCCCGAAGACCGACGACGACGAGCCGGCTCGCTACGGCCGCTGGTTCTGGCTCACGTATGCCTCGAATACGGCGGTGATGACGGCGGTCAGTCTGTTGTTCCGCTATGCCGACTTCGTGCATGCGCTCAAGGGGACCGAGCTCGACTTGGGTTGGATCGTGGGCGTGGGAATGTTTGGCAGCCTGCTCATGCGCTTGGCGCAGGGCGTGGGAATCGACCGTTACGGTCCACGCCAGGTCTGGCTCTGGTCAACGGCGTTGTTCGTGGTCACTTGCGTGGCCCATCTGTGGGTGGAGCGGATTGATACACCTTTCGTCTACGTACTGCGAGTGGTGTACACCGTCAGCGTCGCCGGAATCTTTGGTTCCTCGATCACCTACGTATCGCGCTCGGCGTCCGTCGCGCGGATGGCGGAGACGATTGGACTCTTGGGCACCTCGGGTTTCGTGGGCATGGTGCTGGGCACGTACCTGGGGGATGTGCTCTGTGGCGTCGGTTCGCCCGATCGCGTGCATTTGAATCGGATGTTCCTGGCGGCCGCCGGGATGGGGGCCTTTTCGCTCGTGCTGGCGGCGCTGGCCACGCGCGGCCAGATACGCCCCGCCGCGCGACGCCAACTACCGGTGTTTTGGGTTTTGAGGCGTTATCACCCGGGGTCAATCCTGCTGGTGGGCGTGGCGATGGGCTTTGGGATCGGCCTGCCGGGCATTTTTCTCCGCGCATTCGCCGCCGACCTGGGAATCCCCAAGATCGCCATGTTCTTCGCCGTCTATTCGCCGATGGCGTTCGGGACGCGGCTGGCGACGCGCCGGCTCCCGTCGCGAATCGGTGTGCGGCCGATGATCCTCGCTGGGCTGGGGTGTCTGGTGGCCAGCATGCTGTTGTATTTGCCGATCCGATATCAGTGGCAGTTCGTCATTCCGGCGATCTTCCTGGGCGCTGCGCATGCGATGCTCTTTCCGGCGGTGATGGCCGGCGGGAGCGCTCAATTCCCGGTCCGTTATCGCGGGCTGAGCACGACGTTGATGCTGGCGATGTTCGACCTGGGAAACCTGGTCGGCGCACCGCTGGTGGGAGCAATACTTCACGGGGCGCGAGAGATCGGCTGGCCGCCCTGGACGACGATGTTTGTCTCGGTCGCGGTGCTCTTGGCTCTGATAGGGGTGTATTACGCGATTTCGTCGCGAAAGAGTCCGGTGGGCCGTGTCATGGACCCAGCCGATTTCAACGACGAAGACGAGGATGCGGCAATCTCAGGCTCGCCGCTCGCTGCGCCCGTTAATGGCCACCCTCAGGCTTCGGCCGATTGCGTAATAGACGAACGGCGCAAGATGTAGGGCGCTCTGGGCGCACTCGCAGCGCGGCCGACGCACCCCGTTGCGACGCAACCGACGAGCCGCGCGCCGCCTGATTCCAGTTGCTCGATAGCGCGCAGCGCCGCGCCGCGCGGCGTCCGTTCCAGCTCGACCATCAAATAGGTCGCATCGCACGCGGCGGCCATCAAGATCGCGTGCGCGCAAATGGCCGCCGAGGTGGCAAATAATGCCAGGCGATACCTGGCCTTCACGGCGACCAGGAATGCGGCAAGGTCGAGATCCGACAGCAATTCGCGCCCCCATTCCAGGCTTTGACCAGCCGGCAGAACGTCGACTCGCGGCACGCCGCTGGGTCGAATGAGCTTGGTCCAGGTCCTCCAACCGAGCAGGACTTCGGCGAGACCGTCGCCGTGCTCGGTGCAATGCGACAGTGTAGGTATCGCGTGGTCCAAGTCGGCGTCGACCACGAGCACATCGTCATCGACCAGTTCGGCAAGGCACTGCGCAAGCGGAACCGCGATCGCCGCCTGCCCATCGCAGGGTGTGACGCTGGTGAGCATGACAGCGAACGGAGCACTCTGAGAAAGCTGTGTAAGGATTCGACGTGCCAGGTCGCGGTGTTCCGCCGCCGGTTCGGGAGAGTCCAAGGACAAGGTGCGAGAATACCGCGACACCGAGTCTGCTGGCAAAATCGACCGCGCGGAGCGCGCCGCGACGAAATCTGGCGACTTGTGAATCCGCCCCGGTGCGGCTTTTCTATGCTCCACTTGCTGCAGTGCTTCGCTTACGCGGCTCATGCTCAAAACCTAAACGTGGCGCGCTAGACCACGAACAGTACGTTTGTCCCGCGCTCGGTGCCTGATGTTCAGGTCGAGCGTAATTTGGAGAACAACTGTCGAAATGCCTGGTTCGTCGACCGTTCAGCACCGCTTTGCCGTGGCGGCGTGGGGTTTCCGGAAGAGGCCGCCCGGACCACACCCGCGCCTTGATCGCTCACGGAACTAGTAGAGGACACGGCACCCCACTCCCCCGTTGGGGATTCTGGTGGAGTGAGCGCGTATGCGGATCGGCTGCCCGCGCGCGTCGACGTGGTGGCGTCGAGCTCCGCGTATCGGTCGACGATGATTTCTTCCTCCGGGAGCGAATCGGTTGGATGTGTGCGCGGCTCGTGGAACACAAACTCCACCTCGGGGGCGATCGCGCCGGTGGGGCGGAAATCGTCCTCGTAGGTTGACTCGTCATCTTCGACCAGATGTCGCGGATCCACGGATTCGGCCGCTGCCGGGGCGATCGACGTCCGGCCGACGGCATTGGGCGCTGCGGACGACGGGCGACGCGGCGGACCGTCGTCGAGTCCGCCAAACTCAATCAGCGCGTCGCCTCCGACGGCGCGAGAGCGGTCGTCGCTGCGCGGCGTGGGCAATTGCTGCAGATCGGACCAGGCTTCCTGGATGCCGGCGGCGTCGATCCGCCGCTGCCCGCCCGCATAAGCCAGCAGCAACGCATGGTCGCAGAGCTGATTGATGAGCCGCGGTATGCCGTCGCTGGCACGATGGATATTCTCGAACGCTTCCAGAGCAAACAGCTCCTCGGGCCGTCCACCAGCGTTAAGGAGTTGGCCGCGGACGAAGTCGGCCGTTTCGCCGCGCTCCAGAGCGCGTAGGTATCCACGCGCCGTGATACGCTGATTGAACGATTCAAGGCGCGGGCTACCAAAGCGTTCCTCGAGGATGGGAGCCCCGGCCAGCACGACACGAACCCTGGGTCGCCCGCCGCGGACCAGGTTGCTGATCAAGCGGACCTCTTCCAGAAGGCGCAGAGGCAGCACGTGTGCTTCGTCAAGCAACAGAAGCATGCCGTCGCCCGACCTCTCCGACGAAAGATGATCGACCAGCGCCAACCGCAGCTCGCCCTCCTCCATTCCGCGGTAAGGAAGGCCCAGTGAGAACAGCATCGCCTGCAATAGAGCACGGCGCGTCGCAAGGCGGCCACTGCCCAAGAGCGCCACCTGGCAGACACCGCGAAATTGTTCGGCGAGCAGGTGACACAAGAGCGATTTGCCCGTCCCGGCCGGCCCCACGACCACGCCCAGCCCCTCATCTCGTTCAATCGATCGAGCCAGCGCCGCTCGCGCCGCCTCGACAGGGGGCGTCGGAACGTAAAGATCAGGGGCGGGAACCGCCAAAAACGGACGGTGTCGTAACCCGAAAAACGACTCGTACATCAGGCAGATTTCCTGGGTTGGCCGACAGGCGGAAGACCGGCGATTCTAATCGCGCATATCTAAAAGTCGGCATCCTCAAGCTCGGTGCTCCACCGGCGTTCGGTTTTCTCGCGTGGGTTGGCGGTCAGTTCCCCATCACGGCACGCAAGCGAGAGATTCCCTCGGCAAACGTCAACCAGGGATCCGCGAAAAAGCGAGCGGCGAAGGGTGAGTCAACGGCCATTAGCACGGCAAACCAGCCAACGAGACAAGCCAGCACAATTTCGCTGGCCAGGCGGATCCCGCTGACTAGGTGAATTCTCGAGAAGCGAGCGCGGTGGGCCGGCGCCCCAGCTAACTGGCCGACCACCGGGAGCATCAGGCACGATTCCAATTGCGCGACGTTGTCGAACATCCCACCGGTACGGAAATGTGTGAAGCTGACGAACGATGCGCACATGAGACCAGCGGCCAGGCCAATCCAAACGACGGCACTGGTTCGTAAAGGGGCTGCGGTGCCGCCGGAGCGCGCCACGGGAGTGATGGCGCTAGCCTGTTCAAGTTTGCGCAGCTCGCTTCCGCTGTCCGTCAGCAGGTGGTCCCAGGCCTCGCGCTTGCGAGCTTCTTGCTCCGCGACCAATTCACGCGCTCGCGCTACGGCCTCTTCACATTCCTGCAGTCGATTGGCAACTTCGCGCGATGGGGACGCTTCGGCATCTTCGGCTTGCGCATGCGACCTCAAAACCGGAGCGATCTCGCGGCGCGCATCGGCAATTTGTACGTCAATCTGCCGAATTTGCGGATGTTCCGGCGTCATCCGCTTCATCAGCTCGCCGCGCGACTGCTCAAGCTGGCTTAGGCGCGCTTGCGCCGCGGTGGGCAAAGACTCCACGGCCGGTCGCGCCTTGCCGCGCGCGCTCACGCCGGGTAGTCCACGCACAGAGCGTCGCGAAAGCTCGCTGCGAAGGCTATCGAGCCGGCGCGTGACCTCGACGAGCGCGGTGCGTGCGTCCTCGGTCGCGGCGCGAGCGAGCTCGTAATGCTCGCGAGCCATTCGCTTTGTGGCCAATTCGCGAGCACGTGTCTCCCGCGCAACTTCATCATTGCCGCGCGGGGCGGAAGTGCGCCCTCCGGTCAGATCGGCAGGCGTTTCGGCGCCAATGCTGTCGATGGCCAGCGCGATCAGAAAAATTGCCGCGCTGGTCGTGCCAAACGCATACGCGGCGCGCCAGGCCTGGCGGACCATCGCGCGACGCAACAAACGACGGCGTTGTACGGCAACATCAGACACGGCCTGGCACGCACGTTCTTGGGGAGTATTACCGATGTAGCGGGCACGCGCAGCGTGCCGGGCGCCTATCGTTTGCATCGACTCTTGTCGGCCGCCAGCTTAAAACTCCAGGGTAACGGGGCAACCTGGCCAAGCTGCCCAGCATATAATCTCGCGGTGGGTAAGCTCGGCGCGTACGGCGAGTGCTCGGCATGTTTCAGATCAAAATCTGTGGCATTACCAGCGTCGATGACGCGCGGATGGCCGCCGACGCCGGTGCCGACGCCGTTGGCCTCAACTTTTACAACGGGAGCCCACGTTACCTGAGTGATGCGGCGGCTGAGACGGTCGCGGCGGCGGTACCCGCTGGCGTGGCGCGAGTGGGCGTGTTCGTCAACCCCGATGTCGACAATGTTCGCCAATTGTTCGAGCGACTGCGACTCGACTATGTGCAACTGCACGGCGATGAAACGCTGAAGGTGCTGGCGAATCTCGCCGACCTTCCGGTCATCAGGGCATTTCGCGTGGCGAGGGATTTGGCCTCCATCGTGGAATTCCTGAGCAGGTGCCGCGAGGCACGTTGTTTGCCACGCGGCGTCCTTATGGACGCCAATGTGCCAGGGAAATACGGCGGTAGCGGCATGGTGGCGGATTGGGAAACCGCCGCAAGCTATGCTTTGAACGAGGCAAATCCACCGCTGATCCTGGCCGGCGGGCTGACACCCGCGAACGTGGCCGCCGCCATTGGCGCGGTCAGGCCCATGGCGGTCGATGTCGCCAGCGGAGTCGAGAGGAGTGCGGGTCCAAAGGATGAGCGGCTCGTCCGAGAGTTTGTAACCGCCGCACGCGAGGCCTTCGCGTCGCTGGACCAGTACGGAGACGAATAACCGACTTCCGCGCAATGGTGCATTCGCTGTGGCTCGTCGTGGTTGCGAGTAGCAGCACGTGCCTCTAAGATGTGGCTAACACTAGGCTGAATCGTTCAGTCGTTCATGATCTCAAGGAGATGACAGTGGCGCAGGTCGAAACAAAACAGCCCTTCAAGGTGGCCGACATGTCGCTGGCCACGTGGGGTCGCAAGGAAATCACGCTCGCCGAGAACGAGATGCCCGGCCTGATGGCGCTGCGCGCGAAGTACGGCCCGACCAAGGCGCTCAAGGGCGCTCGCATCGCCGGCTGCCTGCATATGACCATCCAAACGGCCGTCTTGATCGAGACGTTGCGCGAGCTGGGCGCCGAGGTGACCTGGAGCAGTTGCAACATCTTCTCCACGCAGGACCACGCCGCGGCGGCGATCGCCAAGGCCGGCATCCCGGTCTACGCCTGGAAGGGCGAAACCACCGAAGAGTTCGATTGGTGCATCGAGCAAACGCTCTTCTTCCCGGACGGTCAGCCGCTAAACATGATCCTCGACGACGGCGGCGACCTGACGTACATGGTGCACAACAAGTACCCCGAGTTGCTGGCAGGGATTCGTGGCCTTTCGGAGGAAACCACCACCGGGGTCCACCGGCTGTACCAGATGCACGCACGGGGTGAGCTCAAAGTGCCGGCGATCAACGTCAACGACTCGGTCACCAAGAGCAAGTTCGACAACCTCTACGGCTGCCGCGAGTCGCTGGCTGACGGGATCAAGCGAGCCACCGACGTGATGGTGGCCGGAAAGGTCGTGGTGATCGCCGGCTACGGCGACGTCGGCAAGGGCTGCGCGCACGCAATGCGATCGCTCGGAGCGCGCGTGCTGATCACTGAGATCGATCCGATCAACGCGCTGCAAGCCGCCATGGAAGGCTACGAAGTCACCACGATGGAAGACGCCGCCACGCGCGGCAACATCTTCGTCACGGCCACCGGCTGCCGCGACGTGATCCACGGCGAGCACATGCAGGCAATGCCCAATGACGCGATCGTCTGCAACATCGGGCATTTCGACCTGGAGATCGACATCGCCTGGCTGAACTCGCAGAAGACCGTCAAAAAGATCGAGATCAAGCCGCAGGTCGACCGCTACACGCTTCCCAGCGGTCGGTCGATCATCGTGCTGGCTGAGGGGCGGCTGGTGAATCTTGGCTGCGCGACGGGCCATCCCTCGTTTGTGATGTCCAACTCGTTCACGAACCAGGTCATGGCACAGATCGCCTTGTGGACGGAACCCGAAAAATACCCGATTGGTGTCCACGTCCTTCCGAAGCGGCTCGACGAGGAAGTGGCGCGACTGCACCTGGAGAAGCTCGGCGTCAAGCTCACACGACTGTCTGCCAAGCAGGCCGAGTACCTCGGCGTCCCGGTCGAGGGACCGTTCAAGCCCGACTACTACCGCTACTAGGTCGCATGCCCCAGATCGAAGCGTTCCGCGGATTGCGGTACAGCCTCGCGCATGTGGGGTCGCTCGGCGATGTGACGGCGCCTCCCTATGACGTGATCGACCCCAAGCTGCAGGACTTGCTCTACAAGAAGCACCCTGCCAACGTCGTTCGGTTGATTCTAAACCGCGCTGAACTCGGCGACGACGAGCACAACAACCCATATCTGCGAGCCGCCAAGTTTCTGCGGCGCTGGCGGAGTGAAGGTGTCCTCTTCCAAGAGGCCGACCCAGCGATCTACGTCTATCATCAGGTGTTCAACCATGATGATCAAACGTTCACTCGGCGCGGCTTCATGGCGCGCGTGAGGCTTGAGCGGTTCGGTGAGGGCTCGATCTATCCGCACGAGGAGACGATGCCCGGTCCAAAGCAGGACCGGCTGCTATTGACTCGCGCCTGCCGAGCCAACCTGAGCCAGGTGTTTGGCCTGTACCCCGATGCGACCGGCGAGGCTCAACGCCTGTTGGATTCGGCCGTGGGCGATTCCATCCCACTGGAGGCCACTGATCATCTCGGCGTGATCAATCGGCTGTGGCCGGTCACGAACCTGGACGTGATTACGGCCGCGAGCGCGGCGATGGCCAACCGGCCGCTGTTTATTGCCGACGGCCATCATCGCTTTGAGACAGCATGCAACTACCGCGACGAGCTTGCCGCCGCCGGCCCGCTTGATCCACGACACGCGGCCAACTTCGTGCTGATGATGTGCGTGAGCATGAGCGATCCGGGCATGGTGGTGCTGCCCACGCACCGGCTGTTCCGTGGCCTGCCGGCGCTCGATTCCGATGGGCTACGGAGATCGCTGGGAGACTGCTTCACGACGCGCGTGGCTGGCGAGGGGGCCGACCTGGCGCCGACCGTCTGGCAGGAGCTGGAGCTGCTTGGCGACCAGGGCACACTGGCATTCTTCACGCTGGCCGACGAGCGGTGGGTGGTCGCGCGGATCACCGAGGCCGGTCAACGGACACTGGCGCGGCTGGCCACCAATCACAGCGAAGCGTGGCGCGGTCTTGGGGTGAGCATACTCCATCGGCTCGTGGTCGAGAGGTTGCTGGGGGCACGCGAGCTGCCGACGCCGAAGTACGTCCATTGCGTCGACGAGTTGATGTCGGCGCTGGAAACCGATGAGTTTCCGCTTGCGGCGCTCGTGATGCCCGCCACGCTCGACCATATTGAGTCGATCAGCAGCCAGCACGAACGGATGCCACCCAAGAGCACCTATTTCTACCCCAAACTTCTCAGCGGCCTGGTGATCAACGCGCTCGAATAATGCGGCCGATGCGCTTCGCGCCGTGTTTCACGTGGAACGCGCCTGGGGGAGCTTTTCGGGTCGCCCAAGACGACGACGCCAGGACGGCTGCGCAGAATGCCACGGACGGGTCGTTTCACGTGGAACGTGCCGTGATTCTCGCATTTGCCGAGTTCGACATTCGTGGCTGCTACGAAGACGTTGCTGGGGCGGTGCAAAGCGTTCGCCGGCTTGCCCTGTGTGCATGAAAACTGGGGTTTCTGGGCTTGGCGCTCAATGGTTACAATCTGCCGCCGCAATTGAATGAGCCTTGGGAGCTGTGGTGTGGGCCGAGTCCTCTGTATCGCGAACCAAAAGGGTGGAGTTGGCAAAACGACTACAGCCGCCAACCTTGCCGTGGGATTAGCCAAGAGTGGTTACCGGACGCTGCTGGCGGACTTGGATCCACAGTGCAACGCCACCTCGGCGCTTGGCCAAAAGTCGACACCAAGACACGCGTTCGTCTCGCAAGCGCCCATCCGCGAGTCGCTCATTGAGACCAGCACACACGGTCTCGCGCTTTTGCCCGGCAGCCAAAGTTTTCGAGACGTCGAGACGCTGGCGACAGCAAGCCAAACTGATGCTGCGGCACTTCGGCAGCAGCTCACGAGTGGGCTGTCGTCATACGATTTTGTGCTCTTTGACTGTCCTCCCTCGTTGGGCCAACTTACGCGAATTGCCCTGTCGAGCTCGACCGAGGTAGTGATTCCCATCCAATGCGAGTACTTCGCCATGGAGGGGCTGACACAAATGATCGAGGTGATTCGACAGGTCATGGCCGAACGCCCCGAGCGACTCGAGTTCGGCGGTATCGTGCTCACCATGTACGAGCACTCGCTCGAGCTGTCGCGCGAGGTCGATCATGAAGTAAGGGAGTTTTTTGGCGAGATCGTGTACGAGACGGTTATCCCGCGTGACGTTTCCGTGAGCGAAGCGCCCAGCCACGGCCAGGCGGTCTTCGACTATGACCCGAGAGGGCGCGGCGCTCGGGCTTACGTGGAGCTTTGCATGGAGGTACTCGAGCATGAATAGAGAACGCAGACTGGGCCGCGGGCTGGAGGCCTTGCTGGGACGAACGTTTGATGCGGATGGCCCCGGCGACCTGGGTCGCGTGGATGCTGGCCAGGGCGCCGCCACCAGTGGCATCAGCCACCTGAATGTCTATTCGATTGACAGCAACCCATATCAGCCGCGGCGTGACTTCGACGATGCCGAAATCCGCTCGCTGGCCGAAAGTCTCACCGCGCACGGCTTGATCCACCCGATCGTCGTGCGCTCCGACGGTGGTCGGTACCAGTTGATCTCGGGTGAGCGCCGGCTCCGTGCCGCGATCCTCGCCGGCTGGACAGAGGTTCCGGCGCAGGTCCGCGAAGTCGACGACCGGCAGATGGCCGAAATGGCGATCGTCGAAAACATGTTGCGCAAGGACCTCAATCCGCTGGAAAAGGCGTCCTCGTTCCAGCAGTATCTTTCGCAGTACGGATGTACACAGGAAGAGTTGGCCGGGCGATTAAAGGTCGACCGCTCGACGATCGCCAACTTGATCCGGCTGTTGGAGCTTCCACCGCAGGTGCAAGACTCGATTCGCAGCGGCGTCATTTCGCAAGGCCATGCCCGCGCGCTCTTGCCGCTGGGGGACGAGGCGGAGCAAGTCGCCTTTTGCGAGCGGATTCGCACCGAGCAGCTAAGTGTTCGACAGACCGAGTCGCTCGTGCAGGAGCAAATCCGCCACGCGGACGGCGACTCCCTTGCGCTGGTATCGCACGAAGGAGCGACCGCGCCACCGGCCCGCGCTTGGAGTGAGCACCTGGGCTCGCTCGAACAAGAGCTGCGCACCGCACTGGGCACGAAGGTCGACATCCGCGAGGCCGCCAAGGGCAGCGGCCGCATCGTCGTCCATTTCAAGAGCCACGACGAATTCGAGCGCCTTAGGCGCATCCTGACTTCCAGCGACCAGGCAAGCGCTCAAATCCGTGCCGGTTGATTCCCACCATGATTGAACGCTGAGCGCGTGGATAACTCTTCCATCCGCGGCGAGCGGCCAGCACGGCCCGTCCCGTGGCGCGCGAATGTACCTCACTGAGACTTGGTAAAGCAACGCACTCGTTCCGCCGAGGCGCCACCGACTGTATTTCGGCGAAGTCGTCACGCGATCGCATGCGCGCCGCGCTCGGTATCCGTAAAATGGAAGCTTGGGACGGTGCTCCGCACCAACGTCTCGGCGCCAGGAAAAAAAGCTAGGATTTCTAAAGATTTTCACCTGTCGAGGTCGACTATTTCGGAGCTGCACGTGTCCATCAATGCACTATTTCCGCAACCAATTTTTGCAACATCCTGCGGCGAGCGCGATGGATTTCCGGTCGTGGCGGTTATGAACACCGCACTGGCAAGGTACAACTCCTGCGCGGATTTCTCGTGGCTGGTCGAGCTGGAGATCGTGGCGGAGGCAACGGATGACCGTGGTTTTCCCACGCTGGAGGAGGTGGACCACCTAGATGCGATCGCGGACCAATTGGAGCAAGCGATTTCCGTCAACGGCGCCCATTTCATTGCACGCCAAACGTGGAAGGGTCGCCGGATGATCGACTACTACGTCACCGACGGTCCGGCCACGCGTCAGCGCGTCATGGCGCTCGTCCAAAAGGGAGTGCTGTCGCGAAGCGTGACCATTCAAGCGTCCAAGGATGGCTCCTGGGCAACTTGGATGCCGACCTTGATTCGCATGTGTGAGCCATCGACGGAAGGCGCCGCGTGCCGCGATCAGTTTGATCACGAAGTGCTCGTGCGAATTCCACTCAATGGAGGCGAATTCGGATCTGACGCGGAGCAGGACGACGTGTTGGCGCTCGTGGACGAACTATCGGCGGTTGTCGCCGATTCGGACGCCTGCGAGCTCGACGGATACGAATTTGGCAACGCCGAGGCCGTGCTGTTCGCCTACGGCACGGACGCCGACGCGCTATGGGATACGCTCGAACCGGTACTCCGTGGCACACCGGTTGCGCGCGGCGCAGTCATCACCAAACGCTACGGACGAGCCGACGACCCCAACGCGCGCGAACAAACAGTCACGCTCTAGCTGCCGGGCGGGGGAATGATCACCCACAAGCGCTGTGCGAGGCCACAGCCGCGCCCGATGCCATTTGCGACCCATCGACCTCACAACTACAATACAGTGGTCGCATCGCGGCACCCGATGGCGAATAACACTCGGGGCGTAGCGCAGTCTGGCTAGCGCACCTGCTTTGGGAGCAGGGGGTCGGAGGTTCAAATCCTCTCGCCCCGACTATTTCTCGAAATGAGCCCTTCCGCGAGAGCGTCGAAGGGCTTTCTTATTTGCGGGACAAGAGTTACGCCGTCGAGGCGTGAGTTCAAAAAGACGATTTCAAGCATTCGACGTTTTTCTGCGTAGTCGGCGCTAAGCCACTTGTCGCAAAGCGTTTGCGAAAGTTCAAAAACTTTGGCCGCTAGGTCGGTCATCTCGTCGTGCGAGCGGTCGAGCACGTCAAGCTGGAGCTTGATTGACGACAGCCGATCGCGAAGCTCAGTCTGCTTCCGCGCAAAAGTTGGCTCATCAATCTCTCCAGCAATGCGCAGGTTGAGAAGTCGGTCCTGCTGATTGACAAGGAGGGTCTCCTGGCGTTGGAGCTCAGCGCGCTGAGCCAGTGACTCCTTTTGGGCATCACGCGTCTTAGAGCGGAGCACGGCCCGGAACCAGTCTCGAACCTCATCGTCGTCAATGCGCATCCGCTTGAAGACCGCTAGCACCTGCCCATCAAGGTCAGCCTCGGTGACCCGGATTCGCGGATGGTTTGGGATGTTGTAGTAGGTGCAGCGGTAGTAGGTGTACGCCTTTTCGCCCTTGAGCGTCTTCTTGTACTTGCGTTCGCCAGTAATGGGATGGCCGCAGTGGCCACACGTGACGACCTCGCCTGAATATGTCATTTCGTGGGAGCGGTAGACATGATCTCCAAGGAGGGCCTGAACGCGGTCCCACGTACCGCGATCGATGATCGGCTCGTGCTTACCTGGATACCACTGGCCTCGATGCTCTATCTCGCCGATGTAGGAGCGGTCTCTCAGCATGGCGTGCAGTGAACCGCGAAAGAACTTTGGGGCCGATGGGCGATAAGGTCTCCCCTCTTCCGCCATCCGTTCGATGACGCCGTCTAGGGTCAAGTTCTCGTAGGCGTAGAGGTGAAAGGAACGCTTGACGTTGGCGGCAGTCTCCGGATCGACTTCGATGATCCCGCGGCCGTTCTTTCGCACATTGCGGTAACCGTAGGGCGCCCTCCCGATGAACCAGCCTTCCTGGACGCGGCGCGCGAGACCTTCGCGGACATCAACCGACTGCTGCTCGGTGTAGAAGCTTGCCATATTGGCAAGTGTCCGCCGCATCATGCGGCCTGCTGGATTGGCGTCTGTTGGCTGCGAGACGGATATGAAAGGAACCTGGTATTCCGACTCAAGGCGCTCTAGCTCGACGTAGTCGAATAAATTCCGAGCTGCTCGGTCCACCTTGTAGAAGAGAAGCCCATCAAGCTCAGATGCGTGTTTCTTCGCATAAGCAACGAGCTCTCGAAACGTCTTTCTTTCGTCCGCCTTGCTCGCGGTTTCGGCAATCTTGAATAGTCGGACGATCTCGCCATCGTTCTGCGCCGCAAAGCGGCGAAGGGCATCTTCTTGAACTTCGAGCGAAAAGCCTTCCCGCTCTTGCTCGCGGCTGCTTACGCGAGCGAGTGCAGCGTACTGCTTCATGGCGCCGCCTCCCCTGCAAAGAGCTCAATCAATTGACCCGTGCTTTGAATGATCGCGAGCGCGTCTTCGGGAGTCAACGGGGTGGCGTAGTATGGCTGCCACACTCGGATGGTCCGCTCGATCAGCTCAGTTGTCACCCAGGCCGGGGCTCCAGAAGGAACCGAATACCGTGATGCGGCTTCGGCGGTTGGATGGGATTTGGTTTGGCGGCGAGCCATCTGGCGAATACTTGATGCTTCGTGTGTCTGCGGGGGTAGAGCTCCCTATGCCATAGATCGCAAGCGGCAATCCTGGGCGCAAGGAAGTGGCTGCGACCGACCGAAAAGGCCCTAGCAACAGGGTTGGCGCGCCAGGCAACGCAGGACCGGGGCTGGAAGCGCGGCGGGAAAGCCGGCTACTTGGCGGCTCGTGAGGTCCTGGCAAGTTGAGCCGCCTGAAGGTCGCAGAAGAACAGGGCGGCCTGTGGACTATTGGTACCGTGGTCCTGCATAGCGCGATAGAGCTTGGAAATCGTGAGCTTCCGGACGTTCAATTCGTGGGCGAGAAGAATAGCCGTGACAGAGACCTCAGTCTCAGGATACTTGGCATTCGTGAGAAGAAAGTGGTGCCACCATGCATCGTCGCCCAAGGGCATCACTGGAGCGAGAAATCGGCGCAGCCTGCTCGGCGGCGGGGTTAAGCGCGCATAGTCGCCTATCGAGAGCCGTAGTTGCGAGTATAGCGAGGTCAGGGCGTCCGGGGTCTCGTAGTCAAGGAGTTCGTGGCTGTCGAGAAACGGATTCGTGCGGTGAAGGAGGTCAACGGAAAACACGCTTTCGGGTGCATGCATGTGGCGCGTGGCAAGGAGCCGCGCCAAGACTTCGTGCGCTGAGTGAGAGTTCTCGTCACCAGCGACGGCGAGATACTCTTCAAATGAGAGGTTGAACCGGCGTATATCGTCGAGGAGAGCAAAGGTCTCGTACTCAGTAAGCGCACTGCAGAGCCGATCCCATACGTGATGAAGGGGCTGGGGTAGCCGATTGCCCCCGAGCTGTTCCTTGAGTGTGGTCGTAGCGTGCACAACGTGGTCTGGTTGCACGTGTGTCAGTCGACTTTGGTGCCGCAGGACCTTAATACCTCTGAGCGTCCAGTACGGTTGCAACGTCGAAGGATCACTGGCTCGAACTTGAGCCAGCTCAGAAACGGGGTCAAATCGTGGATCGAGGCAACTCTTGGCTTTCGCGACCTGGCACCATGTCGGAGCATTGCGCTTGTAGCTTGCCGTTGGTCCACACAGTTCTATCGCCTTGCGTAGCAGCGACCGGTGTTCCGCTGGAGGACAACCGGCCTCCAACGCAACACTAAGGTTCGCTTCAATGACCTCGTCATGCGAAGCGTCATTGATCCGCTCGGAAAGCACGGGAAGAAAAGCCTCAAGGCGGTGATATCGCGTGTACCTGAAATCTGTTTGCCGCAGTATCTCGATCCACCGAAGGGTTACCTGCTTGCACTCTAAGAACAAGTCGAGGTCGCCAGCTTTTTGGGCGTAGGTAAGGGCAATCGTCGTGGCTCTCACGGCATCGACAGCTGGTGCCTGGACGTTCAAAAGACGGCGTGCTGCTGCTTGAGCGACGCCACGATAGGGCTGGGAGCGAAGTGTATAGCCGTACTCCGGCGTTGGAATCGACTGTCGACGTTGCAAGACTCTCTGGACGTACTCGTGACCTGTGATCGTAGCCTTGTTTGCCTTTGCCGCTCGCAGTAGGGACACAAGCTCTGCGTAGGCAAAGGTCCGAGCGAAGTGTGGCTCGGTACGGGCGAAGGCTGCGAAGTATTCGGTGAAGCTTTGCAGAGTTTCTTGGATGATCGGGAAAGAGGCTTCGACTAGCGGAGGGCCGGAGCGGGCGGTTAGCAGGACTCCTGCCGAATTTACGACGCCGATGGCGGCGGTCACGCCCATCGATTGCGGAGCAAGTACCCCCGCCGCCGTGCTGCCAAACCGCATGCCATCGACGACCAGCACGATTTGCGGATGCAAGTCCTGATAGTAGTTGTCAAAAAGGCTGTTCGTGACTTTGGGGGATGTGCTGAGGGACGCCTCTTCAACGAAGGCATTCCGACAGTGCGGCAGAGGTTCCCAAAGCTTCCGCTGGGCATCAAAGCCGTAGACGCGTCCGCCGAGTGCGTTGTCGGCATGCATCATAGTGACGGCTACTAAAGAGTCGGGGTCGATGCCGATTACTTCTCGCTGAGTCATGACGCCAAAGTTGTTGGCATCAGAGCCCGCTGAGAAAACAGCGGCCCAGATAATCGCGATCTCTTCGGGATCGAGACCGGTGTTGAGCTCAAGGCGACCATTAACGACGATACAACTCGGCCTGTCGGGGTCGACTGCCAGTTGCTTGATGGGAACTGGGCAGATCGCCTCCGCTTCGACAACGATTCCACCGGGCAGCCGTCCGTATCGCTCGACCACCCTCCCCAAAAGTTTTTCGTCGGTCGTGCCAGTGACGACAACGTGCGATAGGTCCAACAGGTTGCGAACTGCTGTCGGTTGTGCTTTCGCGTGCGAGACAAGCGGGACCGCGTCAACTTGATTTTCTACTGGGGTCTTCGCGGGTGCATGAGCGGGCTGCGGGACCTTGGCCGGAGGTCGGACGGTGGATTGCTTGACCGCTTTCGGTCGAGGTTCAGCAACTGTTGACTCGTCTTTTCGCGCAGCAATTGGAACCACCGGCGATTGGGAGGGGTCGCGAATCGGTGACGCGGGCGGAGTTGCCTGCGAAGCAGGAGTTTGATCAGACTGAGGCCGCGGCAGTTGGGCTAGGCACTCTTCTTTCGCCTGATGGGGAGTTGACTCGCGTTGGGGTGGCGTCGACTTGGGGCCAGGTTTTGGCGGCTCGACGGCAGCGGGCGAGACTGTCTGTCTGTTTTTCGCCGCCATTGCGGCCTTACGTTGCTGGAGAGCGGTAACAAGCGGTGATTTGCCGCGAAGCTTTGGGAGTTGCGTCTCGGTTGTGGGAGTCTCCGAGGGGTCGACACCCGGTAAGAAATCGTGAGCAAGCCGCTTTGGGTGCTCCTTGACCATTTGGTTGAGGAGGTGCCTGAGTTGCGGTCCGGCATGGTAGTGGTCGACGTAGAGCCGCGTGCTCTCGCACGCGCGCGTGCTTTGAACGTAGCTCAAATGGCGATCTTGCATTGGCCCGCCGAGCAGCACGTAGACACTGGGCACCGTGGCGCCCTGAGCCTTGTGGGTGGTCATGGCGTAGCCAAGTTGCACATCCTTGTAGCTCCGATACGGAATGAAAGCCGTCTGGTCGGTGGCGAGGATGCGAACCGCCATCGTGTGCGTCCGACGATTGAATCCCAAGACGACGCCGCGGTCGCCGTTGTTGACGCGGTATAGTCGTGAGATCTTGGTGAAGAGGACCAAGTCGCCGATACGCAGTTTCTCGTCACCCACGGCAACCTGATCGGCTCCCAGGACGCCGGCACTCGCGCGTGCCGACTGGCACAAGGCATTGAGCATCGCAACTTCGGCTTTCGTTCCGGCCAGGATGATGTGGTCCTGCGGATTGACGATGCCTCCCTCTGACCAGTCCTGAGCGACGGTGAAAATCGCCTGGTCACGGTCCTCATGAACGCTGACACGGCCTCGCTCGGCGAAGAGCTTGATGGCTTGGGCGACCTGTCCGGCGGCGATCAGCTTGCCCGCCTGTCGGTGCCAAGTGGGATTGGGATCGAGCGGGTCGATCCTCTGGCGTACGACGTGCTGCAAATCGGCTTTGTCGATTCTGTCCGCGATCGCAGCGAACGGACCGCCTGCCTCGATGGGTTGCAGCTGACGGCGATCTCCAATCAGGATGAGCTTTGCTCCCGCCTTCCGCACGTGTTTTAGGAGTCTGGCCAACCGCCAAGTCCCGTTCATTGCGGCCTCGTCGACAGCAACGATGGTTTCATTGTCGAGTTGAAACGCGGAACCGTTATAGGGGTAAGTCCGCTTGCCTTTCGTGAATCGTTTGAACTGTCGCTTGTGATGACGGGCGAAGCTGCCACCAGAGAGTTGAGCAAGACGCATTGCGATCGTGCTACTCTCAATGCCAGAGCCTTTCTGGAGATTGGCGGCGGCGGCGGCCGAAAGAGCCATGCCGGTAACTCGGTAGCCGGCCTGCTCCCACGCTTCCCGAGCAACGGAAAGGGTGTATGTCTTTCCGGTTCCGGCCATGCCTTCCAACACCTGAACACTCCCGGGTCGTGTGACCAGTTGCAATACGGCCTCGCGTTGCTCGCGATTGCGAATCAGATCGTCCTCGGCAAGCTCAGTACTGATCGGGAGTCGCCGATCGAGGAGCCGCTTGATCGCCGAGCTCGAAACGACATGCGATGCATCCGCCTTGCCCTCGTCGAGAGTGGCGAGTAGCTCTCGCTCGAGGGCCAACATCTGTCGAGTCGTGAAAAGTGGTTCGTAGTCGAACGGCTGTAGGGCAACCACGTCTGGATGCTCGGCCAGGAAGATTCGCACTTGGTCGACGATATGCTTCGCAGCCACGAGCTCTCCCAGCGACTTCTTGGCGACGAGACGAACTACCTGTTGTTCCGAAAAGTAACTCTGGGCTTCAAGAAGCTCGTCCACTGCCGCTTGAATCCGATCGTGCAGCACGGGGGTTGCAAAGTTGGCAGCGGGTGTTCCCAGGAGGCCTTGTGCCACTTCAGTCGAGAATCCGAACCTTCGGTTTGTTTGCCGCCACCGCGCGAGTAGTACGCATCGAGGCGGCGGCAACTCTGGCTTTCCTTTTCGCGTATCGAGAGTCGCGATCGCGGCGGCCTTGGCCGAGTAGCCGCCCTTGCGGCGGAGCCGTTCGCGTATCTGCTTGCTGCGAGTCGAATAGCGGTCGACTAGTTCCTTGGGAACTCCCGTCACGCTGAAAGCCGTCTTTTCCGGCTGGATGCCAAGGCCAAGTTCTGTTTTGAGGAGGAACGCAAGCTCACTTTGATACAGTGCCCCTGCTGTGAGCTTTTGCTTGTAAAAGGGCTTGCTCAAGATCGTTCCGAATGTGCCGTCGTTGCGTGCCGCGACGTTCACAAGAACACAGTGGCTATGTAGCTGCGGCTCTAGTTCGCGGTTACTGCCGTGTTCGAAGATCGCCACAATTGGCCGTGCAGGCTCACGAATCGTCCCGCCCTTGCCACGGCGGGTGACGATGGCGACATCGGTGAGGTACGCGAGCGCCGACTTGACCGCCTTATCATGGAGCGTCTGGATTCTGGATCTTGTGGGCGTATCCGCCTGGCTCCAAAGAACGCTGAGGGATTTTGGGGCTGAGAACGTGAGATCCCATGCTTGCTGATGCTTGGCTTCTCCCCTCGTTACACCGGCGTTTTGTATGAGAGCTCGCCCGTCCGGTGCGAAGCCTTGGCAAAGGGGCTTGAGCTGCTCTGCTGTGACAACGCCGGATAGGCAAAGCGATTCGGCACCGCTTCCCCACCACCTGCCTGGCGGTTCGCCCGGTCGAAAATAGTAGTCGGCGTTGGCCCGATCCAGGTAGTAGCTAACGTCGGTTATCCACTTGATGGAGAGCATGCGTTCCTAGTCCTGGGTGTGCCGGTTCGGCTTTTTCCCTTGCTCTCCCCCGATCACTCGCAGGAGAGTGTCCTTGTGGGATCGCTGCGACTGCTTCAGCCGCTCGATGGCATCCAAGACTTCGCCGCAACTTTCGTCGATCCGTTGCTCCATGGATTCTTCCACGGTCAGTCCGACCTGGGCCATGGTGCAGAGGTCCTGGTGATGACTCTTGGCCGTTTGGGAGATGGCCTTTTTGATTGCTTCTAGTTCTAGCCGCAGGCCGGATTCCATCTCGGCAAGGCGGGCCTCTAAGGCCGCCCCAAAACTCACTGCGTCTCCCGCTGCTAGCAACTGCGCGGATTCATCTGGGTTCGAAGGACTCAAGGCATGGAGAGTCCGCATTGCCTGCTCGCGGACCCACTCGCCCTTGCTGAGTCCGTCGTGCCGAGCGACCGCTTCGATCTGTTCATCGATGGCCTGCGACACGCGGAATGCAATGGTTTTCGTGTTACTGGACATGGCGACCCATAAGATTGGCGGTGGACAATGGACTGCCCTCTTGAGCGGCCGTTTGCACGGCAAACACTTGCGGCCGCCTGGCCTGTCGTCTTCGTAAACTTGGGCGTTTGCAGCCCGGTTTACGCACACCTGACTGACTGTTTGCACCCGTTTGCCTTGGGGTGCATGTCAGGTGTGGCGTCCATGCTTCGGCATCCCTGCCGCTCCTAAAGAATCGCGGCCTCCTGCCGCGATTTCGAGTAAAGGCGGAGCCCACGGGCTACTTCTTCCTCTCCCACCACCGTTCCCGGAAGATCACGATGGCCGACGGAAACGGCGCCGCAGACGATGCCGCGCCGAAGCGGAGTCTGCCCCGCACAAAGCGGACCTCACCCTTGGTGGCATAGTCGTGCCACCAAGCCGTATCTGTTCTGGCAGGAACGAGGCAGACTACGGTCGCACCACTTAGGGAGGACTCGTATGCCTTTTTCATCCACGTCGGGATGTCCCGACCATAGGGCGGATTCATCCAGCAGGTCCCCTTCCACGCTTGCTTAAGCCCGTTCTCCTTCGGGCTGAAGAAGCGGTGACACTTGGCGTTGCTTGGAAGAGCACAAACGTCAAGCTCGAAGTGGAACTCGGCATCGAGGCGGTCAAAGACCTCCTGCGGGGTTGCCCACTGGTCGGTCAGGCTCGACAGCATGCCACGATTGATCGGCACTGCATGTCTCCAACGATCGACCTGGCCGCCCACCCCGCACGGGGCGTGAAAAGCGGCCGGTTGCCCCGTAGATCGCAGTTTGGGTCGAGTGGGCGCATGGCAATCGGAGGGCGGCAAGCGGATAATGCGCCGGAAGTTCTGCCCCGCTCTGAAAAAGGAGTGCCCTAGAAATGGCGCTTGCACCGCAGATAACGGAGCTCTTGAAGAAGGTGCAATCGGGGGAACGTGACGCGGCTGATGCGATCGTTGAGCACTTCTGGAACATGGCGAGGCGCGAGGCTCATAAGAATCTCAGCAAAGCAATCCGGCGGTTCAAAAGCGGCAGCGACATCGCGAACGCCGCACTGAGGAGTGCCCTAAGCTACCTGGGCAATCCAAAGGCAGTGGTCAGGGATCGAGATGATTTCGAGGATCTGGTGCTCGACATTGTTCGAAAGCACTCAAAGGACGCAGGTCGGCGAGCGACTGCGAAGAAGCGAAGCATAGGCAGGCAACGGGGGCTGCCTGATGAGGACGTAATCGCCGGACGAACCGAGTTGGTTGACGACCTGGCGATGGCGAATGAGCTGGGCCGCCGAATTGAGGCGATCCTGATGGAGGAGCCCGACGATGGGAGACTGGCGATTAGCCGTATGGGCATTATCGGACACATGGAACCGAGTCAGATTCGCGAGGAGTTGTCGAGCTCGGCAAAGGGGCGTGACGTGCCGGCGCTCAGGACAATTCAGATCTACATTCAGGAAGCGAAAGATCGCGTGGCTCTTGCCCTTCGTGAGGAGTACGGCGAGCTCCGCCAGCCCAAAAAAAAGAAGGGGCTAGGTAAAGTCGCCAAAGCAGGATCTAAGCTCAGACGTGGAACGGCTAGCGCGAAGAAAGTAGCCAAGAACAGCACCAGCAAAAGGCGATCGAAGTGACGCAATGCGCAAAGGCCAGTCGGCCGGTCACTCGGTCGGAAGCATGCTGTGGGCATTCGATAGGGAGCTTGCCGGGGGCAAGCATCCGAATTGGAACCGGTATCTGAAACAGTGCCGGACTTCATCCGAACGGGTGCAGCTCCTCGGCAACATGATCAGTGTGGAGATTGACCTGGCCGGCTGGGACGCAAAGCGCATTGGCAGGCGGCTAAGGGTCTACGCAAAGCTCGTTCCGTCAAAGTTGGCACGTGCGGGACTGATTCGCGGGTTTTACGCGGACCAGTTGAAGTCAGGTCGCTTTCCGTGCGGCGAGGAGATGGCATCACTAGGCTTGCCACTTGAAGTGCTTCGCCTCCGCGCAGCAAATGAGGACGTGTTCTTGGGCTTCGTGCTCGGGGGCCGATATCGGCTAGAGCAGGTTGTGGGCGTTGGGAGCTTCGGCGTGGTGTACCGCGGGAGAGACCTTACTCGCAATCGAACAGTGGCGGTGAAGTCGGTTTGCGGAAAGGACCAGTCGACTCGTGTCCAGGCTCGGGCGCTTTTGGTCGAAGAAGAACGAGCGCTCCGCACTCTCCCCCATCCTCGGGTTCCGCGATTCATCGAGTGTGTGAATGTACGTGGGGGAGGATGCTTGGTGATGGATTACATTGACGGCGGGACTTTACTTGAGTTGTGCCAGAGGCGGCCGATTTCCGCTGTTCGCGCAGCGAGAATTGTCTCGGCGATTGCGGATGCTCTCGACTTTGCGCATCGGCAGGGTTATGTCCACCGGGATCTGAAATTGGCTAACGTGCTACTCGACAAGACTGAGCGTCCCTACGTTGGTGATTTCGGCCTCGCGCTCGCGCAGACAGAGCAATTCGATCGGGAGGGCGAATCGGGTGGTTCATTCGGCTACATGGCGGTCGAGAGCCTCCTTGGCATGACGCGACAGCTCGATGGTCGCGCCGATATCTGGTCGGCCGGCGTGATCCTCTACGAACTTTTGACGGGGAAAGAGCTGACCGAGCGAGACTGTCGTGAGGCAGCTTTTGTCGCAGCAGTGGTTCTGGAAAGAACAAGGCTCAGGTTTCCAAAGGATGTTCCCGCTTCGCTTAGGCATATCTGTCGGAAGTGCCTGGCCCTCGATCCGAATGATCGCTATCACACGGCTGGTCTCTTGCGGCTTGACTTACTGGCATTCTTGAGGGACCAAACTCATGGCGAAGCACAAGGCACTGCCGCCAGGTGAATTGAAGCTTCTATCTTGGCGGACTGGGGTGACGCTCGGCTCCGCAATCGATCGGCACCGCACTGCACACTGGCATCTTCAACAGAAAAGTGCCGAACAGTCGGCACACTCGGGAACGCCAGATATCCACGTGCCTACGGCATTGGCCAATGAAGTGGGCATGATGCAGGACTTTGAGGCGTGCACTCGGCTCGCGAAAACCCTTGGGGTCAAGCTCGCTCCGCTTGAAGAATGCGAGAGATGCCGCACGCTCTTTTACCGTGCCAACCGGTTGAGTGAAGAGGACAAGAGTTGGCTGCCCGGTTTTGTCGAATCGGTCGACAAGGGGCTGGAAGGTGCTTACGCAACATTGAAGGAGTACTTTCGCGAAAGTGGCGAAGCGATTGTGGCACTCTTTGATTTTGCCGTGCGAGCTTCGATGGCAACTACGTCGCCGGATGATCCGGCGAACCTGTCGACTATCGCTGCGACTGCTGGGCTTGGCACAGAGGTCGTATCCCTGTTCGTATGCGCCTTGTCGCAAAGAACCGACCCGGATGGTTTAAGGAAGGAACTTGCGCGGCTAAATAAGTCGGTTGAAAGAGCCCTTCTCTACGGACGCTGAAGAACGCGGGGCGCGCTTCTGTGTCCGACGCCGTCACACCAGAGTGCCTCACAACTTCTTGGGTGATCACAATGGACCGCGAACACATGCTTGGACCACTCGCAGGCAAGTACGGTTGCAGTTCAGCGGATATCGAATTGGAAAGCGTTCGTGAGTGGAAAGAGCAGGTCGCAGACAAAGTAGTTGAGTATGCCGAGGTGACCTTCCGTATCAAGGGACGGCAGCATTCACAGCGATTGTCGGCCGAGGCATCGGTAGCCGTGGCAAAGGCAAAAAGCGATCATGCATCGGAATTTTCGGCTGCGTGCCTTGAGGGGCGAGAAGTTGATTGGAATCTAATCGGCCTGCCGAAGGTGTCCGCAATGGGGCCGCATACGTTTCTTTCGACGACTGGTGGGCTGAAGGCTCATGAGGGGGTGCTGTTGAGATCCGGCCAGCCCTCTCACGGGCTGGACCAGCACTGTGAGCGATCGTGGGAGGCGCTGGAAAGAGATATCCAGTCGGGGAGCAAGCTGTATGCCACAAGTTTTTCTTTCCGAGAGATCATGGAAATAGTCGTAGCGGGGACACTCGATACTGAGCGGAAAAACATTCTGACGTGGGTGCAACGTGGAGCGGAGTTGCGGACGACCGTGGCTCAAAGAGGATTTGCTGCGAGCGTAGGATTGGGGTGTGTCAGGCATGGCGTCAGGCGAACGGTGGTGCGCGTTGCGGAAATAGGGTCCTTGGCGGAATCTGTGGGTGAGTTCCGTTAGCTTTTGGTGAGAACAGGGACGATGGAGCGGGGGAGCGCCGCGGTTTTATTGCGTTCACGCAGACCAGGGAGGCTCATTGCCGCCCCTGGACCCCGGCTAGCCTTTCTCTGTGTTGCGCAGCGGGTGGCCCGTGCGGAACGTGGTGCTTGCGAGACGTGTCGATGCCCTCAAACAAGTGCATCCTGAGCTGCGATCGGCAACGATGGAGTTACCACACTACGTCGTTGTCAGGGCAGACTCAGGATGCAACTCAAGACTATCCTCAATCGCGTCGAGCGATACAAGTCGTTTGTTTACGGTGAACCACGCTGGGTCGACGATGCCCTGCACTTGGCGATCGAAGTGCCGATTCGAGCGCGAGCCAACGGCCGGCCGATCTGCTCGGGCTGCCGCAAGCCGCGGCCCGGCTACGATCGGCTGGCTCCCAGGCGTTTCGAGTTCGTGCCGCTGTGGCAGATCGCCGTGGTCTTCGTGTACGCGCTGCGGCGAGTCGATTGTCCCACGTGTGGCGTCGTGGTGGAGCACGTTCCCTGGTCCAGCGGCAAGTCGCGGCTGACCACCAGCTATCAATGGTTCCTGGCCGGCTGGGCGCGACGACTCTCGTGGAAGGAAGTGGCCACGGTGTTCCAGACCACCTGGGAGCACGTTCGCAACTCGGTACATCACGCCGTGGCCTGGGGCCTGGTGCACCGGGATTTGGCGGGTGCTCAAGCGATCGGCGTCGACGAGATCCAGTGGCGCCGCGGCCATCACTATCTCACACTGGTGTATCAGATCGACGCCGGGTGCAGGCGCCTGCTGTGGATCGGCCGCGAGCGAACCGAGGACTGCCTGCGCCGTGGTTTGGAACTGCTGGGCGAGAACTTCTGCACCGGCTTGCGGTTCGTGTGCAGCGACTTGTGGCAGCCCTATCTCAAGGTGCTGGCCGAACAAGCCGGCGAGGCGATCCACGTGCTCGACCGCTTCCACATCATGAAGCAATTGGGCCAAGCCATCGACGACGTGCGTGCCGGCGAAGCCCGACGGCTGAAACAGGACGGCTACCAGCCTGTGCTCAAGCACTCGCGTTGGTGCCTCTTGAAGCGCCCCGAGAACCTCACCGATCGCCAGACGGTCAAGCTGGCCGAGTTGCTCAAGTACAATCTGCAAAGCGTGCGGGCCTATTTGCATCGCGAGGACTTTCAACGCTTCTGGGAGTACCAGTCGCCGGCCTGGGCCGGACGCTTTCTCGACGAGTGGTCGGCGCGGGTCATGCGCTCACGGCTGGAGCCGCTCAAGAAGGTGGCCCGCAGCCTGCGGAAACATCGCGCCTTGTTGCTCAACTGGTTCCGAGCCAACGGTACGATCTCCGCCGGCATCATTGAGGGTCTCAACAACAAGGCAAAACTGACCATGAGAAAATCGTACGGCTTTCGCGAGTATGCAACGATCGAACTGGCCCTCTACCATCAACTTGGCGCCTTACCTCAGCCAGAATTCACCCACGAATTCTGCTGAGGAGGCCGGAAATATTCGATGCAACCGTAATACTTGAGAAAACACCCGCCAAGAACGGACTGCCGTTCACTATTGTGACGGCGTACCCAGACGTGAGAGCATTATTGAAAGAGATTGGTCAGCGACGGTAGTGGCCGCGCGGCGGGATTGGTCGGCATAGGCTGTCCAAACTGGAGAAGATCGCGATAAAGGACGATTGAGAGGCTGTTATGGTCAAGAAACCTAAGGTAATCGCAAGTACGCTGGGTGTGTGCCACCAGGAGGTTGGGTGGCTTCACAATCTGATCTCGTGCTATTTGGCGGATACGAGTGGAAGGACCATAGAGCAATCGGTCGCTGCCTTTCTGGACACTCAAGGCGAAACAGCACGCAATTGGCTTTTAGAGGGCAGCGTCTAATTTGAATCGCAACAGGAGTGCGGATTGCTGTTGGTGAAAACATCGCTGGGAGTTCGATTAGTCGACCTTTTACCAACGACTGGTCGAACGGAGTCCCAGCGATGGCCCGTCAGCTTACTTTGGAAGAACGAGAACGCATATCCCAGATGCACTTCGCCCACTTTAGCAACGCCGAGATCGCCGGGGAGCTCGGGAGGCATCGCTCGACGATCGGTCGGGAGTTGATACGCAATTCGGCGGCCGGCGAGTACCGGGCCGTGGCAGCTCACGAGCAGTCGCGCCGGCGGCGCCTCTGCCGTCCCTGGACACGGAAGATGGATCGGCCCCAGGTCGCTGAGTTTGTGTTGAGCCATTTGGTGCGCTGCTGGTCGCCCGACCAGATTGCCGGGCGATCGAAGCGTGACTTCCCGAAGGAGCGCTGCCGCCAAGTTTCGCACCAGACGATCTATGCCTGGATCCACGCCCAGCCGACCGCGAATCGTCAGCGTTTCATGGGCTTCTTGCGCTTTGCCGGACGGCGCCGGCCTGGCGAGGATCGCCGCGGACGAATTCCCAACCAAGCCTCGATCGAGGGTCGACCGAAAGTGGTCGATGCGCGGAGGCGGTACGGTGATTGGGAGGGAGATACCGTCGTCGGCGCGCGGCAGTCCGGCGCCATCGTGACGCTGGTCGAACGCAGAAGCGGATACTTGATCACCGCCAAGAGTTGCGACCGAAAGGCTCGCCGCGTGGCCGGCAAGATTGAATCGCGGTTCCGACAACTGCCGGCCCGGCTGCGGCGAACGGTGACCTTCGATAATGGCAAAGAGTTTGCGGATCATGAACGAGTGAGCGACCGGCTGGGCCTGAACGTGTACTTCGCTCAGCCGTATTGCTCCTGGCAACGTGGAACGAATGAACACACCAACGGCCTGTTGCGGCAGTTCCTACCCAAAGGCACGGACCTGCTTACCATCTCCTGGCAGGAGTTAGAACATTACACCCAACTGATCAACGACCGGCCGCGAAAACGGCTCGCCTATCGCACCCCCGCCGAAGTATTCGAGCCTCTTGTTGCAATTGAGAGTTGACGCCGCCGAGGAAATTGCTTGGGTGGAGGCTAATGGGAGGACGCATCAAGGTAAGGAAGCGTGCGAGTGGGCATTTGAGGCGTGTGCGTTCACGATCAGCATCGACGACGCTCTGTCTCGTATCAAGTCAGCGCTGCTTGCGTCGCGGAAGGGAGGGTGACTCCAGGTCGTTGGACGAGTACTTTGGGCGTCCATGTGCATCGGTAGGGCATCCAATGAGTGTTTCGATCGCATCAGAAATGGCCGGTACGTCATACCGCGAAGCGGCTTGAATTCTCAAGAGCCGGATCCCAGCAGCGGCAAGTGCTTCATTGACGAAAGCGTCACGCCGCTTGCGGTGTGGCGCATCATGTGAGCGATCATCAAGCTCGATTGCGAGGCGGATGTCTGTCGAACAGTGATCGCAAAGCACGAAGTCCAGATGATGCCGTGCGATCATGTGGCCAAATCCCGATTTCCAAGCATCATCTCCGCACGTGATGAGGTCGGCGAGACGGACCTTCGGTGCGATGAGGAAGCGGCCTCTAACCGCCGCACGGAGAGCGAAGTAGAAGGCCACTTCGCCTCGGCTAAGCAAGGTGTGTCTCGGCTTGTAGGGAAGCCGCTGCGTTGGCTTTGGTCTACGCCGTCGAAATCTGCGAACGGCTCTGAATCTGCCCATACTGTTGTTATGGGCGATAGAGCGAATTGTGCGGCATCTTGTCGATGTCGTACTGGAAGGAGGTCCTAGAGATAGCCTTCCTTCTTGAGCCAAGTTTGGAGAGCAGCCTCAATGATTTCTTGCTGCGTTGCGGGCAATCGACCCTTCAACTTCTGCTCCAAATAGGCACGCTTGAGCGCATCGGCGGTCTTGGGTTGAAGCCTCGACGTGAGCGGCACAAGTACGGTGCCAACGAGAGAGGTTTTTGCGTCTTCGGTCGCGTCTGTCCGTTCAGACCGCTGTCGGGGGCGTGGTGACGGCTGCGAATCGTTGCCCTGCGGTCCGGAATTCTTGAGCGATACCTCGGTCACTAGCGGCTCGGTCGGACGCGTTATCGTTGTGGTGCCCTGGATGAAGGCAAGCTTCTCTGGGGTGATCTCCATTGCACTATTAAGCGATCGCCTCTGCGTCATGCCTCAGCTCCTCCCCTACCTTGCGATCCGTGCGGCGCGATACGAAAAGAATCTGCGTTCCGTCTAGTAGCTCAGTGAAAAGTGTCGCTAGTTCGGACGCTGCGTCGCGCGCACGTGATTTCATTCGAGTAATAACCGTCCCCTGCTGGGCGGCGTCGCGGTACACCTGGAGGTCTCGCACGACCCCTTTCGCCACGGCGAGTCCAAGTTCAGGTGCAGCCTCTTGTAGCTCACGGCTGATCTTCTCGCGTTTCCGCATGCGATTAAGCACAAGCCGTCCTTCCGGTCTTCCGGCGTTGATGCTGTGGGCGTACTTCAGAACGGACGTAGCTTGGGAGACGCTTCGCAAGTCCAGAATCGAGGGCGAGATCGGAAACACGGCGAGGTCTGCCAAGATGAGCAGTGTACGGCTGAGATCGTCAAGTCCGCCTGGACCGTCTCCTACGACGAAATCGTGGTTCTCGCACAGCCCCTGGGCCATTACGGCTACGTCTTCGGGCGTGTTGGCAGTCGCCACGGTGATTTCGGGCTCAGCCTCGGCCATCCACTGCGAGCTCGAACGCTGCTTATCGCAGTCGATGAGCGCGACTGTCGCTCCTTGGTCGAACAGCCATGCGGCCATGTGGACGGCCAGTGTCGATTTGCCTACCCCGCCTTTCGTGTTTGCGAAAACGATCATCATGCGTCGACGCTAGCGCGAAAGCCGACTGGCTGACAAGCCTGTTTCTTTTCAGCCTTCTTGACTGGCTGGCAGGTGGGTCGGCAAGTTGGATGACCTTCTTGCCGCTAGGTCTGCTTACTTGCTTTCCAGCAAGCATGCTTGCAAGCAGACCAGCGGGATGGCTTGAAAAAACCGATTGCGCGACGGCCGAATGCACGTCTATGCTGGCCTGCGTGCGAGAAAGTTCAGCGCTACCGGGATTTGAGGCACAGAATGAACCCGCTGTACCGGGATTTGAAGCACAGGATACCGGGATTTGAGGCACGGCGTACCGGGATTTGAAGCACGGAATAAGGCTACAGTACCGGGATTTGAGGCACGCAGGAGACACGAAGCCTCAAGAGATTCAGGCAGTTGGCGGAACGCAACTTATAGATATCTAACTCTTAGATAGAACTATCAACTTGGAAGCCGAAGTCATCCACAAAACAATAAAGCGATCCCGGACGAAGAAGCGTCGTCGCCTTGAGCGAATGGGCGTTGGGCGCGACGACATGAACCTAGCGGAGTTTCCGCTGGCCAGTCTCGATGACCGGCTCCCAAAGGATCAGAAGACGCTTGTCTTCGAGGATCAGATTCAGGTCAAGGGACAGCCGGTTACTCGGCGGCTGACGATATCGGCCTCTGACAAGTACGGACTCCCGACGGCACTCGACGACGAGGTTGTCCTTGGCCTCATTCAGTTGACCCGACAAAAGGGCTTCTCGGAGAAGCGGGTCGAGTTCACTCGCTACGAGCTGATTCGACTCCTTGGCTGGCGAAACGAGGGGAAGAGTTACCAGCGGATCGATGAATCGCTCAAGCGGTGGCTGGGTGTGTCGCTGTACTACGACAAGGCGTGGTGGGACAAGGAAGAAAAGAGCTGGGTTAGCGAGAGCTTCCACATTCTCGACAACGTAACCCTCTACGACCGGGAGCGGTACGCGAGAAGGAAGAAGGCCGGGGGACTTGCTGCAGGTTGCTCCTCTTTTTCGTGGAACGAGATCGTCTTTCGCAATTTCCGGGTGGGGTACCTGAAGCGCCTTGACCTGCAAGTGTATCGGCGGTTTCGGAGCGCCGTCGCCAAGCGACTCTACCGGTTTATCGACAAGCGGTTCTACAAGAAACCGCGATGGGAGTTTGACCTGCAAACTCTTTGCTTCGACAAACTCGGCATGGCGCGAACCGGTCACACCGGCTTGCTCAAGAGGCGGTTGAACGTGGGCGTCCAGGAATTGGTCGACCAGGGCGTACTCAAGGCGATGAACGACGAAGAACGTTACTGGAAGGACGCAACTGGTCGCTGGTCCGTGATTCTCGAAAAGGGAGTCTGCGTCGGCGTGCCGCCTCCGGCAGGCGAATCTGATCTTGTCGGGCAATTGATTAGCCGTGGTGTGTCGCAGCATTCGGCGGATGAGCTAGTTCGGCTACAGCCGGCGGATTTGATCGTTGACAGGATCAAGCTTCACGACTGGCTTGTCGAGCGAGGCGACGGAAGAATCTCCCGAAGCCCGGCAGGTTTTTTGGCTCAGTCGATCCGACATGCGTATCCTCTTCCCGATGACTACCTCGATGCCTTAAATCGAGAGAAGCGCAATGAAGCTTCAACACCGGGGGCCGTGAAGCCGTCACGAGTGACCGAGTTAGCGACACCCGACGTCGACCCATGCCGCGAGCGACTGTTGGCATACTTTGACGGACTTTCGGAGGCTGAAAGGCAACAGCTTGAAGAGGTGGCCGTATCCGTGGCAACTCGAACGCACGCGGAATCGTACGACCGACTAAAGGACACGAGGGGACCGCTGTTCGAGGAGATCCGCCGGGAAGTCATTGTCACGTACCTCAAATCGCAGGACCACGGCGAGCCGAATGACGATTCAGGATGGCAAGCGCACTCTTGATTTCGCCTCCATATCTCTTGGTAGCAGGACGTGGATAGGTCCTGTCATCGTCAAGCATAAAACGCTTTGATGTTGATCTTCCAACATGGGCAGCACGCCCGGTAAACCTGGCTACCAACCAGGCTAAGGGGATGGTTTAACCACCATCGTGTGCTGCGCCGGTAGAGCTGGGTGCGTAGAGATACGCTCGCCCATGCTCGATGGAGGCTCGCCAGAGTAATCTCACTCCCTTTGTTTCGGAGTGAGGTAATCCTGGCGTTCTATCCAATGGGGGTAATTCCCCTGTCGGAACAGGGCGATGCGGAAATACCTCGGCCGTGAGGTCGGGGCCGTCATGGCTCAAAGTTGGTGAATGGCCGCTTCGCGGCCAGTAATCCACCCGCGGGGTTCGGACCTGACAAGGTTCGTTCAACGTTGGCCGGCGTAGGGAGCCAGCGAGTTGGTGACAACCGCTGCCGGTCTTTGATCAGACCGGGGATCGCTCGCAAATCGAGCGACCGCGAATAGCTCAACTACGAGAGGCCCGTAAGGGCTTGCCGGTAAGTTCTTCGAGAGACGTTGCCGAGAAGGTTGGCCAAACGGCCTATACGGCCGTAGGCGACGGCGAAAAGCACTGGTCCATGGGTAAGGGAGGAGCTTCTGTGTTCTGCCCCCTGAAATCAAATGTAGGCCCTTTGGCCCATGTTTGGAAACTATGCCGTGGAGGGATCGCGGACATAGGACCAGTAAGCTCTCGGGATAACACCCGATAGCCACGTGACTCGAAGAGCGGAGGTCATGACTAACGCAGGAAGGACTCTAGCAGCCGGGCTGGTTACCCGGTGCTTGGCATAGTCGGCCAAGTGCTTGAAATGCTGGAGTCTGGGAGTGTGGCCCAAGTAGAGAGCCGAACGATTCCGTGGAACGATTGTTCCACAAGGGTCTTTCGGACGGTGCGCGCGGCAAGGCAGTCGCGCCCCGCTGGTGTGTCAACGGGTGGTGCCGGACACAATATACCACGACGAAAGGGCTGACCGGCATTCTTAGCCGGTTGGAAGGTTGAAGTCGCAAGCCCTGAGCCACCTCGCACGGATGGAGGTGACAGGCTTGCTGGTTTTCCTTGGTTGGACTTGAAGCGGTCCAAGAAGGCTCGTCCTGGCGGACAGGTCTTCTTGGGCAGTTGAGTGACGGTACGCTAATGTCGTGTCTTTCGACACGGCGGTTTTTATCGACGAGGTTCTTTGAAGCGTGACGCCTATAAATTTGGCGGCAGCGAACTGGGAATACAGTTCGCACGCCGCCGGATGGGGCGTACTTCTAGCGAGGTTCGCAAAGAAGGTTCCGCGGTGACGAGGTTTTTTGTCCCTCCGCGGCTCTCTCTCGAAGAATGGCGCGAATGCGGCACGATGCCAAGTTCGAGCCTACTCGTAAGAGCTACGTTTACGGGGACTGAATCGAACGGCGTGGGGTTGGCCGTACCAACACAACCCCTTCTCGTATGAGCCGTTTGGCGCATAACTGCTTGGAGTAACTCGCGCCGGCGGGCTTTCGCTACACACACACCCGCTCTGTCCCTTGGGCGTACGAGTTTCTCGGAAGCACTTGTACGTGTTTCCCGGACAAGTGGGCATGAGCAGTTACCGCTGCAACGCGACTTCGGTCGAGGGATTCGTACAGGTACTGGCCTCGAACTACCTGCCCCACGGCTATTGGTTCTACGTCTCAGGCATCGTGCCAGAAGGCAAAGATCCCGAACGGGTCGACGAGAAGCTAATCGAGCGCTACGGCGTCGCCACCTCCAGGCAAGGCCGCGTTCGAAGAAAGCACGCGGGACTTGCGAACCTTCACTACCTCCGCTTTGGCCGGTTTTGGCTACTCTTGGCGACGCATGGAAGGCATGAGTTCTTCAGCCGCGAGCAGTCGAACCTGAAAGACGCTCGAAAGACTCCCATCCAGTTCGGCGGGTACTCAATCAGCGTGAAGCGCGGCGGGCACGTGCGAAAGAGCGGTCCGAATTCGGCGGCTGCCCCGGACTCAAGACTACGAGTACGAGTCCAGATAGCTCGGGAGGTCTATAGAGAACTCAAGGCTTGGTTTCTTGAGATTGCAACCAGGCGCTCGCCGGAAGCCCTCCGCCGAGAGCTATTCAAGGTACCTTTTGAACCCTACGCACCAGTCCGCCAGCAGATGCTGAACCTCCTTCGGCTCGTCAATCGAGCGAGGCACGCGGCTGGGCTTTCGCGGCTGACGCCGAAGGTCCTTCGCTTCCGAAGGCAGATCGTGAAGCCGTTTGACGCGGAGACTCCAAGACGCTCACTCGCCATTGACCGACGAAGGGACGCAGAGCTTTCGACGTTGGCTGTTGCGGAGCCCGTCCAGGGCGAGCACTCCGAGGAGGAGACGCCATGAAGGAAGTCTCGCAGAAAAACTATGGCGTTGTGATCGCCTACATCGTTCCAGGACTCGTGGCTCTTTGGGGCGTGAGTTACTCCTCCGACACGGTGAAGCTTTGGCTCACAAGTGCTGACGGGGCACAACCAACGGTCGCTGGCTTTCTTTACGTGACGCTCGGCTCTCTCGCAGCGGGGCTCACCCTTGGTGCTGTTCGGTCCATGACCATCGATCCACTTCATCACTGGACGGGAGTTACTGCGCCCAATCTCGACTTCTCGGACTTCCAAGCGAAGTTTTGGGCGTTCAATCAACTCGTCGAGAGCCACTACCGCTACTACCAGTTCTATGCCCACATGAGTCTTGCGGTTCCGGGGTTCATTGGTGCTCGCATTCTAGCTCAGGGAGCGCCGAGCGACCTGGCGTATTTGGCTCCCTGTCTCGCCCTGGAAGTGGTTCTTCTCGCAGTCTCTCGGGGAACCCTCAAGACTTACTACGCTCGCGTCTCGCATCTTCTTGGAAAGGAAGATGCCCCGCCGTTCAGCGTTTGCGGGAAAACGAAGAAGAGTCGCCGCACGAAGGAGCCAAAGGTCGAGAGCAGCGAGGGAATCGAAGATGGCACTTCGAGCGGGGCGAGCGAGCCATCAAAGCCAGGAAGGTTGGCACGGTGGTAAAGCTTCATCGCAAGCCGCATTCCGATGGATCGAATCAGCTCCGGTTCAAATTCGAGAGTCTTGAGGCACCGAAAACTGCGGCAGTGGTGGAAGAATCTCGGCATGCCCGTTTTGCACTGAGGTTCGCGGCCCTTCTCGTAGAAGACCGAAGCGCCTCGTTCGACAACGCGGCAGTCTCAGAGTTGGCTCGGGAGATCTTCGGGAGCTCAGCGGGCTTTGCCCGCGACGCGTATGACGCAGTCGAAGCGGGCTTTAACGTCTATCTGAAACGAGTAGGGCTGGGCCTCCAGGATCCGGCTCTCGCAGTTGAATGGCTCCTTTCGGAACAAAAGCGGCTCCCGCTTCAGTCAAGGCGAGATCACGAGCAAATCGAATTCCAGCAATTCAGCACCCCGCCCGCTCAAGCGTTCTTGCTTATCAAAGCGGCGTCTCTCACTTCCGAGATGAAGGTGCTTGAGCCAAGCGCCGGGACTGGGAACATTGCGACCTTGGCGGGTCTCGCCGGCGCCCGGGTGGATACCAACGAAATCGACGAGCGAAGGCGAGGTCTGTTGACCTTTCTGGGCTTTTCGCCGACTGCCTTTGACGCAGAGCGTCTCGACAATCTTCTTCCGCCAGAGAAGGTCTATGACGCGATTTTGATGAATCCACCATTTTCGGCAACGGGTGGCCGCGTTGCCGGACACCGCACAGCCTTTGGAGCAAGGCACATCGAGCAAGCGCTTCTTCGTTTGAAGCCTGGCGGAAGACTTTCGGCGATTGTGGGGCGCGGCATGGCTCTTGATCGTCCCGCCTTTCGCGACTGGTGGGCTGCGATCTTTAATCGCTACCACGTCCGGGCGAATATCGGGATGGACGGCCGCGAGTACGCAAAGTTTGGAACAACCTTCGATAACCAAATCATCGTTATCGACAACGATGGGCCGACAAGAGACCGCTCGGCCATTCTTACCGCGAGCGGCCTTTCAGTTCGCGCGGCACTTGATCTTCTTCACGACTTATCAAAGGAGGACGTTTATGGACGAGTTTGCAGAGATGATGAGAGAGACCGCACGAGAGGTGCTTCGCTCGAAATTCGGTCAGGCGCCGACCCTCTGCACTTTCCGACATTTGTTCACTGTCATGCGGCGCGGGCGGCGAGGCGTCCGACGAATTCGCGGATTTTTCGTGGCCAGCGGCCGGCGATGGCATGGCGTGAAAATTCGGTCTCCAGACA
>Ga0187892_10000894_pt1 | contig 73881 bp, 53 predicted proteins | sample MA1701073metaG_FD_139345 | JGI IMG/M metagenome (GOLD analysis project Ga0187892, IMG submission 139345) | Bio-ooze microbial communities from a basaltic lava cave in the Kipuka Kanohina Cave System on the Island of Hawaii, USA - MA170107-3 metaG ...
TAGAGGACCGTGCACGTGAGCAAGACGATCCCGAGGCCGACAATGACGCTCTCTGGATAGCCGAGCTGAACGGTCGTCTTCACAACGACCTCGGGCTTGATGAACTTCATGACAGCATCGAGAAGCAGAAACAGGGTCGGCAGTAAACTCATGATGTGACTCGTCCAAAGTATCGCTCGCGAGCTAGAGCTAGAAGCCATTGGGGTCTCCGATTTCATTAGTGTTCTCCTTTGTCTGTCATTTCTTTGTCCCGGCGGACAGATTATGGGCAACCGCGGCGCGAACTAGGTCCTTCAAGGCGGAGCGGTGAATCCTGTCGCCTTCACTGAAGTCAATGGCTCGACTGGCCTTGGCATCAAGCCCGGCGTTGAAGAGACGCTTCGGATCCTTCAGAGAAGCGCCTTTGAAGAAATTGATCTTCACGTGATCCTTGAAAGCACCGGCGCTGCAAACCAGCCCCTTGTGTGTCCACACAGCGGTGTTCCACTTCCATTCCTCGGTGATCTCGGGGACGGCCTCGAGGATCAGTTTGCGCAGTTGGGCCAGCATTGTTCCCCGCCAGTCGCCTAGTTCTGCGATCTGGTTGGTGATGAGTTGCGATGCCGTCGGGTCGCCTTTTGAGGGTTGTTTCTTCACAGTATCTCTTTCAGTTTTGGTTTTCATATCGGTTTTGCTTGGCTTTCGTTCACAGGAGACGCGCAGAAACGCCTAACGCTCCGTTTGGGCGGCGTCATCCGACAGATCCTTTCGGATAAAAGGACAGGCCCCGACGCTTTGCCCACGACAGCCTGCTGAGTCTCCTCAGCAAGCGCGGCCGCGGTGAATCGCCTACGATTTTGACGAATCAGTCAAAGTCTTTTTCTTAAACTCGATGATTTCAACAATTAAAGTCTTGGGCAAGGGCTGGTTGTCGGGGAACTGCACGGAAGCCTTTCCAACTTTGTAGCCTGCCAGTTCTTTTGAAAAATGCTCCAAAATGCCGGTGCCAGTGTAAAACCCAACAAAGGTCTTGTACCCGGCAATCATGATCTGCTTGTCTCGTTTCCCGCCTTTCACTAATGCGTAGGCGGGGATGTCGTAATTGAACAATTCTGTGGCCTCAGGAACTGCTTTCATGATGATTGCCCGCAATGCCAGCAGAGTTTTCTTGGTATCCTCTGGTTGACTTTCAATGTATTCATCTATTGTCTTGAATTTCTTCTTCGCGCTCATTGTTTGTCTCCGTTGCTCTGCACTTGTCTCGCCTTTGTTCATTTGCGGGCGAAGCCGCCCAACGCCTCGCCGATAAGCTGCGGGCGCCGAAGGAGGTCGTCAGCTTCAGCGGCTTGTTGGGCGGCCATCTCACCCGGGTCACTCATGGCTCAATCTCCCAAGTTTCAGAACTTGCCGGAATTGACCCACTCCTCTACCGGAGCGATTTCCTCGATGGTGTCCCAATGCTCGACGATTCTCCCGTTCGCCAACCGAAATACATCGAAGACTGCCATCCTCTTCGCGCCCATCGACACCTTGCTGAGGGCGACCACGAAATTTCCCTGGCCTATCACCTTGAAAATCTCGTCGTAGCGAATTGCACTGCCTTGTTCGGCCTGAGCCTTGATGAACGCCACGGTTCCCTCGATGCCGTCGGCTACCCTGGGGCTGTGTTGGGTGTAGCTCTCCATGGAAATATAGTCGCCAATCTTTTCGAGACTGCCGTTCCGGAGTACCTCGACCAGGAATTCACGAACCAGCGCCTGGTTGCTTTCCGTTGAGTCAACGTCTGAAACCTCACTCGGACCGTTGATCATGCCGTGGCCGGACACGGTCTCAACGACATACTCGCAAATGACGTCCCAGTGCTCGATGATCTTGTGGTTTGAATCGGTATCAAACATGTCCATCGTTACCCACTTCGCCTCACCATGGTTGAGGCTTTGGAAGGCGTGCACGAAGACGTATTGCCCGTCCTCGATGGCTCGCACCACCTGGATGTCGCGAACCGGATTGCGGGCAAGGAACGGCTCGAAGAATTCGACGAAACCCTCGACCCCATCCCTCACCCCCGCGCTGTGCTGGGTGTATCGATCTCCCGTGTACTTCGTCACCGCCTCGCGCGCATTCCCGTCGCGGATTCCCTCCATGTAGAGACTCTTCGCATTCTCCAGCTTCTGACTCATTTGGGTGGCTCCTCTTTTCCTTCTTGCTCTCGATCTGCGCCGCAGCAACTGGGGATCAGCGCAGATCATCGCTCACAAACCCGATCTTCTTGAGCGCCTCCCCAATCTCCGGATTGGACATGAATAGCTTCCAGAGCAGCCCGGTGCGATGGTTTTCAATCATCACCGTGATGGGGGCCTGGTTCAGACCCATGTATACATCTTCAAACCAATTCTCGCTGAGATTGAAGCCATCGCGGAAGCCGTAGATGCCCCACAGTTTACTGCCGAGGTCACGATAGTAATGCTTGAGCGCCTTCATTGACTCCTCAGGCGTATACGGAAATGACGCGAGCGCCGCGTGGACGGTGATCGTGCCGTTGTCGTCCCGCGGGGTGGCTCTGCCGCCGGCGGCATTGATGCCCGCTGACCGGCCCCACGTGTCGTCGCCATAACCCACGCGCTGGCGAGGATTCTCGATGCTATACGCGTGGTGGATCAACGCCATATTGCGGTTGTTCTTGAAATAATTCGTGTAGCGATCTTTCTTGTGGCGGGGATCAAATCCCAGGAACGAGAAATGGGTGAAGAAGAGCTCGCTCACCGTTCCGACATCCAACTTGATCCCGTAATAGGTGTTCCCGTTGACGTAGTGGTCACCCTGCGTCGTTCTTCGCCAGGCCTGACGAGATTGCACTGCCAGCTCCGACTGCCCGGCCCAACCGGTGTGATACATACTCGCAGGTACAGAGTGAGTCGGCGCCGCGATGGCAAGCAGGTAGACGATCATCGTCTCATTCCACCCGATCAGCGGGTGAGAGATATGAAAGCCATGATTGGGTGACCAATGCCAGTAGAGGAAATCGCTGGCGGCCTCTTTCCGATACCAGTCCCACTCGACCGACCTCCACAAATCCGTGATCGTCTCACGGATCTCCCGCTCGGCCTTCAGATCGCGGTCGAAATACTGCCGCGCGGCGAGAAGCCCCTGAACGAGAAATGCCGTTTCGACCAGGTCGCCGCCGTCATCATATTTCCCAAAGTAAGGGTTGACCTTTCCAGTTCTGCCATCCAGGAAATGGGGCCACGCGCCGTGGAACCGATCCGCCTTGGCAAGGAAGCGGACCATCTTCAGCATTCGTTCCGCGCCCTGCTCACGCGTAATGAACCCTCTCTCCACCCCAACGACGAGCGCCATGATTCCAAACCCGGATGCTCCCAAGGCCACGAGGTCTTTGTCACCGGGAACAACCTCAAGTGCCAGGCCTGAGACCGGATGCGCGGCGTCCCAGTAATATCTGAAACACGCTTCCTGAACCATCGTCAGCAGTTCTTCATCCGTCATGAGGCGGGTCGCGGCTTTCACTTCGTCCGAGAGCGGCGACTCGTTATAGCTCACATCCACGGCGCTGATCTTGTAAAACGCGTTCTTGCCGCTCTGCCCGATGAAATCCACGTAGCGAGTGATGTGGCCTTTCTGAATGCCGACCGCCGTATATTTTACTCCGTCGAAAGACCGGTGGATGGTGTAGTGCTGTAGATCAGCCTCCTCCCTTGGCTGCCACGTCAACTCGATGTGTCTGTCATAGCCTCGGGCAGAGAGGCCCGCGGGCGCGCCGGGCGCCGTCGCATCGTTCGGAATGTCGTCATTGATCTTGATGTCATCGATGTAGAGCGTGTGTGATTGCCCGTCATCGAGTCCCTGCAAAATCGTAATCGTTCGGATGCGGCGCGGATCGAATCGCGGGTCGCGTGTTGGATTGTGCATCCCAACGAACGACGCGAACGGCAAGCGCACTCGAACCCACTTTCGAGCGGGGAGCTTGTCCAGCGAACCGATGAGCCGGATCGCGGGTGTACCCTCGCCGTTTGCATCCGCCAGATGGACGCGCGGCACCTCATCCGCGGAAAGACCCGTCTCAGAGTAGAGCCAGAACGACAGCGTGTCGCCGGAGCGATCGAGGCTGCCCCAGTGCTTCCTGAAATCGAGACTCACGCGCCAATCACCGCCCTTCTGCGATCGCCATTTGAGGCGTAGACAGTTCGGCGGAGTGACACAACGTTCCTCTGCCACCGGAAGCTTGCCGTCCGCCAGTTCCAACTCGCTTGGAGACACAGACGATCCCTGGCTGCGGTAGAGCGACCGGTCCGGCAGGCTGTTATCGAAGACGACGTGGCGGTCATATTCCGATTGCGCCAGGCCCGTGCCAGGCGCGAGCATCGTGAGCGCGACCGTGGCAGCATGTATCAACTTTTGGACAGTCATATGCAATTTCCAAACGTCAAATATCTTTCCTTAGCCTTTCTTCTTTAGAGCCGCGACTATCGCTTGCTCAGCGAGCGGAGCCATCACGGCGTAACCTTTCTCGTTGGGGTGCAGTCCGTCGTCGCTCAACTCGTCCTTCAAGAAGCCCCTTTCGTCAGCCATCGGCGAGTAGTAGTCGAGATAGATCAAAGCGTTTTCGGCCGCATATCTTCGCATCCATGCATTGAGAGTCTTGATCTGCTCAGGCGGCCTACGCGTAGTTCGGATGACCGGTTTTCCGTCTCTGGTCTCGTAGTCGCTGACTGGAAGAATCGAAGCCAGCACAACGCGAATTCCGTGCGCGCGCGCAAGCTCGGCCATCGAAGTCAAGTTGTCCTTGATGGCTTCGGGCGTCGCCGGCCCAGTGTTGCCTGCGATGTCATTGGTACCCGCCAGAATCACAACGACTTTCGGCTTCAGAGCAATCACATCCGGACGAAAGCGAATGAGCATCTGCGGCGTTGTCTGCCCGCCGATGCCGCGGTTGACGTACGGCTTGCCGGGAAAGAATCCGCCAAATCGCGGATCATCCCACGAGTCCGTAATCGAATCGCCCAGAAAGACGACCCGTTGCTCGCCTTTTGCCGGCGGCGCGAGCTTTGCATTTGTCTCGCCGTAACGGGACACAGCAGGCCAATCCCTAAGTCTGGCTTCAAACTGCGCGACCTGCGCTCTAATCTCGGCGCAGGGATCCGGCGAGCCTTGCGCGACTACCCGTGCCGCTGCGGACATAACGAACGTCAACAGAATAACAGAGGGGACAAATAAGCGAGCCATAGGAACACCTCATCGTTCTATCTTTCAATGACTATGAAGCCAGCCTCCAAACCACCTTCTGAACTTGTGCCCTTGCCGCAGTCTATCGAAATCCTGCGGGGATGTGGACTGGTTTTGCGCCGCTCCGGCGAGCAATGAGCAGAGCAAGATCAGGGTGAAGATCATCGCGGCTCTGAGAGCGACATGACGGTAAGACGAAAGAGCACGAAAGTCGGAAGCGGAATGCAGCTCCAACTTTCGTGCCCTTGGCTGGAAACTGGAAATTAGAAGGAAAACCGCGCCTGGAATTCAATCACGCGGCCTTGTAGCGCGCTTTGCGCCCGGCCAAATTGCACATTGTTGATTTGGGTCGGCGCGGAGTTAAACTCGAAAGGCGTCAGGTTCAGAATGTTGAAGACGTTGAAGGCGTTGGCGCGCAGGTCGATACCCGCTGTCTCACCTAGACGCATGAATTTCGGCATGCCGAACCGCTTAACGAAACTCATATCAACGCTGAAGTAGCCCGGGCCGCGGAACACATTGCGTCCGATCCCTGGCCGGGGCGGGACATCTGCCGTACCACCCGGAGGAGGCATGAAGCGTTGAGCGGCGTTGGGGCCGAAACTACCGCGCTGGAAGCCTGCATTGCTCGTGTCTTGCTCCAGGCCGCCCAGATAACCAATGGGTCGTAGTGGACAGACAAATCCTCTATCGGTCAGGGTCACACAACCTGCGCTGTAGACCGGCGTCCAGGGGAAGCCCGAACTCGCCGTCAGGATGCCGTTGAGCTGCCAGCCGCCGAAGGCCTTGCCGAGAAAGTCCTGCCGATTTCTTAAAATGGGAAGGTCCCATAAGCCCGCCGCCGTGAACGAGTGCGTGACGTCGTAGTCCGAGGGGCCGCGCTCGGTGCTCTGGTCAAACGGAAAGCTCTGGGCGCAATTGTCATCATTGGAGCAGGTGTCAATACTCTTGCTCCAGCGATACTGCAGGTTCAGATCGAAGCCCTTTGAAAACCGGCGCGTCAGGCGCGCGAGCAGGGCGTTGAAGCTGGTGTTGACGTCGGTCAACATGATCCTCTGATTCGCCCCGAGACTTGGGTTGGGCTTAACGAATAAGCCCAGGTTGACGACGCGGGGGAACTTACGGCCCCCGCTGCCCTGATAGCCGAGCGACGATACCCAGTTGCCCGGCAGATCGTACTGGGCCTCGAGCGAGTAGCGGTAAGTGTAAGGATTGGGCACATCCTGCCCGGTTGCAAATACGTTCGGCCTGCCGGCCCCTGGAACTGGGATCGGGATGTTTGTCGCCGGGTCAATCTGCAGGATGGTGCTCGGATTGGACGGGTAGCCGCCAAACGTAGTGAGGCCGGGCCCGAAGGCATACCGGATTTGACTGGGATCGGTCAAAATAAACTGTCCAACGAACGGCGGGTTGGTTCGCGCGTTAAGTGTGACGGATTGCGGGATACGGTTGTAACCGATGCCGAAGCCGCCGCGCAGCACCGCCTTGGTCTTGAAACGCGCCGGGCTCCACGCGAAGCCGAGCTGCGGCCCGAAGTTATTGCGATCAGGTTGGTGGAGGCCCTCGCCTACGCCAAATCTGGCGCCTGTGAGCGCATTCTGGCCTTCGCCTAAGATCAAATGGCTCAAATTTCCGAACTTCTCCCTGAGCGGCGCAAAATATTCCCAACGCAGGCCCAGGTTGAGAGTCAGATTGGGCCGCGCCTTCCAATCGTCCTGCGCGAAGAGGGAGTAAGTTTTATTGCGAATGTATTTCTTTGAATCCGTCCGAAGGCCGGTTTTCAGATCGAAGTTGGCTGTTTCCCTGATCGGCGCATCGTTCGCAAAATTCCAGATGTTGCCGAAAAAGTAGTCCGGACGCACGCCGCCCGCGTTCGTGTCGTTGTTCTGTTCGGCGGCAATCTCACCCCCGAACTTCAAACCGTGACTACCAACCACTTTGCTCAGGATATCGCGGAAATTGTAGGAGGTCTGGTAAAAGACGCCAGGACTTCCGAATGTCCATTGGATGAAAGGCAGAAAGTCGCCGACTGAAGCGCGCGGTATACCCCAGGGAAAACCCTCGTTGGACTCAATTTCGTTGAAATACCAGCGGGTGACGTTGAAGCGCGCTTCGTTGAGCGTGGTCGGAGAAAGCGTGTGGTTCCAAAGCAAGGCGCCGGCAGTATTACGCCGCGCGGAACGGAAATCATAAATCGGGCGGCCAAGATTGCCATTCACAACGGTATCATTGGGGGTGCGGTAAAAGCTGAACGCCACCAGGTCGTTAGCTGTGGCCTGGAAATCGATGCGCCCGTTGAACTGTTGCGCCTTATTCGAGAAGCGGGAGAGGACCTCCGCGAACCGAACATCGGGAATGTTGTCCAAACCCCCGCCCACCTGATTAGCCACACGCTGGCCGAGTGCTCCTGTGAGCGAGCCGATGTCCAGACCGCCCGGCACCACCCTGCATCTCGACGGATCAGCGAGGGTCGGGTGGGCGACAGCACAAGTCTGAGGAATTAAACTTCGAATTCGATGCTCCATGCCCGGCATGTTTACGATTCGCGATGAGACGCCGCCGGAGCGCTGATTCCGGAGGAGTTGGTGAAACTCCGGCGTCTCAGTCCACATGTTGCTGATTCTATTTGGGTTTCTGTTAAGAAGGGTTTCGTAAGAGAAGAAGAAGAAGAGCTTGTCTTTGCCACTCCAGAAAGGCGGGATGGAAATGGGACCGCCGATGCTGCCACCCCACTGGCGAAAGCGAGTTTCGACGCGCACTGGTGGCAGGCCGGTAGGCCCACCCCACCGATTGAAGGCGTTCAAGGTCGGGTCCTGGTACTTGTAGAAAGCGCTCCCGTGAAAGGCGTTCGTCCCGTTTTTCGAGACGACCTGGATCAAAGCTCCGGTGTTGCGCCCGTTCTCCGCCGAGTATTGGCTGGAGGAGACACGCACCTCTTTGACCGATTCCTGGTTCGGTGTCAGCACCGCCGCGCCGCCCCAGGCCTGACTGTTGACGCTCACGCCGTCAACCTCGAAGCTGTTGGCGGTGACGCGCTGGCCGTTGGCGCTGATCGGGACCTGGTTCTCGACCTGAAAGACGGAACTGTTTGAGCCGCCCGGACCGGAGGTATTCGGCAGGCGGACGGCGCCGCCAGTGCCGTTACGCGCCCCCAGGCCGAAGACGCCCGGCGCCAGGCGCGCCAATTCGTAAGGATCGCGCCCGACTTGCGGCAGACGCAGAATCTGCTGATTGGAGATCGATCCATCGATGTTCGCGTTTTCAGCCTGCAGCAGCGGAGTGCTGTCGGTAGTGATGATGACCGTGTCGGTCAGCGCCCCGGCTTCCAGCGCGATGTCCACGCCCTGGAATGCTTCGGCGCTGACGCTGATGTTTTCCAATTCCTTCTTTTTGAAGCCGTCGCGCTCGGCGGTCAGCTTGTAGTTGCCGGGCGGCAGCGCCGAGATGCGATAGAAGCCGTCGCTGCTGCTGGTGGCTTCAATGCTTCGACCGGTTTCCTTGTTGACGAGTGTGACTTTCGCTCCGGGAACGACTGCTCCCGACGCATCCGCCACGGTGCCTTGAATGCCGGCTTTGAATTGCGCGAGCGCTGATGTTGCCAGGAGCGCTGACAACAACAAAAACAGGGCGGCGTGTGATAAGACTGAAATTGTCTGACGCATGACTTGATCCTCCGCAGATGAGTTGATGGCTCAAACCGTCGCGCGCGCGAGCTTCGTCGCCGACGGTTGAAAGACGATGTGATCTGAATGAATCCCAGCAAAGCCCTGCGGAGAGGCGACGGATAAAGACAAGACCGCTCCGCGTCGGCCTCTACCGGGCCGACTCAATCTCCCTACTAAATCGTTTTAGTAACGTGTCCATTGTATACCACCAGTGTTCAGCGAGCGTCAAGAAGATTTCTCGGGGCCGGCGAATTCTGTTCTTGAGTTTGGCCTGGCCAACAGGCAAGATGCGAACTATGAGACGAGGCAAGAGCAATCAAAACGGAAATAGTGCCGCGCCTGATGGCAAGCGCCCGGTCAGCTTGAAACAACTGGCGGAGCATCTCGAGCTTTCGCCCACCACTCTCTCGCTGGTTTTGAATGAGACGGAGGCGGCCAACGCCATTCCCCAGGAGACGAAAGACCGCATCTTTGAGGCGGCCAGAAAATTCAATTACAAGCCGAACTACATCGCTCGTTCGTTGCGGGCGCAACGCACATTCACGTTGGGCGTACTGATTCCTGAGTTGAGCGGCGGTTACGCGGCGGAGGTGCTGGGCGGGATTGAGGAACACCTGCTCAAGGAAGGTTACTTCTATTTGGTCGCCAGCCATCATCACCGTCCAGACCTGCTCAAACGTTATCCGCAACTGATGCTCGAACGCTGCGTCGAGGGGCTGATCGCAGTTGACATGCCGCATCTCAGACCACCGCTTTTGCCGATCGTTTGTGTCTCGGGGCACGATAACGCTCCGGGTGTGACGAACATCGTTCTGGATCACGAGCGCGCCGCTATGCTGGCGCTCGAACACTTGGTCAAACTCGGCCACCGCCGCATTGCAGTCATCAAAGGTCAGGTCTTCAGCTCCGATACTGAAGTGAGATGGGCTGCTATTCGTGACGTGGCGAAGCGATTGAAAGCGCCGATCAAACCGGAGTTGGTAACGCAACTGGAAGGCGATTCACCTTCGCCTGAAACCGGCTATGTGGCGACGAAGAAGCTGTTGGAGAAAAGAGAGAGTTTCACCGCGCTCTTTGCCTTCAATGATATTTCAGCCATCGGCGCGATCAGCGCTTTGCGCGAAGCCGGTTTTCGTGTGCCGGAAGACGTTTCGGTGATTGGCTTCGACGATATTCCCGCCGCAGCCTTTCACAATCCGGCCCTGACCACCATCAAACAGCCGCTACACGAGATGGGCAGACTTGCCGCCGAACATCTGTTGAAGCACATTGCCGGCGGGCCGGATGCGCCGTTCCTCGAAGAGGTGATGATCGAGCCGGAACTCATCGTTCGCCAATCCACCATGCAGGCGCGCAAGATTGCAGATGCTGAGCGCCAGACCAGAAAAAGAGCCTGAATGTATCCGCACGCGACTCTCGCTGTGCGATCCCGGAGCCTATGTCAAAGATATCCAATTCAGTTGATCTGTCGCTGCCTGCACGACGATTCGTAGTTCTGACTCAGGCAGGATTTCTGCTAGTAGGCATCGCCAACACACTCATCGGCCCAATTCTGCCGATACTTTCATCCAAATGGAATCTCAGCGACGCTCAAGCAGGCCACCTGTTCACGGCGCAATTTGCCGGCGCGATTGCCGGATCAGCCTTATCGGGGCTGCTGATAAGAAAGATGGAAGTGGTAACTGTGCTGGCCGCAGGCTATGGCGGCCTGGCGATAGCGATTGCCTCTCTGTCCGCCAACTCATGGCTGATTGGCATGGTTTCGTTTGTTGTGCTTGGATTCAGCCTTGGGCTGACCAATCCGGCGACCAACATGTTGATTGCTGAACTCAACCCTGAGAGGCGCGCGGCGGCGCTCAATCTATTGAATCTCATCTGGGGAGTGGGCGCGATTTCAGGTCCGCCATTGATCGCTCTGCTCACGCGTAGTAGCGACGTGTTTTGGGTGTTATCAGGTTTGGCAATGGCTTTGACCGTAGTAGCGCTGGCGCTCACGCGATCTGCAATGAGCCTCTCTTTCGGGCAGACAAGGCCATCACCGTTACCTGTTAATTCAATGTTGAGCGCCTGGTTGAGTCCCTATGCTTTGTTGACCGGGGCGCTGGTATTCATCTATGTCGGCACAGAGACGGCGATCAGCGGCTGGATAGCCGCATATATGCAGCGGCTTGGCCAGACAGCTCAATCGTTTTGGGCGCTGGCGTCATCGCTCTTCTGGGCTGGATTGCTGACCGGCAGGGCCGCGGCTCCGGCGCTACTGCGGCGTATCAATGAAGAAAGGCTTGTGTTGCTCGCCCTTATCGTGGCGATTGTTGGAATATCAATTATCCTCACCGGTCAAGAATTGATAGCGATTTCCGCCGGAGCCGTTCTGGCAGGGCTTGGATTGGCGCCAGTCTTCCCCACCACTCTGGCAATCTTTACCCGTCATTACGGTCAGCAGGCGTCACAATTGGCCGGAGTAATTTTTGTGCTGGCCAGCCTGGGCGGAGCAGTGCTGCCCTGGCTGGTCGGCTTGGTATCTTCGCACTACCGTGAGTTGCGCGTTGGTCTGCTTGTTCCTTTGCTCGGTGGTGGGGTGATGCTGGCGCTGCAATTTGCCATCAACACATTTGTGACTGGCGTCAAACAACGACCTGCTACTGAATAAGCCACAACTCTTGTTCAGTTCCGCAGCGGCGCGACCATCGTCTACGAAGCTCGTTCTGGATGCGAGGCGCGCCTTCTTGGACTATGGGAGAGTTTCTGAATTCCAATGTGTCCGCAGATGTGTCCGCAAAGCAAAACGGGCATCATTAAGATGCCCGTAAGTGATTGAATCTAAAAGTCGGGACGGCGGGATTCGAACCCACGGCCTCTTGCACCCCAAGCAAGCGCGCTACCAGGCTGCGCCACGTCCCGATTGATTTACAAAGACATCCTCAAGAGCAGATAAGTTGGAGGGGTTGTTGATGGTCAACTGTGATGCGCTCTCAAGCGGGCTAATTAGTAACATCGTGGTTGAGGGTTGTCAATAAATCCTCCGCCAGCCCTTTCAAGCGTCTGATGGTTTCACGCGAGAGACGCGACGCCAGTGGCGAAGTCGGCGCGACTGGTGGTGGCGGAGGCGGTGGTTGTGGCGGTTCGATTGGCGGGGCTGTTCCAAAATCGCTGGCGGTCGCTCCGGGTGGGACAATCTTCAGTCTCGCTGTCGCGCCGCGATTTTCACCGGCCAGCTTGCGTTTGGCGCCGGCGATGGTGAAGCCCTCTTCGTAGAGCAGTTGCTTGACGCGCAGCGCCATCTCTACGTCTTTGCGGCGGTAGGTGCGCTGGCCTGAGCGGTTCTTTTGCGGCTGCAGCATCGGGAACTCTGTCTCCCAATATCGGAGCACGTGCGCCTGCACACCCACAATGTCGCAGACTTCGCCGATCTTGAAGAAGAGTTTGTCGGGAATTACCGGGAGCGGTTGCTGTTGCGGCATAACCACAGGTGAATCCGTAAGTGAGTGAATTATCGAAATCGAGGAAAACTCAGACCGATTTGAGGGCGCGCGATGGGCGGAAGACCAGCGTCTGTCTGGCGGGTAATTCAATCGCCTTTCCGGTTGCAGGGTTGCGTCCGCGTCTGGCCCGGCGTTCGACTACCTCCAGAGTGCCGAAGCCGACGATGTGAACCCGGTCACCATCGAGCAATTGGTTCTTGATGGTCGCAAAGATCACATCAATCACGCGTTGGCAATCCCGAAGTGAAATTCCGCCGTGTCGTTCATAGACCGCACGCGCTAAATCAGCCTTCGTCATCGTCACGTCCTTTGCGAAATACAACCACAAATGGTCGTAAATGACTTTGCGCGTTGATTTTTTTGCGAGCAAGCCAATATTACGGCGCGGCTCGCAAAAGTGTCAATATTCGCCTAAAAGATAAGCGTCGATCCGATCAATCAATTCAGTCTCGGAACCTGAAAACGGGAGCGAAACACAGTGATCTGTGTCTTCCCCGCATTATCTTCGTCGGGAGTGATGGCAATAATCGTCGTTGGAGAGCCGGGGATCTGAAATACCACATTCTCCTCGTCTCCTTTAATCACGGGATCGCCGAGCCGCCGCTGGTAATATTCTCTGACTTCGCTGACGTTGTCTTCAGTGAGCATCTTCACGAATTCATTGCCAGCCACAGAAGCTGATTGGGTCGTCTCCGCGCCGGGATACTTATATTGTTGCAAGCCTGCCGGCGCCTGTCCGGGCGCGGGTGGTGGTGGCGGCGGCGCAGGCGGGGCGGTGGCGACGTCTTCTTCCGCGGCGCGGCGCGCGTCATCTGCGGCGCGTTTCATGTCTTCAATAGCTCGCCGCACGTCGTCCTTCACGCGCTCCAGTTCCTCCGCGTCAGGCGCGAAGTTTTCCTCCGCCTGCTTGGCGCGAATCGCCGAGATGACCATCGCGCTGATCCCGCCGCCCACCAGCAGAAAACAGAACAGCGCGATCAGAACCCATTTCCATGCGCCGGATTTTTTCGGTTCAGTCGCCTGATAATTCGCCGTGTAGTTCGGATAATTCGGCGTCAGCGGCGAGCGATAGAATCGCGAAGTCTCAGGTGTCCCGGCGCCCGCCCTTCCGCTTTGCGCGAACTGCGATCTGTACGGTTCATCGTCATATGGGTTCGGCGCCTGGTGTGGAGGGTGTTCGCGCGTCGTGGCCGAGGTCGCTTCATTCTCGACGACGAGCCGCGCGCCACACTGACGGCAAAAACGCGCCGGACGGTCTGAAACGTATCCGCATCTGGGACAGGGTTGCTGCATAATGACGCCTCACAGATTCTATTTTGCTCTCGCGAACTTGCGATTCACATCATCACGCAGTAATGAAATGAACGCAAGCAATTGTTTTTACCCGGTGGAAAATGGCCTCTGAAAGATCGCCAATCGAATCATCAATCCTATCGAAGCTCCCCGTTCTCGAACAGATCGCGCGCCAATTCGCCCGCCGCCCTTTCGTCGCGCCGCGCACACTCCGCCACGGCCACGCGATGACGATCATCGGCTCGCAACGCCCGCGCAACTTCCCGATTTTCAAACAACCGTGTGAGCGGCGCGAATTTCAGACCGAATCCGATACGCGCGTCGTCGCTTATTGTCACTGGCAAGTTGAATGCCGCCGCCACCCAACGGCGATCATCATTCACGGCCTTGAAGGTTCCGCCGAAGCCGGTTACGTGTTGGGCGCGGCGAGCAAAGCCTTCGCCGCCGGTTTCAACGTCTTGCGCTACAACGTGCGCGGTTGCGGAGGAACAGCGCGCCTGACTCCGAAGCTCTATCATTCCGGTCTGACCGTTGATTTGCATCACGTGACGCGCGAACTGATCGAGCGCGACGGACTGCCGGAGATTTTTCTCATCGGCTTTTCGATGGGCGGCAATCAATCGCTCAAATTCGCGGGCGAGCTCGGCGCCGGCGCGCCGGAACAACTGAAAGGCGTTTGCGCCATCAGTCCACCGATTGATCTCGAATCGTGCTCGCGTTCGATTGCCCAACGCGAAAACTGGATTTATGAAATCAGATTTTTGATCAGTCTGCGCCAGACGATGCAGGCGAAAGACAAACTCTTTCCCGGCCTTTACGACCTCAGCCGAATGCGCGAGGTTCGTCACCTTTGGGATTGGGACGAGATGTTTCAATGTCACAACGGATTCAATGGCGCGCTGGATTATTACTCCAAAGCCAGTTCTCTTCCCTTCATTGAACGCATTCGCGTCCCCACGCTGATCATTCACGCCGAAGACGATCCATTCATTCCGTTCGATCCGTTCACCGACCGGCGCGTCGCGGACAATCCATTCGTGCTGCTGGCCGCGCCGGAACATGGCGGGCACGTGGCTTTTTTCGGTCAACGACAAGCTGACGAAGATCGCGCGTGGGCGGAGAATCGAGCCGTGGAGTTTTGTCAGACGCTTTCACGCCCGCCTGCCCACCCGATAGATGACGATAGATGATTGCCGATGGCTAAGCTATAATTTCCCGCCTCATATATGTTCTGGGTATCCCTCAAAATACTGGTTGTGCTTTTGCTGGTGCTGGCGAATGGCTTCTTCGTCGCCGTGGAGTTCGCGCTGGTCAGCGTGCGCCGCGCCCGGATCGAGACTCTGGCGGCAGCGGGAAAAAGCGGAGCGAAGGCTGTGTTGCGCGCGCTCGATCATCTCGACGCGATGTTGTCGGCCAGCCAATTCGGCATCACTATTGCCAGCCTCGCCTTGGGCGCGGTCGGCGAATCCACACTCGCCCACTTGCTCGAGCCCATTTTCTTCAAATTCCTGCCGGCGGGGGCGTCCGCGCTGATCGCGCACTCGATTGCCGTCGCCATCGCGTTGGCCGTGATCACTTATCTGCATCTGGTGTTGGGTGAATACGCGCCGAAGGCTTTGGCGATCGAAAAGGCCGAGGCGATCTCGATGGCCACGGCTCGCTGGATGGAGTTGTTTTACAAAACGTTCAAACCGTTCATCTGGCTGATCAATGTTTCGGGCATCAAGTTCCTCAGACTCTTCGGCGTTGAATTCCGCCCCGGCCACCACACGGTCTACACCGAAGAGGAGATTCGCCATCTGATCAACCTGAGCCATCAATCGGGACATTTGCAAAAAGACGAGAGAGAACTCATCCACAACGTCTTCGAGTTCGCTGACCTGACCGCGCGCGAGATCATGATCCCGCGCACCGAAGTCACAGCGATCGAAGAGCAGTCCGGCTTCGAAGAAGTCGTGCGCCAGTTTCAGGTCTCCGGTTATTCGCGGCTGCCGGTCTACAGCGGGAACTTCGACAACCTCGTCGGCGTGCTGCACAGCAAAGACGTGATGCCGTTTCTGCTCAAGGCTCACGAGTTCGATCTGAAAGCGATCCTTCGCCAGCCGCTCTTCATCCCCGACACAGCGCGACTCGGCGACGTGCTCGAGCATTTGCAAAAGAGCAGCGTGCACATGGCCATAGTCGTTGACGAACACAGCGGCGTCGAAGGCATCCTCACGCTCGAAGATTTGCTCGAAGAGATCGTCGGCGAAATCCAGGACGAACACGACGAAGCGTTGACCGCCAAGTTGAGTAAAAGCGGCGAGGGAGTCTTCAGCATTGACGCCGGGATGACGGTGCGCGAGGCCAACCGCAAATTCAAACTCAACCTGCCGGAGTCGGAAAATTACAAGACGGTCGCCGGATTCCTGATCGCGCGCGCCGGACGATTGCTCGACCAGGGCGACACGATTGAACACAACGGGACGCGCTTCACCGTCGAACGGGTGGCGCGGAGAAGAATTACGCGCGTCAGGATGGAGCATTTGACCGAAGAGAATGTGGTCGGCGCTGACACCGCAGCCAGCAGCCACGAGTGAAATGCGGCTGAAGCGGCAGCAATCACTCGGACGACAAAGCTGATCAGACAGAAACGAAAAGCGGAGGCCACGTGACCTCCGCTTTTCGTTTTCCGGCTGTCAGCTTTCCAGTTCTTAGAACTGGAAGCGGGCGCCGAACTGCATCTGGAACGGCGCGCCAGGGTTGTTGGTCAGGATGTAGGCGCCGGTGGTGGCATCCTTGATCTTGAGGAAGTTGAGATTACTCGGAGCGCTGAATCCGCAATCAACCGGGACGGGAGCGGCGCAGTAGTTGGTCACTGTGCTGCCCGCAAGCTGAAGGTTCTCGAAGTTCGGCAAGTTGAAGAACTCGACCGAGAAGATCAAACGGCGATCTTCAGCGAAGCTGAATCCCTTCTGCACGCGCAGGTCAATGTCGTACTGCGCGCGGTTGCGGAAAGCGTTGCGCTTGAACGGCACGCCCGGCGCGCTGTACGGGCGGTCGGGCCCCCCGAGGTCGCCGTTCGGATCGGTGAGGCCAGAGCCGACATCAATCGGCAGCGCCGAACGCAAACGGATCGCCGATGAAACGTCGAAGCCGTAAGGCAGGAAGACCACCGGGCTGGCCACGAACTGGTGACGGCGATCCAAGCGCGCATAGTTGAATTCCGACGCAAGATTGAACGCGTTCTCGTAGGCCACGCCGCCTGCGTCACGTTCATTGTCGTCATCCGACAGCGAACGCGCGAGCGTGTAGAAGGCGCTCACCTGAACGCGCTTGCGTCGCAACTGCGCGCGAATGGTCATCGCCTGATAGACCGAGCGTCCGGTGGATTCACGCACCTGGATGCTGCCCAGGCCGGGAACCGGACGCGGCTGGAACGGGGCGGAGCCGCTGCGCACGCCGATGAACGGGCGCTGCGCCGGATCAACCGTCGTCGAACGCAGAACCGGCGTCGGCAGGTTCACATCCCGGTTGCGTTGCAGATAGATCGTGTTGACCTGGCTGTAATCCACGCCCACGCTCAGTCCGCCGCCCAGTTCGCGCTCAACGCCGCCGCCCCACTGGTACGACTTCGGGTTCTTGTAATCGCTCGCCCAAGTGATCGGCGCGGCGCCGGTGAACGGATTGAAGTTCGACAAGCCGAGCGCGCTGGCCACCGATTGCACCTGCTGTATCGTCAGGACCGGCAGCTTGTCGAGCGTGAAAGTGTTGAGGTCAATGCCGATCAACCTCAACTGCCGGTAGACAGTGTTGTTCGTGTTGCCGGCGGGCACAGTCAGCGGCAAGGTAATCGAGAGGTCGCCCGGCGGATTGCGGAAGTTGTTGAGCGGGCCGGCGAGCAGCAGCATCGGCGTGTTCGCATAGTAGATTCCGCTGTAGCCACGGATCACAGTCTTGCCGTCCTTGAACGGATCCCAGGCGATGCCGACGCGCGGGCCGAATTGATCGGCCACATCCGGAATGAAGCCCGGATTGAGCGTATGGCCTGAGGGGAAGCGGACGCCGCGCACCTGGTTGAGCAGAATGTCGTTGTTGGCTTCCGGCGAAGGATTGAACAGGCCTTCCCACCGCAGGCCATAGTTCAGCGTGAAGTTCGGACGAACGCGCCACGAATCCTGCGCGAAGAGCGCGAACGAATCCTGGGTCAGGTCGAGCCGTCCGTTGCCGATCTGCCGCAGATAGGTGACGGCAGTCGAATCGAAGCGATTGACCACGCCGGTGGTGATAGCCGGCGTGTACGACATGATGTCGAGATGCGTCGCCGGGACTGTGCCTGAGATGCTAAAGACGCCAAATTGATTGAAGGCGAAGGTCTGATCGGCGAAGGTGTGATTGGCCTCGGCGCCGAACTTGACCGAGTGATTGCCCAGAATCCAAGTCAGGTTGTTGGAGACCTGGAAGCGCCAGTCGAACTGCGTCGTCGGCAGGAAGTTGACCGTGCCGAACCGGCCGATGGAGTTGGTGACGTTGGCCTGCTCGGCGTTGGCCAGACGCGGTCGCACTTCGCGCGTGTATTGCGCGCGCAACTCGTTGACCAGGTTCGAGGCGAAGAAATCGTTCAACTGGCCGACGACCGAGTAGGTGCGGTCTTTTTCGGTCCCGTTGTTCGAGAGCGCGCTGATCGTGGTCGGGAAGATCTGGTTGCCGGTCGCGTTGGCGTTGAGCGCGTTGTTGTTGCTCTGGCTGTAGCGAAGGTTGAAGCGATGCGCGTCGTTGAAGCTGTAATCGAAACGCGCCAGGCCGGCCTTCGCGTCGTTGGTCTGCTCGAAGGGCGTTTGGAGCGACTTGTAGAAGTCGAAAGCCTCCTGCGTCGCCGGCGTGGGCGCGAAGGTGGAGATGGTGTCGAAGAAGACCTGGCGCGGGTTGCGCAGCCTCTGCTGTTCATAAGAGCCGAAGAAGAAGGCTTTGTCCTTCCTGATCGGGCCGCCGACTGAGCCGCCGAATTGCTGTTGCGTCGGCGCGGCGATCACTTCACGATTCAGATTCGTCGAGAGCGCCTTGAAGTAATCGTTGTTGCGCGACAGCTCGCGGTGGCGGATGAGATAGAAACCGGAGCCATGAAAGCCGTTCGTGCCCGACTTGGTCACCACCGTCACCACGCCGCCCGTCGAACGGCCGAACTCAGCCGAATAACCGGACGCCACGACCTGAAACTCTTTGATTGACTCCTGCGGGATCGTGAAGGCTGTGTTCGAGCGCTCGCCGCCGCGAATGCCGCCGAAGAACGGCTGGTTGTAATCCACGCCGTCAATGTTGATATTCGAGTTGATGCCGCGTTGACCGGAGAGTGAAATCTGGCCGCGCTGCGTATCAACCTGTGCGGTCGGCGTCAGCGTGACGAAATCCTGGAAGCGGCGACCGTTGATCGGCAGGTTGCTGATCGCCGTCTCGTTGAGAATCGCGTCGGGTTGCGAGACCGTGGTCTGAACAGCTTCGGCAGTGACGGTAATGGCTTCAGCGACCGCGCCGACTCCAAGCGTGATATTCGCGTCAGTCACCTGACCGATGGTCACCTGGACGTTCTTAAGCTCGGTTTTAGTAAATCCCTGAGCTTCGGTCGCCAGATTATAAACGCCCGGCGGCAGAAGCACGATGCGATAGACGCCATCGGCGCTGGTCGTGGCCGTGCGCTCCAGGCCGGTCTGAGTACTGACGACCTTGACGGCAGCGCCCGGAATCGCTCCGCCGTTATTGTCACGCACCGTGCCTGTGATCTGGCCGGCGCTGGCTTGCGCCTGCGCAAACACGTCGCTCGCGCCGAAAACGAATGAGAGCGCGAACAACAGGCACGCGCAGGTTAAACGAAGGGTGTTGAGTTTAGACATATTTCTGCCTCTCCTGAAAAATCGGGTAGCGAGTACCCCTGAGAAAGGTTTCCAACGCGCCGCGACTTGACGTCGCCTGTGCGCCTTGATTGATCACGAAAAACTTACGGTTGATTTCATCCCTGCGGCATAGCCTCTTGGCCGGAATCTGGTCGCGTCTTCTATTGAACGCTTTCGGTTTCGATCAGATCAGAAAGCGAGAGAGGAAACTGAAACCCATCTGAATGTCGAAACTCATTGAAGTAGTATTGCCAGTGCTTAGCAATGCGTGGATTACGGCCGTCAGGTTAAATCAGCGGATGGTGAAGGTCAAGTTAAGTTGCTATGAAAGGTTTCCAGCCGCTTTCATCCTACCAGTCGGTCTGAGACAATATGGCGGCTTCCGGCGCGCTGACGCCGCGGAGCGGACGAGTATTAAGTTGCCGAGACCGGCAACTGCCCAGTAACTGATCAGTTAACCAAGAAAGGATCGACCCTATGCTCAGGAAATTTTTCTATTCACTGACTGCCATCGTCGCATTGAGCCTCGTCGCTCTGGCTCAGGGAAACAAGTCGGTCAGCCTGACCGGCCCCATCGTTGACAAAGCCTGCTCCGCCCGCGAGGCCAAGAAAGACGCTCCCGGCGCCGGTCACACCAAAGGCTGCGCGTTGAGCGATAGCTGCGCCAAGAGCGGTTTCGGCGTGTTCGCCGACGGCAAATGGGTGGAGTTCGATGAGAAAGGCAATGCGATGGCCAAAGCCGCGCTCGAAAAAACCAGCAAGGACAAAGGCGCGAAATTCAAAGTCACCGGCAAGGTGGCCGATGGCAAGATGACTGTCGAAAACATCTCGGAAGTCGAATAGCCCGGCTCACGGTTTTTGCAATTCGCCCCAATCAGCGGTCAATTTCAGCAGCCTGTTTCGCAAAGTGGCAATGTCGTCGGGCTGGCTGTTGGCGTCGAACCGGAATTTTGCCGGGAGGTCAAATATTGTCTGGTTACGACGTACATTCGCTGTTAAAATGCCGCTTGTAGTTTTCTTGTAGCTCAGGTGGATAGAGCGGCTGCCTCCTAAACAACAGGCTACTTGTTCGAATCCAGCCAAGCCCCGTAAATATTCTCAGAGGCCATCTCATAACTTAACCTTTTTGGCGGCGACATTCTCAGAATCTCTCGCCAATTCGATCAATCCGTAAAACATCAAACGGTGGAGGTGATGCAGTGGCCGTTACGTTTGGAGATTTGCAAAAGGCTTATGCGGCGCTGGCGGAACGGGATGTTCCGGCTTCGCTGGAAGAGATCGAACGCCTGACTGAGTTGCTGAGGAGATACGCCAGCCAAGAATCTTTCTCCGACGAATCTTCCGCTTCATCAACCGGACTACTGCCGAAAAATATTGAGAGAGTCACCGCGAATTTGCCTTCGTTGCTGGTCGGTCCCGCGCCCGAAGGATTGGATGAGCGCGTGAAGAATTGCTGGGAAGACGTGTCGAAACAGTGGGCGACTCGCTCGACGCTCGATGATTTCAGGCAAAGACTGACTGTGGTGTTAAAGCCGCTGGAACAGAATGAGGAGCGATTGGCGCAGGCGGAAAGCGATCTGGATGATCAGCGGGTTCGGTTGGCGACGCTGAAAAAATTGGCCGACCTGCTCGATGATCTTCTGGAAACCGCCGATGCGGGATAACAGCGCCTGCGGCTCGCAAATCCGCACAGGCCGCAAGCCTGTGCCACATCTTCTAAGGAGGCGAATATGAGCTATCGGTACAATGGACGTTACACGCACAGCTATGAAGAGTATCAGCGATGGAAACGGGAGGGAGACGCCGAAGAGCTGCGGCAAACCAACTCCGCGTTGCGGAGCCAGGCCGACAGTCTGCAATCTGATCTTCAATCTACGCGGGATGCGTTGCGCCAATCGCATAACGATGTGCGCGAAGCCGCGCGGTTGCGCGCGAGGCTCGAACAGCGTCAGCAGGAAATGGAGCAAGTGCAGCGACGGATGCAGGAGAACCAGACGCGGTTCGAAGCCCGCACCGAACAGCGCCACAGAGAGATGGAAATAGAGATTCAACACAGCGAAGAGCGTTCCGCCGAGCGCGTGGAACAGCTCCGCCATGAAACTCAGCAACAGGTTGCCTCGGTTCGGCGGGAGGTCGGCGATCTGCGACAGCACGTTGACAAACAACTCGACGAAGTGCGCGGCGAACTCGATCAAACCCGAATTCACCTGGAAGGCCAGATCGGCCAGGTCAAAAAGAATCTCGAAGACGAAGTGCGCCGGCGCCAGCAAAAAGAGAAGAATCAGGGCGACCAGGCGCAGGCCACGCTGGATTGGATTGAATCGCACAGGGCCAACATCGGCAGCCTGGACAATCTTGGCTTGACCGTCGAGCACATCCGCACCGACCAGAGTCTGGTTCGCTTGCGGGAGATGTTGCGCAGCGGCAATCGCGAAATGGCTCTGCCATTGTCCGAAACCGCGCTGGCCAATTACCAGACGATGCATATCGAAGTCGAGAGGCGCATCGGCGTGATGGAAGGCGTTGCCGATCACATCGTGGAAGCAGCCGGCAAATTGGAGAAAATCGTCGGCGATGAACAGTTCCGGCTGATCTTCAAGGAAGAGGCCGGCCGGTTCACAATGGCCATCGGCTGGCTGCGCGACCGCGCCCAGGAATGGCGCGATAAACATCGTTGGACGGCTTTTGAAATCGAACGCGACGCGATGGTCGGCGCGGCCAACAAGCTTTTGACGCATGCCGCCGAGCTTCAGGCGCTGGTACCGACAATGGTCAACCGGCTGAAAGACCGCGAGAAGCTGCTTGAAACCGTCGGCCGAACAGCCGCTTCAATGTATGGCGCGGTGGACGAGTTCGAGACCGGTTACGCCAACGAAAACGACGTCAAATCGCCCCGGCTGGTGCGCGCGAAGATCGGCCGGGCGCACGTTGACACCTATCTCGATCTGGATGGCACTTACCGCGTGGATGGGTATGGGTTCGAATCGCACGGCGAATGCAGCCAGGCGCACCAGCGAATGGAACAGGCGCTGGCGCGGGAATGGCACGTCGGCGAGAGCCAGCTTGACACTCAAAATCGGCAAACCCCGCAAATCGCCCCGGCTTCGCCAGCCGAATCGTGGCGGCAGGTGTCTTCTGATGTTGAGCGGGTCACTGATTCGATCAAGCCTCAACCCAAGTAGGAAACCGCTAAGTGTTTCAGCAAATTTTTCGGGGCGCAGCCCTTTTTATTTCATGTTCATCTTATGCAAACTCACAGCCTCCCCTACATCGAAACCCTGCTCGATGTCGCCAACAGCGCCGAGGGCGGACGCACGCTGGCGGTGATCGGCGACCCCAACGTGCGGGGATATTACTGGGCCGGCGCGCGGTTTTCTCCCGTGAACACGCTGTTCGAAGCCGTCTTGCGCTGCCTTCTCTGCGGCAAATACGAACGGATTGTGGCGTTCACCGGCGCGGGCGACGGGCGTTTGCCGAAATGGAAGCTCGGCGCAAATTTCACGCTCGGCGATGAAGCTGTCGTGTGGATGGTCAAGGGAGAATCGAAGAAGCGGGCAAAGAACAAGCCCTCCGCCTCGGCCAATCCATTTGAATCCACCGCAGTATTGGAACAATTCAAAACCGACAAGATCGAACGGCTGATCTGGCGCTCTGAAAGAAAGGCCTATTGGGACAGGCTCGAAGCCTACAACGAGCAGGTCGCCAAAGAGATTGCCGAAGCCAGCGGTAAACGGATGGCATTGTTGCTGGATTACCGCTTTCTCGCGCCCGACGCTCAAGAGGCGGCGGAAATCATGCGGGGGGCGATCGAACAGCGGCGATCGAACGGCATCCGCGCCGGTTTCGAGCGCGATCTGACAGGTTCTTCGGTGGATTTGATCCTCTTCGGCGAACACAGCCTGGCGCTCGATCTGGTCGAGCCGGAATCGCAGCGCGACGAATCCGTGATCGCTCGAATGCTGGCAGGATACGCCACCAGCCAGCAGTGGGAGCAACTTCGCCCCCGGCTGGCCGGGGCGCTGCCGCCGCTGCAGTTGCAGGGACGGGTTGATCCCGTCCCCGTCGCGCGTTCGGCCGGGCCGCTTCCCGGCTCGTTGTTGGAATTGGAGGACAGCCCGGAACGGCTCTACGTACTGTTTCGCGGATCGCGGATCAACAAGCGCCCTTCGATTCCCACGCCGCCCACTCGCTCGAACGAAATCGCGCTGGAGTTCTGGGCCAACATTGATCTCAAACCACTGGAACAGGCCTTCGAGGAGCGGATTTTCGGACAGACTGAAGCCAAGAGAGTAATCCTCGATGTTTTGCGGAAGCAGAGAGAGGTTTGCGCGCAGATTCTGGAATTGGCTCCCGGCGCCGTCCGCACGGCGGAAGACAAGGAGTGCCGCCTGCCGGTGATCGCCTTGTTCGGCGCGGCGGGAATGGGCAAGACGACATTCTGCAAAATTCTGGCCAGCCATCTGTTCGGCGATGAAGAGTATGCGCTCAACCTGGACCTGAGCGGCAAAGGCATCGAAGCGGAAACGATCGGCGTCCGGCCGCCTTACATCGGTTGCGATCAAGAGAGCACGCTCATTCAATTCGCCAGAAAGACGCGCGGTCTGGGGTTGGTCTGTTTCGACGAATTCACGCGGATCGAACTCCCGGAGCGGAAGAATCTGGCCTCCTCTCTCGGCGCGCTGTTTCAGCCGCTTCAGGACAGATACTTCACGCCGGCCAACCCGTCGTTCCAACCGCCGGGGCGCCGTTTTCACATGGCCAATACGCTCTTCGTCTTTTCCGGCAACGTCGCGCGGACAAGGCAGCAAGCCGGCCAGGAGTTTGTTTCGATGGAAGACCTCGGACAGGCCTTCATCAGCCGGATGGAGCGGATCGTCTTCTTCAATCCGCTGACCGATGAAGAACTGAAAGGCGCAATGATCTCGGCGCTGAGACGCAACGCCCGCGGCTGGGCCAGGAAATTCATGCCCGATCTTTTCGAGCGATTGGACCAGAATATTGAGATCGCCGATGAATTGCTGGAACTCATCCGGGAGCGGTTCGAGCAGCGCGTCAGCGCCAGTTCCGGCGAACCGTCGCTGCGCATTCTCGACAATATGCTTCAGGATTTGAGCTACCGCCAGGCGGTCGAACGCTGCGCCGGCGACGGGCGGCTCACGCTCACACCTGACATCGTTCCCGAAAGCTGGCGTTGATCCGTCCGCCCCCTGCGACAGAGGTGGCAATGTATGGATGATGATTCGATGACAAAACAACCTGCGATTCTGCGCTTGTCGGCCCCGCCCGAACGGCTCAGCATCGGGCGCCACAGCGGTCCCGGTCTGCGGCTGATCTTCTGGGTGCAAGGGTGCCGGTTGCGCTGCACGCGGAATTGTCTGAACCCGCATCTGCTGAAGACCGGCGGCGGTTATCCGGTCGAAGCCGCCGCGCTGACCGAAGCGCTGCGGCGTTTCGCCCGCGATTACCGCGAAGTCGAAGGCGTAACGGTTCTCGGCGGAGAGCCGTTTGAGCAGGCAGGCGCGCTGGCCACGGCGCTCGCTCCGATCAAAGCCTGGGGGCTTTCCGTGATGGTCTATTCCGGCCACACGCTCGAAGCGCTGCGGGCGATGAACAACCCCGGCGTCGAGCGGCTGATTGAATTGTGCGACCTGCTCGTGGACGGCCCCTTCATTGACGAACTTTACGATGAGAGTTTGATCTGGCGCGGATCGCGCAACCAGCGCATCATCCGCTTGAGCGAGCGTTACACCGAGCCGGAGATCGAGTTGGCGATGGCGCGACAAGCCCGCGCCATCGCCCTTTCCAGGGGACAGCGCGGTGACGTGGCGGTGTCCGGCACGCAAAACCCCGAAACTTCAGCGCAACTGAGGCAGGTTATCGGCCATCCCTGATTCCAACGCGATCAGGCGCGATGGGGAGGAACAGATGGGCAACACTCGAAATGACAATGACAGCCTATTGAACGACGATAGACGCCCCGAAACTCAGGCCCCGCCGACGACGAGTGGTGGCAACGACAATGAGTTGTTGAACGACGGCAATCACGACCCGGCTCAGGCCACGCCGCCGCAGCACGAACTGCCGCCAGCGCCGGACGATGATAACGACGACGCGTTGTTGGACGACGGCAATCCCGCCGAGACTCAGGCCACGCCGCCCCCGCGTGAATTGCCGCCCGCCATCTCTCACCCTTTGCATTCTGCGGAGGAAAACGACGATTATTGGACTCCTGAACCTTCACAAGACAATCGGGGAGGCTCAGCCCCGCCGCCGCGCGGACCAAACACAAACTGGAGGCCCGACGTACCGTCCGACCCGACTGGCCCATTAAATCAGGCCGCGCCGATGCCGGTGACCGCAGCGCAAGATCCATGCACGATCATCGGAGCGCCCGATTCAGGCAAAACCAGTTTGCTCTTCGCCATTGAGCGCGCCTGCAATTTACCGGGAGCGGATCGGATGAACCTGCGTTTCATGCCGGAAGGTGAAGCCACGGTTGAGTTGCTGCGCAAACCGGTCAGCCTGATCACCGAAGAAGACGATCAGATGCAGGCAACCGCTGCAACCAGAGACTACAAGTTCTGGGTATATGTCACTGCTCCCAGCCAATACTTGTTGGATGGCCGAGTGGAAGAATCTCTTGAGATGGTTGTGCGCGATGGGCCCGGAGGAGCCATCTTTCCCAGAAACGTAAACTTACGGCGGGATCGCGGAAATCTTTCGGCGGTCGACAGAGCAAATTTGAACGAGATCGAGGAATGGCAGTCCAGTCTGATCCCTCACTCGCGAGTCGCCAGAGCGTTGATCTTCTGTGTTGACGCCACTAACCCCCATCTCGATCTGCTTGAAGCCTACTTGCAGGATTTCTTCTCTCGCATTTCCGATGTCAAGACCATCGAACCGGCGCGCGACTCCTGGCCGATACGATTGGCAAACCGACTGAGAGGGAGACAGGAAACCGGAACTGGCATGCACCGTCGAGTTCTCAGGGTTAACCGGTTTCTTTTACTGCTGACAAAGGTTGACCAGCTTTGCGCCCATTGCGACGACCCGTGGGCTATCGCTCAAATGCTCGACCCCGTTGAGCAGGCTTACGGGTTGCTCGGCCCAGCGATGCTCAATCGAATTTATAACGCCCTGGATGTGGATGAGGGCGCGAAATTCGCGGTCGGCGTCGCCAGCGCGTGGGGATTCGACTGGGAAAGCAGAGAACCCCTCGCCAATGCAGAAGGCAAAGCCAGGACGATTGGGAACGAGACGCCAGGCTACATCCTACGGCGTTGGAGACCGTTCGGCGTTCGCGAAGCCCTCTATTTCATCGCCACCGGACGCGCGGAAGGCACGGTCAAACTGGTCACCCCCGAATCCATCTGGATCAGAGAACGCCGGGATGAGATTGACGTTTATCCATATAAGCAAACCTCGGAATCAGCCAATTGAATTCAGTGGCACGGAGGCAGGAATGAGCAATCAGCAAAACAGAGAACAACAAAATCCCCCAAACACACCGCCAGAGAATACTCAACTTTATCTGGCCCCTTATTCGAGAGGCGGCGACGTCGGGGGAATTCTGGGTTGGTTGAGCCAGTTTTACGGATTGAAGGTCTACGGTAATTCGCTGCTCGGCAAACGCGCGGCCACCGAGATGGGCTATGCCGCGCTGCTGCTGACCGCCATCTTCCTCTTCGATCTGGTGGCCTGGACCACGCTCTGGAATATGGTCATCCACGGTGGCGACACGACGGTTGACCTGTTGACTCCATTTGCATTTCTTGGCGGACTGCTTTTTGCCGGGACCATCTTCATCTATGAACGCCAGTTCATCACCGCCGACATCGGCGCCCATAAGATCAGAGCAGGTCTGGCGATCGCGCTTCGCGCGCTGGTCCTGGTGCTGGCGGCCATTATCACCGCGCAACCGGTGGAAGTGATCGTCTTCCGAGGCCCGATCCGGGACCGCATTCACGAAGAGAGCGTGATTGCGCATTCGGTCCAATACCTGGACGACCTCAAGAAGGACGACGCATCAACAACTGCACAACCGGCGGCTGCGGGACAGGGACAGGAATCCCCTTCCGCATCTCCGGCAAATCCAGCCACGCCACCAGACGGACAGCCACCCCGCCAAACGCGAGGACAGGATGCCCAGGAGAATCTCAACGAAATCGAATTGAGATTGCTCGACGACATAGACGAGGCCAGACGCAAAGGCGTCAGAGCGGAAGCTAAAATACCAGACCTGGAAAGGCAAAAAAGCGTAGCCGAAGCAGGAATTGCCAGAGCGCGAAACATATCGTGCAGGCAAGACACTGATGAGGAAAGAAGACGATGCGGCATCAGGCGTCGAGATGCAATTCAAAGGGCAACGAACAGGAGAGACAGTATCGTTGCCGAGATAGATGAAACCAAGCGAGCAATCACAGAGGCCGGAATAGAAGTAAAGCAACTCAGAGAGTCCGATATGCACAAAATAGCGAACGAGAAACTGAATGCCCCGCCTGAAAGAAGAAAGGCGCTGAAACAATGGATTGACGACATCAATAATGCCAGCCCGGGCGCGCCGGTTCCCGCGCCTGCTCCTTTGACTGCCCCGGCCTTTTTGGACAAGCCCTACGACTTTTTCAAGCGATTGCGAATTTTGGAAGACCTGAAAGACGGCAACCCCGCTCAGATGCCTGACAAGCGGCTCAATGAGGCGGACGAGGAATTTCTGGCCACGAAGCTGCGGGTTCCCGGATTGGCACGAGGCGACCAGGCGAACAAAATGCGCGCAACGAACGCGAGCATTTTCCAATGGCAATATTGGATCGTCTATTTCATCGCGATGGTGATCCCGCTGCTGGTGATTGCGTTCAAGCTGATCATTCCCACCGAGCTGCGGGATTACTATTCAAGCGACAAGCAGGCCGAAGCCGGCAATTACGAGGCGATGCGCCTTCGCTTCACTAGAGAGAAACCGGCGCAGGAAACCGCGGGGGAAAAATCGAGTTCGCCTCGCGCAGAAACCTCTCACGCCAGACTCGATGGGGTAGATGGCCGCGCGGAGAATTTCGATGACGACGATTTTGTCCGTGCCGAAACCGGCAGGAGTGACGGACGCGCACACAGGTTCGATGATGATGAAGTGATTGTCAGTACTCGGATAGAAAACGATGGCAGTTGAACAAAAAGCAGTAGCCGAAAATGAACCAGCTCCTGTTTCGGTCGAGCTTGCGCGGCTCGAATACGGCAAGGTCTGCGTAGAGCCGGACGGGCCGATTGAGGAGGGCGTCGAGCACAGCCAGTTGGGGTGGTCGGCCAATTTGCGGAAGGAGTTGATCCCAGTCTGCAAGCCGAACAAGCTCAACATCTCCACCCGGGAACTCGAACCGCTGCCGAGTGGATGTGAGCACGGCACAGCGTTACGGCCCGTGATCGCGGTCGAAGGCAGGCCGCCGCTGCCGCTGATGTACTGTGTGCGGAATCGCCCGCAGGACGGCGAAGGCGGGCGGGCGCGGACGTTCACGATGGCGCGTTATGTCATCGCTCCGAAGCCGAATTTCGATCCGCTGCGTCTCTTCGGCGCCGTCAAATCGGCGCCGATGCGAGGGCTGACGCGGAACGATCTCAAAGCGCCGCTCCCGCCGCTGCTCGCGCCGCCGGCGAGCGGGTTGACGCTCGACGAGATGACCGACCGGTTCCTGGCTTACGCGCTCATCTACATCCATTCAGGCGTTCCGATCAGCGTCACAGGCGACGTCGCCGAAGGGACGTTCTTCAAATGGGTCTCGGCGCTCTGGCGGCTGAGCCATCCCGCTCTGCGGCCTTACTTGAGCGCGGGGTGGGGCGTGGGGGCTTCGCTCGCCGGGCGGCTGGCGGTCAGTTACGCGACTCATCCGGCGGACAACTGCGCCATCTTCTCCTGCCCCGAAGGCAAATGGAAACACCCGCTCCGATACGTTAATAGAGTGAAAGGGCAGACGGTTTTGAACAACTTTTCCGGACCGTTTCTGGACGCTGGGAGTAGTTACGTCAAACGGGTTTTCGTGGTCAAGGAAGGCGCCATCCTTGACCCTGCGTCCTATGATTCGAGCTTTGAAAGACAACAACTCAAAGAATCGCCGCCACAATTCCAGCTTGGCGCTCTCCCGGATTTCAACGATCCCGCTCTGGTCAGGTGGTTCCGTGTTTCAGGCTTGCAGGCGCAAGATGAATTTGTGCTGCACGCTTTAAAAGGCGGGCTCCAGTCGGGCCGGACGCCGCTTCCCGATAGTGTCGACGTGACCTTCCCCGATTCCCGGCGCGAAGCTTTCGAGCTTGCGTCTCGTTTTCAGGGGGACGACGACGCACGCGCGCGCGCGGACAAGATCATCTGGAAGCTGCTGGAGAACGACGTGGATTACGGTGATCGCGCCCGGTTCGATGCGTTTCTGAAAACGGCGGATCATCAGGGCGCGAGTCGCGGGCGGTTGTTTTCGGCGATCCAACACCTGGATGCCGAGAGAATCCTCGATGCGATTTACGAGGCCGCCCTAGCCGGCGAAGCCAGCGGTCTGCCTGAGCGCGCATCCGAAAAACTCAAGCTCTGCCTCGACGAAGCCTGGAAGAAAATCGACCGGCGGAAACTGGATTTGCATGCGCACATCATTGAAAGGGACCCGGAAGAGTTGCCCGGAGCCTATCGCGAATGGCTCCGGCGCAATCCCTTCGATTTTGTGTTGATGTTGATCCAGAGCGGAAAGTCGGCGGAGGAAGTTCGAGGAATGATGGGCCGGGCCGAACTAGCTTCTCCGGCCCTGGAGGCGATGTGCCGCCAGAGAGAAGGAGAACCTCCGCACAATGAGGACATCAAGGCGATTCAATCAATGGCGCCAGTGCATCGCTCGGCGTTCGTCGGTTACCTAATCAACGAATGGAACCAGAGTATCGGGCCTTTGGCCGTGGTGCGCGACCGTCTGCTACCGTGGCTGGACAGGGTCTTACCGCCCACGCCACAACCGGAGGAACCTTACCCCGGCCAGGAACTGATCGCTGCTTCCGATCCATTGATCAAACTCTATCGCGGACAGGATTTCACTTTAGCGGACGCGAAAAAACTCTGCGACGAGGTCGAGAGCAATCGAGTGCCTGAGAGCCTCTTCGATAAAATCGCTGTCCTTGCGCTTCGAAACCTGGATTTCTTCGAGCCACGCATGTTTTCGGGGGCCGACGATTCGCCAGGCAGACAGAGATGGAAAGAACTGGTGGCCAGGCGGTGGCCGGAAGAAGTGTTCTATGCGCTCTATTGGAAGAAAAACGGCGTCCTGGAGTTTCCGGAAAAGATCAAAGAAGCCATGCGGCAAAGTAAACGCCAAACCATCGATCTTCAAGATAGCATCGAGCAGTTCTGCCATCCCGATCATGAAGCGAGACTGGAAATCGTGGCGCGGATGTTATGGACTTGGGCCGTCAATTCCGATCGGGTACCACTTGATAAGTTGGCTGCCGTGGATATTTGCCGTGCGCTGGGAAGGGGAGAAATGCCGAGTTCCGTCTGCGCGCCAAAGGCCGAGCAGATTGATATTGCGATGCGGTTGATTCGCGCCTGCGGGCTTATCGCTTCTTCAAAGGGGACGAAGTCACCCTTTCAAGAATACGCCCTTAAATGGCGCAGCTCACTGAAGCAGGACTGGCAACTTCCATTGTATTTGGAACTCTTTCCGGAGGAGTACTTTGATCCAAAGCCGAATGAGATCAACTGGCTGGTCAAGCGGCGCGCGTGGCTGAAAAGGCATCTCGACTCTCCCGGCATTCATCCTGAGCGAAAGAAACAGCTCGAGATCCTGACCTGTGATTTCCTATCACGCTCGAGGGTTCCAGACGAATTCAAGAAATGGTGCGAGCAGACAGTTATCTGGGCCGTGTTCAGAGACGCTCCACAATATTATCGGAAGCATCCGGGTTGTCTCGGTGAAGCGCTCGATCATTATGCGGAGGAAGGGGGGTACGGGAAAAAAGTGCACAAGGCGAAGTTGTGCAGAGACTACCTCAAGAATAACAACAGTAACGAGTTTGCCGCAGAGCAGGCGCTGAGCGACTTCATCTTGCCCGCTTTACGAGAGGCGAATGTCCCTGCTGATCAGTGGAAACATCTATTCAAGCAACCAATCAATGCCCCATGGTATCTCCAAGACCTGATCAACGATATTTATCGAAACTGTACTGACAAGTTTTATTCCAAGGTGATCGCTGGTTACCTGAAAAAATAGAAAGACCTGAAGGTCGTGACAAGAACGCAGATGAGTGAACTCTACGTAGGCAAAGATGGAATCCTGCTTGAGTGGCGGGAGCATATTTTGACGGAGGCACTGAAGGGATCCGACCGGAAGCTCTCGCCGCTGGAACCTGTGCTGCGTTCCAAGGCGGAGTTGCGGGAACGCCAGTTGGAAGTTCTCTCGACTGATAGGCTAAGTTGGACGTGGGGAAGCTGGCGGCGGGTCCGGGCTGAACTGAAAAGCGTGGATGGCAATTGGACGACACAAGAGAATGCTTTACCGCCGATCGAATGGTTCGGGAAGACGGTTTACGAAACCATTGAATTGACTCCCTTCGATAGTAGAGGCCCCGGCGCGACCGTCAGGATCGAACGTCCGCAGGGAGCCGGGGGCAGGATCGTGGAGATCAGGGAAGGCGTAAAACGCGGCGACATCCTGGTGAGGAGCCGGATCCTATCCGCTCAGATTTCCGTCTGGGTGATCCGCAAAGCCAGCGACAGTTTTAAGCACCGGGCCATCGTCGTTTCCAAAAAAGAACAGGTGGTCGAGCTTGGCCCCCGGGAAGGACGATGCGCCATCGCGGTTGTTTGTGAACGCGCGGGGCGCAGGGAATTGCTGGCCTGCCGGCAACACTGGGATGGCAGGCTGCAAGATGGCGCGGAGCCGGCCAAACTCCACGACGATATTCGTCCATACGTTGAGGGGAGCCGTGCAACCAGCAATAGCAATGCGCAGGCGCGCTTCGGGGAATGGCTGCGCGCCTGGCCGCGAAAGGCGCGCGAACGACTGCAAGATTTGCAACAAGCCGCATTGGCGCTTGATTGCTCGCAATCCTATGTGGAGCAGGCGATGCTGACCAGTCTCACCGGACTCTATCGTTTGTTGGCGTTGCGGCTGAACGAAGTTGAAGTGGCCGGCCCGCGCGATCAAAATATCACGCAGTTGGATTCAGGAAACTTTGCTCAAGCGATCTGTGCGATGCATCCCCGATTGTTCGACGCGCTCAACGCTCTGGAGGACGGCCACGAAAAAAGGTGGGCCTGCCGGAAGCACAACCACCGGAACCTGGTCGAAGCCTCCGACTTGGCGAAAGGTCGAGGCGAAAAGGCGCTGGAACAGGCGCTCGACCTGATTTCGGATCGCGCCCGCGCCCGGGATTTGATGAAGAATCTATATCCCAGCTCCCCACTCCACGCGCGCGGCGCGGAGCTGGTGGGAACGATCAATGACTTTTTCATCAGAAACCGGAATCTCGCGGCGCTGCGAAAAAGTTTGGAGGAGTTCGAAGCGCAGGTGAAGGCGGATGCGGGGCGGAAAGCCAAACCGGGAGGCACTGCTCCGAGCGACAAAAAACGACGCAAGGATTGGGAAGGCGACCGGCAGCGGCAGCGGCAGTGGCGCTGCAAACTGGCGCAGGTGATTACGCTCTGCGAAAGCGGCGACTGGCGGGAAATTGACGAGCCGTTCGACTCAGCCGAGCCGCTGATGGCGGCGCTGAAAATGATCGTTCCGCCAGCCGTCCAGCCGCGCTCCAGCCGTGAGGTGAAGCTGGAGGACGATCTCAAGGCCGCGATCGAATGGATCAACGACAAGAGCGATTACGAAGAAGACGATCCGAAACTCAGACAACAAGGTTGCAAAGCGCTCAGAGACAAAATCCTTCCGCACGCCGCCGTCTGGGCGCCGCTGCGCCAGGACATCCATCAAGCCCGCGAATTGGCCGGGCCTTATCCTGAACTGGCCGCCGCCTCCGGCATCAACGTTTCGACCGGCGATTTGAATCGGCAGGCAAAGTCCGCGCATTTCCTGATGGACCTGGTTGATGCGATGCAGCGGTTTGCCGCCGAGAGCCGGATCAGGGCTTTGGGCGACAAACAGCAATTGCTGGAAATCATCTCGCGTCCGAACCATGACGCGATCCGGGAAGCATTTCGTGAGGCAATGAAATTGAAAGAGTATTTTCAATCCAGCAACTATGTCGATCCCCCTATCCGGATCCGGGAATCGGCGCCGCTGTCCCCTGAAAGCAAAACGCTGGCGGGCTTCGAAGCGTGGTGGCGCGAAGTGGCGGCTCTCTTCAACGAACTCGACAGATCGAGACGCGCCCAAGAAGATTACGCCAAACTCGCCGGGGATATTTGCAGTAGGAGCAAAGAAGGAATGCGCCGCTATCTCGATTCTTCCGATCACCACCCCGGATTCAAGGAACTATTTGACCGTTGTTTTGCCAGTGAGGAAATCCCTCGCCCGAAAGACCTCAATGATTTGATGAAGCAATGGAATGAGATCCAAAAGGGGCGAGACCGTCCGAGGGGCGAAGCCGTTAGACCGAGGAGATAGACCGATGGACGTAGCTGACCGAAGTTTGGAAATTGTGGAAAGCCGCACGATCAATATCGTGTTGTGGGGCGCGACTCAATCAGGCAAGAGCACCGCGCTAGCCGCTTATCTTTGGAACGGCGAGGTCGAATGGCTGGACCGCAGGTCCAAAGAGACCGAACAGACACTGGTCAGACTGGGCAGCGATATATGGGATGCGTTGAAGGAAAACCGGCTCCCTTCGGGGACGGTTGAAGCGCGTTCCTACGCAGTCAGACACCGGCAAGGCCACATGATCCGATTCCGCGATATGCGCGGCGAATTCACGCGCAATCTCGAACTGCATGCCGAAGACCTCGAATCGCTCAGGACCGCCCAGGCCGCCATCCTCTTCGTTGAATGGCCATCGCATCTGGCGGTCGAGAACATGGGCGCGGTGGAGCGGGCGTTGAAGCTGATCTCGAACGACCTGCCAATAGCCGTGGTTGTGACCAAAGTCGAATGCGCGTTGACGATGACCGATTTCAGCCTGCTGGCGATGGATAAAGGAAATCATCTGAGCCGGATGGAACTGGACACGGACACGCTTAATTACCTGACGCGGCTCTACATGCTACGCCATCCCGTATTTCCCATCAGCGTTTACGGGTATGACAGAGACGGCAATCCGGCGCATTACCGCGATGAATTCGGGCGTTTGGTTCCGAGGAACATCGATCCGTTCAACGTCAATGCGCCGTTCGATCACGTGCTGCAGCAATTGTTCTAATCCTGCGAGGAAAAAGACCATGGAAGTGGGAGAAGAAGTCGGATTCACCGTTCGAGCGCGGTTCGGGAAACGCAGCGGGTTGACCGATTACGAGTGGCTGACCGCAGTTGATTCAGCGCCGAAGGAATTGCTGCCAGTGTGCGAGCCTTTAGTGCAGGCCTGCGCTTCCGCGAACACTTTGGCGGCCATCATCGCTCGCGGCGCCAGCCGAATCTGGCTAATCCGCACTTATCATCAGGGGCTGGATGCCGCCGACCGCCCGATTGTCGGGCTGGAAGTGGCCGAGGCCGCGGCCGAATCTCTGACGCCGGAGAATATGCTGGGACTGGCGGCGACCAGCATCAACTCCGCGGCCCAAAAACAAGCCAGAGAACGGGCTTCGTTCAGCCTGACGATCCCGCCGATCTCGGTCTCGGGCGATCCGGCCCCGCCGGAACCCCGCCTGCAAGCGAGAGCCAGATTGGGATTGCCGATCGGGGTTTCGGTCAAGGATGCGTTGTTTCTGACGCGGGCCGAGGAGTGGCGCTATCAGGGAATCTGCTTTTTCAATCGAGAGACCGAGCACCGGCGCGGAACCGATCCCTTTCTTTGCGTCAATGTCGGGTTGCCTGAATTGGCCGAGGACGATGAGAAATTGCTGGAAGCGGTGTTGAAACGTCCGCCGTCGCGCGAAGAATGGGCGCAGCTCAACCGCGTTGATCCAATCCGTGTTCGCGCGGCGTTGCGTTGGGCTGCGTCGCCTGACGAAATGCCCGCGCCCTTCACCGGCGAAGACGACGGTTTGATCTCCTGGCTGATTGCGTTTCGCGGCGCACGGCATCGAGGGCCGGATTTATTGCTCCGCCTTCGCCAGGACTTACACTCGATCCGCCTCCCGTTTAATCTGGTCAAACGCATCACTGCGGAGCTTTCGCCGGAGACCGCTCAGCGCCTGACCGGTTGGCTGAACGGAAACAGGGAGGATTTGACGCCCCGCATGCTCGATGAGCTGGCCCGCGCGTCTTATCTGGATAATGAAGCTCTGTTCCCGATCCGCTACTGGATTCATTTTCTGCCTCGTTCCAATGCCCTGGCCAAATCGGCGCTGAAGCGTTTTACCGATCGCGGGATTGCGGCGGAAGCCGCCGGCTTCGTCCTTGACCTGGCGGACAATGGCGCGCCGGTCAACCTGCCGCCAGGATTGGAGCAGGCCGCGCAAACCGCCGTGGAGTTGAACTGTCCGCCGCCACGGCGAGCTTTATCCCGAGCGTTGAAAGCAAACCCGGACCGGATTGCACAGGACCAACTGCTCCGAATCTGCTCCCTGTACGGCGAACAGATCGAAACCGCCGCGCGATTGACGTTGAAAGGAGAAGTTCCCAAACCCGGGACGCTCACTATCAAACAACTGGCCGAGGCGATCGAAAACTCCACGGCGGTCAATCAGACCTTTTTGAAGACGCTGGCGGAATTGCGGCAAACCGGCAGGGAGAAAGAGGCGGAGGAACTCTTTCGTCTGGCGCAGGGGCAGGAAATCACGGGGTTGCGGTTCGACAACCGGACTTATGACGCGCTGGCGGCAAACTTGAAGCTCGATCCGCCGCTGAGCCTGCCGCCGTTGGATGAATTGCGCGCCCTGGCCCAGGCCGGACTGGCCGAGCCGGAAGACATCGTATTGAACGCCGAAGACTGCGAGCTTCTCGCCCCAGTGGCGAGTCTCTGGCCTCGTTCGTCGGCGCTGGCTTCGTTGCTCAGCGGCGCTGAACCGTCCGGCTCACTCGGTTCAACAGACTCGTTTTCGGCGCCGGAGACGTGGCTCCCGGCAGTCCAGGAGTCCCTCACTCCCAATGTCGTTTCCCGATTGTTGAACGTTGCGGATAGTCAGGTTCGGCAAAACATTCGCAAACAGGTTTCAATTCTGCTCGGGTTTGACGCCGATCTGGCCGAAGCTCTTTGTGGATACGGGCCGTTGCCTTCAATGCCCGATTCCGCCGGAATTGCGGAGTTGCTTCAGTACCTACCCGTTTTCATTGAGCGCGAGCCGAGGGCGCGGCGGTTGCAGGCGCTCACTCATTGCGCTGAGCCACCATTGGCAAAAGGCAATGAACCATTGGGTGAGCGATTGGCCAGGGCGCTGTTGCCGGAGGAGAACGCCAGCGGTCGGGAATTGGCTCTCTATACGTTGACCCGGCGCGGCTCGCCGCCGCGTCCTGAAGGGGTGGCGGCGGATTTATTGATTGCCTGCGTTCCGGCGCTGGATATTGTTGAATTGGTAGACGAGCTGTTTGCCTGCGAACGATCGGAGCTTACCCAAAACGAGCGGCTGATCGAAGCGGTCGTCAACCAGTTGAAGCAGACTGGCGCACGGCCGCCGGAACGCGGATATAACACCTTCCAGCGCAGCCGGCATTTTCTGTTGACCGAGAATTTGGCCGCAGTGCCAGGCTGGGAGAGTTTGTCTCCCGACATCAACGTCAAGCGGCGGCGGGCGCTGGCTTATCTCGAGCAACTCGGCTTGTCGGTGCGCGATTTGAGCGATCCGCCTTCGCCTCCAGACTGAGATCAAGAGCATGTGTATTCTGCTGAAATCATAGTGGTAAGCCGTCAGGCTGCCCACTAAGTGACAAATTTAAGAGAGCTTCATCCAACCAGCCCCAGTTTCAGACCATTGGTTCAAAGCCATGACCAGTTATCTCGACAATAAAAAAAGACTCTTTCTCGGCCGCGCCGAGGAACAAGAGCAATTCCGCACGGTATTAGGTGAGATATTGAGTCCGCAAAAGGGCGAGCAATTGCCATTCGTCTTTTTGCTGCAAGGCGACTGCGGCATGGGGAAGACCTCGCTCGCTGCACAATTCAAGGTAATCGCTGACAATGAACCCTTCAAAGGTAAATTCCGGTTTCTTGATATTGATTGGCAACGAGAGCACGGCCTGACTGACAACTGGAACTTAGGCCGAGAAAAAATTACTCCTCAGGCCGTCTTCGATACGATTCACAGAGTTGCCTTGCGCGGCGAACTGGCAAAATATTTCGACCACTACATCACAGCTCGTAAAACCCTCCGCGAAGCTGAAAAGAGGGCTGCCGAAGTCCTGGACTCATCCGGCGAGCACGATAATTCCGACGAAGGATTCGAGTTGGCCGGCGAGGTAGTGGGTAAAGCGGGTAAACTAGTGGCGCCTATTGGCGACAGTGGCGAAAAACTCGTAACGGCGTTGGCTAAACGCGGATTCAAGTGGTTGGCCGACGAGAAGGTCCGCGCCAGGGTCTATCGTAAGTTGAGTACCGTCTTAAATCGCAAACAATGGGAAATCTACTTCGACACTGAGGAACAGCTTGCCCGTGCACTTGGAAATGGATTCAAAAAGATAACTAGCGACAAAGGCATCTTCAGGGAGAAACCGATGATCGTCACGCTCGACGTGTACGAGATCGTTGATCACGTTGATATATGGATTCGCGCCTTGATGCGTGCTTCCGGCCAACGTGTTCTGTGGGTCATTTGCGGACGCAACAACCTGTCGGGTAGCCGCCCATATGGCTCAGGATATTTTACCGGTTATGAGGAAGAATGGTCAGGGCGGGTGCAGGTATTTAACGGGCTGAAAATGGAGAAGGAAGACATTCGTAAGTGCTTTCAGGCTATTGTGCCCTTACGCGAACTTGATGATAACGCTGTCGAAGCCCTATCCCGAGCGACGAGAGGTATCCCGCTGGCGGTTGACATAGCTGCTGAGATCTGGCGCAGCCGCGCTTCCATTGAACAAATCACTGGCAACCTCAATGAAGCCACGCCGCATGAAGAGATCGTCAATAGGATGACTGGGCGTTATCTAAGACACGTTGTCAACAATAAAGAAGATGAGCATGCGCTATATGCATTGGCCCTGGCGCAAGGCGACGAAGACCTGCTGCGGGCGATGCTGCGCCCCAAGGACGGCCAATCGTTCGATCTGGCCGAACGCCTGGGTATACTTGAACGCAGCTACGCTTCAGTACACTTGAACGAACGACGATTGCACGATGCGCCTGGAATGTTTTTGCGCGAAAGCCTGAAAAAGAAACGCGCAGAAGATTGGGTGAAATCGCTAAATGAGCGCGCTGAAAAAAACCTGCGCGATCGCCTACAAAAGTATAAGAACAACGTTCCATTGCCCAGGATTGAAGATCAATGTGAAAACGAAGAATGGGCGAACACTGCAATCACGCTTGCCGACTACTTGTTCTGGCTGGATGAAACCGAAGCTTGGCGCTGGTTCACGCCACGTTTTGTCGAATCGCTGGTTTACAATTTGGAGTTGCGCGATGGCCTTGTCAAAACTGCTGCTGGCTGGGAACAATGGTTGAGTTCCAACGGAAAGAAACGGCTCCAACTTTTCCGCACAATGAATTACGAGGACTTCGAGGCCTTTGGAAACATGCTCGACGAACTCGATAAACTCAAAGAGGCTGGATGGTTGACTGGTGAAGGGGAAACTGAACGATTAGCGATACTTGATTTGGTGCGCGGCAAGTTACTTCGTGTAAGAGGAAACCACAAAAACTCTTTAACGATCTTCAAAAAATGCACAGAGAGCAAGTTGCCGGAAGGGTGCGAGGCTTTGCGAAAAGCGTTATCCGAATCGATAATTGATGTGGTAAGCCGACTTCTCTGGCCTGACGATGGAGAGAATACAGTTCAGCTTAAAGAGATTGAAGAAATATTACAGAAGGTAGTTCAGTGGCTGCCCGACAAAAAGAAAGCTTGGCACAGATTGGGAGTGGCTCGTCTTCGCGGAGGCAATCTGAAAGAGGCCGTCGAAGCATTCGATCGCGCTATCAACCTCGATCCGGATTACGTTGAGCCGCGCATCGGGCGTGGCAATGCTTTTCAGTCTCAAGGCCAACACGAAGAAGCCATCGCTGCTTACCTGTACGCGATTACTCTTGATCCAGATTACATTGGTAAGTCCGCCACGTTGCGCAACAAACTCGGAGACAGCTATCGCTCTCTAGGCCTTTACAGTAAAGCCATAGAGGCTTACCGGTACGCCATTGAACACGACTCGAAATGCGCTGCGGCGCACCACGGCCTCGGGAAAGTTCATCATGTTGAAGGCCGATATGGGGAAGCCATCGAGGCATACGAGTATGCTATCGAACTTGCCCCGCAGTTGAAATATTTACACATGTCGATCGCGGGCTGCTATCGCAAACTCGCGATGGAGAGAAAGTACGACAGGCATATTCAAATGGCTTCTGAAGCGATTGCTGTAGAGACCAAATATAATCGCGCCTGTTTTGAAGCAATCTGTGGCAATGCAGAGAAGGCGGCGACTCTATTGAGGGCTGCGTGGAAAGAGAAGCAGCTAGATGTCGAATGGGCTAAGCGCGATCCTGATTTCGAGGGAATTCGCAATAACCCGAAGTTTGCGACGCTCCTCAAGAAACTTGAGAGGAAATACGTATGAATCATCTGCTAAGCAAATCAGCGCTGCAAACGCTGGACAGAGAGGTCAGCCATAAAGCGTCGGGCCGGCTGGGCTTTTTGTTAATTGACGCGCAAGGCCAGGAGCCTGACGTGCGCATCCACATCCGTCCGTTTATGCGAGGCGGCGACGGATGCCCGTTCGGCTTCCGGGTCGAGCGTCTGGCCCAGCCGCTGACCAAGCCCGACGCTTCGGGCAGGTACATCACCATCATTGCTTCGATCCCGGACGGAGAATTGCCCGATGAAGTTTTGGATTACGTGGACGGTCTGCAATCGCGATCTCTGCCCTGGCTGAGGATCGAATCAACGAGCGGCTCGAACAGGATTTGTCTGGTGAATGAAGAGGGAGTGCGCATTCAGTTGGAAGACGAGCCGCCGCTGGTCAGTCAACAGTTGTTGCGCGTCACCATCGAAGGCTATAAGCAGCGCCCCAAACTGAGCTTGCCGGCGGAAGTCGCTGTGGATTCGGACGCCGGCGGCGCAATTCTCTCGGTTTGTCTCGAAGACAACGATTATTTCGCCTCGGCGAATCATTACCTGAGTGTCTTCAATCCGTCGGGCGCTCCGTTGGGTCGTGGGTTGTTGAAGATGGACGTCAAGTGTAATTTCGGCGGCAAAGACAGACTGGAACTGACGCCTTTCGCTTTTGAGGGCGATGTCGAGGCGGAATACCTGCGCGAGAAGCCCGAACTGGAAAAGGAGGTTCGCTTTCACGACGGACAACTGGTTCTGCATCTGGTCTATGACCGCACCGCCATCGACGCCGAAAAATTGCCGGTCGTTTTCGAATCGCTCGCCAAATCCGCCAAGCCCGCCTGGGAAGATCAAGGCGTCAGGATCGGCGACACCGCCGACGCGACCCGGGAAACATCCGAAGAGAGTTTGAATCTGAAGTTGCGGGAAGGATTGGCCGGCGCTTTGGAGTCAAAAATCAGCGAGCTTCATAATGATGTGATGTATTATCTCTGGTGTTTCGCCGACCGCACCCGGGAAGGCATCGCCAGCAATACGACATTGCCCTTTTCGACTGAGCCGTTCAATCGGGTCGGGGCCTGCTCTCTGGCGGATTTGTCCGGGCGGCTTCGCAACCCAATCTTCGATTACGCGACGGGCTACGACATGGTTGATGCGGTGGACGAGGCGATGGACGCCGTGGCCAGTCACGTTCGTGAAAATAGAAGGCAGCAGCACGCCGTGCTGATCGTCGGCGATTCGCCTCCCCCTCCCTACGGCGCCGAAGACCCGCTCTGGACGGCGTTGACGGGAGCGGGAGAAAATCGCGCGCGGTCCAGTTCGCGCCGGTCCGAGTTGTTCAAGCGAGCGCTCGACGAATTGAACCGTCTGGATGCGCCGGTGGCGTGGCTCTATCTGCGTTTGGATCCGGCGGCGCTGGCGAACGCGCAACGAGGCGCGCAGAATCAGCTTCGCCGGCTCCACGGACTCAAGGAAGATATTCTGATCGCCCTGGCTCGTCAGGAGCATCTGATTGTCGAAGGCTGCGCGCATTCGGCGGACTTCCCTGCGACACTCTCCACGATCTTTGGAAAAATGGCTTGGCGCATGCCCAAGACCACCGGATTTCGCATTTTGAGAGTGTCCCCCATTCATTGAACGAAGCTCAGCGAAGAGAGAGAGATGTTTAGTCGCAAATTACGAGAAGTTCTGAGACGCGAATCATCGGGGATTGATGAGATTGCGCGCGAGGTGGTGGCCGCCAGCCGCGGCGCGACTTTGAAAGAGCTGCAGGATGGGTTTCGCGTGGCGCTGGGCACGGCCTACCTTGATTACGACCGAGCGCAGGCCTTGCTCGCCGCGGTCAAAAGTTTGAGCGGCGTGGCCGGCGCTGAATCCGCGGATTCAGAGATCGCGGCATTGCGCCAAGAGGTCGAATCGCTGGATCGGCAACGGCGCCAGTTACCCCCGGAACAAAAACAGATCAACGCCCTGGACGCGAAAGAAAAAGAATGGCAAAGCGCGCGCGCCAAGCTGAAAGAGCGTCTAGTTGAACTGCAGGTCGAAGATGGCCGGCTGGAAACAATCAGGAGAGAGATCAAGCGATGAACCTGGCAGATGAATTGGCGGAAGCCGTCTTCTCAATTCAACAAAATTCGCGGACGCAATACGAGCGGGCCAAATCCGAATTGCTGGCTCGCCGTGAGGAATCGCGACAGGCGCTGGCCAATTCCTCCGAGGTCGAAGACCTGAACCAACGGCGCCCTGAATTGGAGCAATCGGTGTGGCGGATGGAGGAAGAGGTTGCGGCGTTGCAAAACAAAGTCGCGGAGATGGGCGAGAACAACCTGAAACAGCGGCGGATTGTTTTGGACTTGCTGTTGAAAGTTTGTGAGGAGCGCCTGGATCAGACAAAAATTCGGCGGGTCAGCCTCGACTTTCACTCCGCGTTCGAGGCCTTCGGAGAGCAGTTGGCGGAACGCGGATTCAATGCGGCGGCAGCGACCGAAGAAGAACTGGTGCGAGTTTTGCGCGAACTGCAGCCAATGGCTTCGTGGATGCGAGCCACGGCAAATAAACTGGCGTTGGAAGCGTCGGGCAAACTCGATGAAGCGCAGGCGGTTCAAAGCCGCTGGGAAGCCCTTAATGCGCAACGAGAGCAGGTTGAGCGGGAATTTGAGTTGACGCTGGAGCGGTTGAGAAGTCACGGCCAGAACACCGAAGAGGGACTGGTCGGTGAAATTCGAAAAGCCGATAAACGAATCGCGCAACGGTTGCTTCGGGAAATTATCGAATCGAAACTGGTTGATTCCAGGATCGAACGCACAAAGGGATTGATTGGAGCCGATCCTTTGCAGAAGCTGGAGCGAGAGATGGCCTTGTAAGCCAGGGCTGAATTGGGCGTCGGCATAATGATGTTGTGTAAATGACCCCGGGGAGAACTTATGGACATAGATTCACCAATTCCAGACAACGAATTATCCGTATTGGGCACGTTCGTAGATGCGATTTTTGAGTCGGAAGAATCCACCAGACTTCAGTTGGTGGAGCAATCCATAGAAATCGTCAGATTCGATCCGCAAATATCCAAGAAGGAGGAGTTGTGTTTTGTCCTGGAGACCATCGGCAATCTATTTTTGGGGTTTGAGCGCCTAAAGTCCATCAATGCCGAGGAAGCCTTTCAATTATTCAGCACGGCCTCGGCGAATCTAGAGCGGCTGGGGATCACGGAGTTATTTCAGGTCGCTTCCGCCTTCAGCGTCTACGCGGAGGCGATTGTCAACCTGCAACAATTAAATCTGGGAAAAACGCAGGAACTGTTCAGCACGGCAAAGGTAAGACTCCGGCAAGCTTCAAGGTATGGCAAGAGGTTCGAGATTATCATTGACCAAATGGAGCCAGAAGCTCTCTTGATTGCAATGTTGGAGGCCGTGAATCAACTCGATTTCCAAAAGGCCAAGGTCTTCTCCATACAATCTTTCAAAGCCGCTGAACGAGTGGCGTTCGATTATTACACTGAAAAGGATCCGGAGTTTCACGTTTTCAGGGGAATGGGATATTTGCATCGCGCACTTTATACATTTTCCCAATCATTCTATGACTTCAATCTTTTCAAATATAGCGATCTGGCGGGTCGCGCGGATTTGGCCGATGATGCGCTGAAAGCGGTAGAGTGCTATACGCGCAGCGGGCTGAATGACGCGGTGGTTCGGCATAACCATACAATCGCTACGGCCATCGCGGCATCATTAAAAGTGCTAAGCCGGCTGGCTGAATATATGGACGGCATTTTCTTCGCTCCGCCCGGAAAGAAAGCGGCTAACACCGCGATTCTCAAAGAGCTAAAGCTGAGCGCGCAAAGAGCTGCCGACCTGGCTTATGAGGGCGGGGCTCGGTCGATTCCCCTGGCCCGGTCAGTTGAAATTTTGAAGCATCAGATTGAAAGCCTGGATAGCATCCTAAACCGGCCCGCAACGAGTAGACCTGTCCCGGTTAATTCAATTTCCTCGGGCGCCGCGACAGTATTTCTCGTGCATGGTCACGACCAGGCGACCAAAGAGTCCGTCGCCAGATTTCTCGAACGCCTGGGCTTGAAAGTCACGATCTTGCAGGAAACTCCTACTATGGGCCGGACGATCCTGGAAAAGCTGGTTGATCATGCGGACGAGACGACATTTGCGGTGGTGCTTTTAACCCCGGATGACCGCGGCGGGACGGTTGCCACGTCATACGACGCCCAACAGAAGCGCGCGCGCCAAAACGTTATTCTCGAACTTGGATATTTCCTGGCGATATTGGGAAGAAATCGAGTATGCGCTATCCATCATCAGAGCGTGGAGATTCCAAGCGATTATCACGGTGTGGCGTATGTATCTCATGATGACCGTGGGGCTTGGAAACTGATACTGGCCAAAGAGCTGAAAGCTGCGGGAATTAATGTTGATTTGAACGATGCCCTATGACCGCGCCAGCGGACAGGTTTTATGGCATCGAGGCGTTGTTCAAGGACAATTCCGGCAACTGGTTCAGCCTGACGCAGAGGAAGTGATGGGTCGCTTCCTCACTTCTTCGCCGCCGCCATCATTCCTGGCACGTACATCCGTTCGGCGTATTCCTTGACCATCCGGCGCGCGCTGAAGACCGGCGCCGCGGCGCCGATGGCCTCCTTGACCAGATTTATCCAGCGGCGCGGAACACCGTCGCTGTCGCGGTCGAAATAGAGCGGCACAACTTCGTCTTCGAGCACGCGATAGAGCGCCTCGGCATCAGCTTGATCACGCAATTCATCGCTTACGCCTTCCGGCGCCCCGGAGTTGATCGCCCATCCGTTGGTTCCCTTGTAACCTTCGTACCACCAGCCGTCGAGAATGCTCAGATGAGGCACGCCGTTGAGCGCCGCTTTTTGGCCGCTGGTGCCGCTGGCTTCCAGCGGCGGTCGCGGGTTGTTGAGCCAGACGTCGGCGCCGCGAACCAAGTGCTTGGCGACGTGGATATCGTAATTCTCGACGAACGCAATGTGGCCGCCGAAGTTGTGATCGCACGCCAGCTTGTAGACCTCGTGGATCAGGCTGCGGCCCGGAGCGTCCGCCGGATGAGCCTTCCCCGCGAAAATGATCTGCACGGGCCGCCAGTCGTCGTGAAAGATTTTCTTCACGCGTTCAAGGTCTCTGAAGATCAGCAACGCGCGTTTGTATGTCGCAAACCGGCGGGCGAAACAGATGGTGAGCGCGTCGGGATTAAGCAGGCTCCCGCCAGCCAGCGCTCGCGTCAATCCCGCCGACTCTTTGATCCAATCACGCCGCACGCGCTCGCGCATGAAGTTCAGCATCTTGTGCTTGAGGCTCAGGTGAACTTCCCACAACTCCTTGTCGGGGATATCGTGAATGCGTTCCCACAACGTCTGGTCGTCATGATGGTCGCGCCAATTGTGTCCCAGATATTTCGAGAAGAGTTTGTCCATCTCCGGCGCAATCCACGTCGGCGTGTGAACGCCATTGGTCACTGAAGTGATCGGGACTTCGTCCTCGGTCAGCTCAGGCCACAGTGAATGCCACATCGCCCGCGAAACGCGCCCGTGCATTTGGCTGACCCCGTTGTGCATTCCCGCCAACCGCAACGCCAGCGCGGTCATATTGAAATTCACACCGCCGTGCCCGTCAGGATGGCTGCCGAGAGCCAGGAATTTCTCGCGATCCAGCCCTAGCGCCGGCCAGTAATGCTGGAAATGTTGTTCGACCAGATGCAAAGAAAACGCGTCGTGTCCGGCGGGAACCGGCGTGTGAGTAGTAAAGACCGTCGTGTCGCGCACGAAATCGGAGGCTTCCTTGAAACTCATTCCCTCCTGCACCAAAACACGAATGCGTTCGAGCAGCATAAACGAAGCGTGGCCTTCGTTGGCGTGAAAGACCACAGGGCGAATGCCCAGCCGTTCGAGCATTCGCACGCCGCCGATGCCCAGAACTATCTCCTGCCGGATGCGCGTCTCCTGATCGCCGCCGTACAACCGCGCCGCCAGTTCCCGATCCCAGGGTTCGTTCTCTTCGATGTCAGTGGCCATCAGATAGATCGAGATCGAACCCAGCCGCACGCGCCACACTTCGACATAAATCACGCGCTCGTTCAAATGCAACGCCAGCAATCCGCCTTCGCTGTCGCGCGAGATCACTGGCTCCATCGGCGCGGCGTTGAAATCGAAGCGATCGTAGCCCGCCTCCTGGAAGCCTTCGACTGATATGCGCTGCTGAAAATATCCTTGCGGATAAACAAATCCGACGCCGACCAGCGGCAGTCCAAGATCGCTGGCTTCCTTGCAATGATCACCAGCCAGGATGCCAAGCCCGCCGGAATAGATCGGCAGCGAAACGTGCAACCCGAATTCAGCCGAAAAATAAGCAATCGCGTTCCCAGCCAGTTGCGGATGCTTTTCGGTAAACCACGTGCCTTTCGCCGACAGGCATTTGTCGAAAGCCAGCATGATTCCGTCGTAATGCCGCAGGAACGCTGGGTCAGCGGCAGCCGCATCAAGCTTCGCGGGTGAAATTTGCTGTAGGAATTTGACCGGGTTGTGGTGCGTCAATTCCCAAAGAGTCTTGTCCAGATACTGAAAAAGCCAACTTGCATCAGTCTGCCAGCTCCACCAGAGGTTGTAGGCAAGCTCTCTCAGACGGCTGATGCGAGCGGGCAACGCGCGATCAACAGATTGAGTACTCATCTCAGAATATTTCCGTTTTCAGGCTTTTGGTGATGGCCAGGTGATGGCCAAAAGATTCGTAACTGCGAGGGAGTTCATTACAACCGCCGTTCAGATTTTGTTCGCAACTGCAACGCCACCGAACGGCGTGTGGGGTTCAAACACGTTTGGCACTTTATCTGACCATCTTGCAATCGTCAACCTGAAATACCTTCACCTTGCTGACAAGCAATTCTCTTCCAGCTACAATCGGCGCCATTCACAAACAAGGAGAACCACAACTCAATGCAGATTCTGAGAAAAGTGTCTTTTATCTCGCTGATCACCGCTTTGGGTTTTACGACGCTTGCGCAAAGCTCTGCGCCCGGCGTCATCAAAACCGAGTTTATTTACGAAACCGCTCCGTTCCCCGAATGTCACGCTTCGACCATCGCCGAATCGAAAGGCAAGCTCGTCGCCGCGTGGTTCGGCGGGACCAAAGAGCGACATCCGGATGTCGGCATCTGGGTGTCGCGGTTGGAAAATGGCCGATGGACTGCGCCGGTGGAAGTCGCCAATGGCGTCGAATCGCCGGAAAAACGCTATCCGACTTGGAACCCGGTTTTGCATCAACCGAAGTCAGGACCGCTGCTGCTCTTTTACAAGATCGGTCCCAGCCCGTCCACGTGGTGGGGAATGATGATGACTTCGGATGATGGCGGGAAGAGTTGGAGCAAGCCACGACGGCTGCCCGACGGCATCGCCGGGCCGATCAAGAACAAACCAGTGGAATTGAGTAATGGCGAACTGCTTTGTCCTTCGAGCACCGAAGATAATGGCTGGCGCGTGCATTTCGAGCGCACTCCCGATCTGGGCAAAACGTGGCAGCGCACTGATGCCATCAATGACGGCAAAGAGTTCGGCGTGATTCAACCGACCGTTTTCTTCCACAAGGGCGGAAAGCTGCAAGCGATGTTTCGCAGCCAGCAGGGAAAGATCGTTGAGTCGTGGTCTGACGACAACGGCAAGACTTGGGGCAAGCTGGCGGCGGCCACGCTGCCTAATCCGAACTCCGGCATTGACGGCGTGACGCTCAAAGACGGGCGACATCTGCTGGTTTACAACCACGTCATCACCCAGCCCGGAAAATGGGGCAACCGCGCGCCGCTCAACGTGGCGATCAGCGCGGACGGCAAGACGTGGAAGGCGGCGCTCACGCTCGAACCTGGCCCGGCCTCGGCGGAATATTCCTACCCGGCGGTGATTCAGACCAGCGATGGATTGGTTCACATCACTTACACATGGAATCGCAAGAAGATGAAGCACGTGGTAGTTGATCCGCGAAAGCTGAGCTTGCGTGAAATGAAAGACGGCGTATGGCCGGAATAAAGGAGGCCGAATGACGTTTGCGCTACGACTGATTATTGCGCTGTTGTTGACGTGTCACTTGTTCCATCCTGCGCCGAGCCTGGCCAGCGCCCAATCTTCCGAGGTGCGCGTGATGAGCTTCAACATCCGCTACGGCACGGCGAAGGATGGCGACAATCACTGGGACAAACGGAAGGAGTTTCTGATCGAAACAATCAAGGCCTTCGACCCGGACTTGCTGGGAACTCAGGAGACGCTCGGTTTTCAGCGCGATTACCTGGCGGAAAAGTTATCCGGCTACGACGTGCTGGGAGTCGGACGTGACGATGGCCGTGAAGCTGGCGAGATGACGGCGCTCTATTTCAAACGGAGCCGTTTTGAAAAACTCGACGGCGGCCATTTCTGGTTGAGCGAAACGCCCGATCAGCCGGGGAGCAAAAGCTGGGACACGTCGCTGACGCGAATGGTCACTTGGATCAAGCTCCGCGACCGCCGCCAACCGAAGGCCAAGCCATTGATGTACTTCAACACACATTTCGATCACCGAGGCGTGCAGGCGCGCATCGAATCGGCGCGCTTGATTCGCCGCCGCGTGGCCGAGATGAGCAAGACCTGCCGCGTGATCGTGACCGGAGACTTCAACGCCGGCGAAGGCAGCGATCCTTACAAAGCCTTGTTCGATCCGAGCGACGGCCAGCCATCGCCGCTGCGCGACACTTACCGCATCGCTCATCCCACACGCGCCGCGAACGAGGGGACGTTCTCCAATTTCAAAGCCGGCGCACCCAATGGATCACGGATTGACTGGATCGGCGTCTCGAAGGAGTGGCAGGTCATCAAAGCTGGGATTGATCGCACCGAGCGCGACGGGCGCACGCCTTCCGATCATTTTCCGGTGACGGCTGTGTTGCGCCCGTGACGCTTCGATGTAGGATCAGAAGCGATAGCGAGCCGCCTGCTCAGGCTTGCCCCAGGCCTCATAGAGTTCGACCAGCCGCTGGCGCGCTTCCATCCACTCCGGCCCCGGTTTGCAACAATCGGTTTCGAAGGCCGCATGGCACTCGATCAGCAATCGCTCGGCTTCATCGTAGCGTTTGAGTAACATCAGGCATTCGCCCAGCATGCCCGCAGCGTTGGCTAATTCCCCGGCTCTGTTTGTCGCGGCCTGAAACTTTTCCATCGCTTCACGCAGGTAAGGGGCTGAGCGGGCGGGCTGACCGGCGTTGATCAGCACCTTGGCCAGCAAACCCAGCGATCGGATCGTCGCTGGATGATCCGGCATGTTCTGCTGCCTCATAATTTCCAGCGCGCGCCGGGCCTCGGCTTCGGCTCTGGCGTAGTCCTTCCACAAGCAATGAATGGAAGCCAGGTAGTAGAGAAATTGAGCGAGTTGCGGGTAGTTGCCCCCCAGGTACTGGCTGAACAGCTTTTCCGCTTCATCCAGTGATTTTTCAGCCTGCCGATAATCACCCATAGCGTAGTCAATCATTCCCAAGCCGAGGAGCGCTTCACCGGCTTGATAGGTGATGTTGGGCAGCCGGCGCAACCGCCCAAGATACTCGTGATAGGCCGCCCGCGCCTGCTCCAGTTCGCCCTTACCTCGGTAAAGATTGCCCAGGCGGCAGAATGTATACGCCACCTGATAATCAGCGTCGGCTCCCCCGATCTTACGGAAAGCTTCCCGCGCTTCGAGAATCAGCGGCTCGGCTTCGGAAGGTCTTCCCGTCCACTCCAGCGCCTGACTCAGTTCGAGGAGCATCCAGGGGAAAGCCGCGTTCCGCGGGTCGCTCCGGCGCATCATTTCCACCGACCGCCGGATCATCGTTGCCGAGGCCTCGTGGTTGCTTTTTCGCCCCTCGATGATTCCCAGCTTGAATAAACTCTGAATGACGCGCGGGTGATGTTCGCCGTAAAGCTGGCGGGCCAGTTCCATGGCGGCGCGGATGTGATGTTCGGCGGAATGGGGTTCTCCGCGCTGCAACCAGATCTGCCCTAACGTGTGGTGCAAGTCACCTCTGATCCCCGGCTGGTCTTTGAATTTCTCACCAATCCGTTTCTCGGCATTCCTGATCGCGTCAACGAGTTTGGCGTCGGAGCCTTTGCCGTGGCCCGGCATGTTGTATGTCGGGTCGGCGTAGGAGAGCGTGTCGCGCAGGAATTCATTGATGAGGCGCGCATTGTCACTGTTCCGTTGCGCTATCGCGGCCTGCCGCCTTGCCGCTCGCGCCTGCCAGACCGCCACTGTGGCCACGGTCAAAAGCGATAACACGGCCAACGAAGCGACCGCGACAACCGCTTTGTTCCGGCGCACGAACTTCTTACCGCGGTAGGCGAAAGTATCGCGGCTCGCCGTCACCGGCAATCCATCAAGATGCCGGCGGATGTCCCCGGCGAATTGTTCGACCGATGAATACCGCCGCTCGGGTTCTTTGCGCAGCGCAGTCAGCGTGATGTTGTCGAGGTCGCCGGCCAGCCGCCGCCGCAATCGCTCCGGCTGATCCTTGCGAGCGCGGCTGACCGCCTCGGGCGTGGTCGCGTCTTCGTCCTCGGCACCTGTCTTTGTCCAAGCGCGGACGCTGGCGAGGCTGGGCCTGGGTGGCTCCTGGTCGCAAATGACGCGCGCAATCTCGATCTCGGGCATGCCGCTCGTCACGTAGTAGGGCCGGCGCCCGGCCAGCAGTTCGTATAAGATCACGCCCAGGCTGTATACGTCGCTGGCCGTAGTAACGCTCGCGCCGCGCGCCTGTTCAGGGCTGGCGTAAGCAGGCGTCATCGGCCTCCATCCTGTGAAAGTCAGGTCCGGCAGTTCATCAGAGGGTTCGGAATGCAGCAGCTTGGCGATGCCGAAATCGAGCAGCTTCGGCGTCCCCTCGGCTGTAATCAGAATATTGCCCGGCTTGAGGTCGCGATGGATGACCAGGTTCTGATGCGCATACTGAACCGCCGCGCAGACCATCAGGAATAGCCGCAATCGCTCGGCGATTGTCAGCCGGTGTTCGTCGCAGTATTCGGTGAGCGGGCGCCCTTCGACATATTCGAGCGCGAACCAGGGAAGCCCATCTTCAGTTGCGCCGCCGTCGAGCAGCCGCGCGATGTTCGGATGGTTAAGCCCGGCCAGAATCTGCCGCTCATGCCGGAATCGTCGAATGATCGCCGTAGTGTCCATTCCGCGACGGATCACCTTGATCGCCACCATTTGTTCGAATTGATCGTCATCGCGCGCCGCCAGATAAACCGTGCCCATTCCGCCGTGGCCGATCTCGCGGATCAACTTGTACGGGCCGATGCGGCGCTCTTTTTCCGATTCGGACTCGGATTCGGCTTGCTCGTTGGATTGAGCGCCGGCCAGCGCCTCCAGCGCGGGCTTTTCGATGAAGCGGCCGGCTCGTTCATCAGCCGCCAGCAGCGATTCGATCTCCGAGCGCAGCCCCGGATCACCGGCGCAGGCCGAGTCGAGAAAGGCCGCGCGTTCCAATGGGTTCAATTCCACGGCCGAGGTGAACAGACTTTCGAGTCTCTGCGAGCGTTCAGCGATCATTGGCGTCCTTTCCTCTGAGTTCACGGTAAAGCCAGGCTTTCGCAAATCTCCAATCACGCGCTACCGTGGCCTTGTTGATTGCCAGCGCCTCCGCGATCTCCTCCTCCGTCAACCCGCCGAAAAAGCGCATCTCGACGACCTGGCCCGGGCGCGAGTGCTCGGCGGAGAGCTTCGTAAGGGCTTCATCCAGCGCAATCACATCAACCGGCTCCATCTGCGGCGTTTGCGCCAGATCGTCCAGCTCGATGAGCGACAATCTGGCGCCGCCGCCACCACGTTTCCCGGCGCGATGTTGGCGCGCGTATTCAAGCAGAACCCGCCGCATCACTTGCGCCGCCACGCCGATGAAATGGGCGCGATTCCGCCAGTCTTTCTTCCGCTGCGGGATCAACCGCTGATAAGCCTCATTGACCAGCGCCGTGGTTTGCAAAGTGTGGTCGCGCCGCTCCCGGCTCAGGTAGCGTTTGGCCAAACGGCGCAGTTCATCCTCGACCAGCGGAATAAGGCGAGCCAGCGCTTCTTCGTCGCCATCGCGCCAGGCTTGCAGGAGTTGTGTGATCTCGTAAGGCGGAGAATCGGGCATAGCGTCTCCAGGCAGACAAATTCAAGAAACACCTTCAAACGGCAAATATGGCGCGCATCATAGCCGCCCTGCGCCCGGGGCGCAAAAAAAGTTCTCCCGGCTGCGCACTTTTTCCTCGATTTTGCACTTTTGGTTTATGAAGGGCGCGCGCTGCCCACGACGCTAGTCAGCATTGTTAGGCTGCCACCCAAAGATTCACAATCAAAGGAGAGGTCTAATGAGTCCATCAAAGGTTCTCAGAGTCGCTGCCATTCTGCTAGTGCTAGAAGTTGGATGTTCAACCAATACATCTGCCCCACCTGATCCGAGCCTCAGTTACGAGGTTGTGGCGCAGAACGTTACTCAATATAGGGGTAAGCGCGTCAGGTGGTACGGCCAGTTTGTATCGGGGAAGGCTAAAGATAAGATGATAGGAAAAGGGTCATCACTGAGTGCAGTATTCGTTGACCCTGCTACTGATCTCCGCGTTGCGTTACGCGCCTTCGCTGTTGAAGCCGAATCTCCAAAGGACAACATTACATTCATGTTCGATGTACAGGGTAAACCCTGTTGGGTAACCGGGACCATAGCAGGAAGCCGCAAGGAAAAGGTTACCGTTGGTCCGCCGCCAATTGAAAAAGAAGTGGACATCCCTCTGTTGCGCAATGCACAGTTCGAGCAGGCGCAAGAACCTGGCATGAAATGAGCGAAACTGGCGAGGAGCGAGAGACACTGGAAACTGAGCGTTCCACGCCCGCAAGTGCAGAACAAAAGCGACTACCGCCTCTTGATATTCGGCGCGCCGCCAACGGCTTTGACCAAGCTGTCTGACTGAGCCTGCGCATTCCGCAAAGAAAGGAAATCACCATGAATTCTTATACCCCATTCGGCCGTCGCATCTTTACCATTAACCGTCTCATCGGCTGCTGCGGCTTGGCGTTGATCCTCGCGCTGGCGTTGCCGCAACAGGCTACGCAGCGCGGCCATGCTGCTGGCAACAAGCGCCAACTTATGAGCTTCGAAGACCGCGTCGCCGCCCAGCGCGCCATCGAAGAGGTCTACTGGCGCCAGCGCCTGTGGCCGAAAGAAAACCCAGAACCGAAGCCGGCGTTGGATGCAATCCTGCCCGAGTCAGCCATTCGGGCAAAGGTAGAAGATTACCTGCGCCAGTCGCGGGCATTGGAGGCCTATTGGCAGCATCCCATCACCGGGAAGCAGTTACAAGCGGAGATGGAGAGGATGGCTACCCAGAGTAAACGGCCGGAGGCGCTTCGCGAATTATGGGCGGCGTTGGGCGACGATCCGTTTGTGATTGCTGAATGTCTCGTGCGGCCTTTGTTGGCGGAGCGGTTGATCCGCCAGCGGTATGCGTCGGATGAGCGTTTTCACGGTGAACTGAAGCGGCGCGCGGAATCCGAATTGAACACGCTGGGCGCAGCCGGACAAATGCGGCGGACGAGCGGAGAGTACCGTGAGGTGGATTGGGTCAAGGATGAAACTGAAGCCGCCATACGCAGCCGAGGATTGGAGATCAATGGCGTGTTGCGAGTAGACGCGGCGCAATGGCAAGAGGAGGTAAGCAAGCTGGCCGGAAGTTTTGGCGCAATGAAGGCGGGGGCAGGTCTGTCCAGCGGACAGTGGAGCAGCTTGCAAGAAAATGAGGAAAGATTCTACGCCGGGGGGGTGGTGGAGAAAGGCAATGAGCGGATGAAAGTGGCGAGCGTCGTGTGGAAGAAAGCGCCGTTTGATGAATGGTGGAATGGGGCGCGAGTTGGAATGAGATTGGATATTTCCGCGCCAAGCTTCGACTACCAGTTACCGGAGGTTCAAGCCGTCCTCAGCCCCTCTAACGGCGACTCCTGGACTGCCACCAGCAATACGGGCGCTCCCAGCGCACGGAATGGTCATGCTGCAGTGTGGACCGGGACTGAGATGATCGTCTGGGGCGGCATTGATGGTATCAGCTTCTTCAATTCCGGCGGGCGCTATAATCCCGCGACGGACACCTGGACGCCAACCAGCACTAACAGTGCGCCCAGCGGACGCGCCGTCCCAAGCAGAATCTGGACGGGCAATGAAATGATCGTCTGGGGCGGCCATTCAAGTAATAACGTTACGTTCAGTACCGGCGGGCGCTACAACCCAGCGACCAACTCCTGGCGGCCCACCTCTGACACAGGCTCTCCCAGCTCCCGCACTTTAGGTCATACAGCGGTTTGGACGGGTAGCGAAATGATCATCTGGGGCGGTCATAGCCTTTCTCCTTTGACCTCCCTCACCACGGGCGGGCGCTACAATCCGACATCAGACTCTTGGACGCCCACAACAACCACTAACGTCCCAGGAACGCGTTTCTTCCACACCGCCGTATGGACGGGCACCGAGATGATCATTTGGGGCGGCTTCACCGCGACCGGCGGACGATACAATCCGGCGAGCAATTCGTGGACGGCAACCAGTATGACTGATGCGCCGGCAAGCCGTTCATCACATAGCGCTGTATGGACGGGCGTCAGGATGATTGTATGGGGCGGCTCAGACCTAAACACTGGAGGCCAATACGACCCGGCCACGAACTCCTGGACTGCTACCAGTACTACCAACTCCCCAGCGCTGCGAAGTGACCACACAGCGGTCTGGACCGGCGCCGAAATGATCGTCTGGGGCGGTCGAGCAGGCACATCACCCAACAATACCGAATTCAATTCCGGCGGACGATACAACCCGGACACTAACACATGGACAGCAACCAGTACCACCAGCGCCCCTAGCGCGCGCTATTCGCAAATTGCAGTGTGGGCAAGCAATCAAATGATCGTCTGGGGCGGGTTAGTGGGCGGCGCCACCCTCACAAGACTCAACACCGGTGGGCGCTACACTTTCACTGCCACGCAAGGTTCGCTCGCCAGCGTCTCCGCAGCCAGTTTCCTCGGCGCGGAGATGGCTGCGGAATCCATCGTCGCCGCTTTCGGCCAGAGTCTGGCGACCGCGACGGAATCAGCCGCCGCGCTTCCCCTGCCCACCACGCTCGCGGGCACGAGTGTTCGCTTGCGCGACAGCGCGGGGGTGGAACGCCTCGCTCCGCTCTTCTTCGTCTCGCCGGGACAGATCAACTATCTCATGCCGCCGGGCGCGGCCAATGGCAATGCGACGGTGGATGTGACGCGAGGTGGGACGCTCGTGGCGACTGGCGCAGTCCGTCTCGCGCCGGTTGCGCCGGGGTTGTTCGCCGCCAATGCCAACGGGCAGGGCGTCGCCTCGGCCGTGGCGCTGCGCATCAAGCCCGATGGTTCGCAGAGCTTCGAGCCCGCAACGCGCTTCGATCAGGCGCAGAACCGTTTCGTGGCTGTACCGATTGATCTGGGGCCAGAGACCGATCAAGTCTTCCTGATTCTGTTCGGCACGGGCTACCGCGCACGCAGTTCGTTAGCGGCCGTAACGTGCCAGATCGGCGGCACGGCCGCGGAAGTCTTGTTCGCCGGAGCGGTGCAGGGCCTGGCTGGTCTTGATCAAGCTAACGTGCGCTTGGCACGATCGCTGGCCGGGCGTGGCGAAGTGGATGTCGCCCTGACGGTAGATGGCCGGGCGGCGAATCGGGTGACAATCGTTATTGCGGGGGGCGTCACATTGTGACGCCGAACATCAGTTGCGGTCTTGATCTTCTGCGCTTCGATTTAGTGAATCGGATTGATCACGAAGTCGGAAACACTTTGAAATCGTCCCGCGTGTGGCACCGGCCGCACGAACCGCCGCCTTCGCTTCCCGGCTCGCCGCTGAAGACCTTGCGCCCGTAATGGACCCCACCGTCGTGACAACTGAAACATCCACGACCGCTGCGTTCTCCGGGACTCAAGTGTTGTTTGACTCTGAGCGAGGTTGGGGTTGGCTGGTTGTAACCGCCATTGATCGTATGGCAGGCGTTACAGTCGCCATTCACATAACCGACGTGCGCTTTGTGCGTGAATTGCGCGCCGTAAGCCCGGCTGACGTATTTGGCCGAAAACGGCTGGACGTTCGTCGTCGTTTGAGTGTGGCAAACGACGCAGCCCGATTTCTGACTTCCCTTCTGATCACCGCTCTTCGGCGAATGGCAAACGTAACATTCGGGGTGCGAAGCGATGGTCAAGAACGATGGCTTCGCGGTCTGTTGATGGCAGAACGCGCAATCGAGTTTCTGCCCGTTGTTCGGCAGCAGGTAAGTCACGTGCAGTTCGTGCTGCTTCGCGTCGAAGAAGGCGTTGTAATCGTAACGCTGCGGGAATTCGCGTTGCGGAGGCCGCGCGTTCAAGCCCTGCTCGGTATTGTGGCAAATGGTGCAGGTTAGCTGCGGCTTGGAAGTGAACTGAAAGATGTGGCATTCGACGCAGGCTTTGTGGCCGGGGAATTTCAAGCTGAGTTGTTTGTTGCGGTCGGTCGTGGCGACGATGCCGGCGGCGATCTGCCGGGCGTCCGGACGTTCGTGGCACGAATCGCATTTCAATTCGCGGGCGAAATTAGTGTTCGGGACTTTGACCAGTCCCTGGTGCGTCTGGTGCGTGAAGCGCTCGTAGTTGATGGGGGTTTGAGGCGGCGCCTGGCCAGCGGGCGTCGGCTTCGTTTGTTGTTGCTCAGCCGACACGAATGAACGCCACAGAACAATAATCAAGCAACAAAACACGAAGGCCGGTTTAATTTTGGAGGTCATCATACAAATCGTGGGACGATCAGATCATTGCGTCAAAGCCCAGTGCGAACTCTATTGCCTCACGCACCTCTCGCATCCGATCCAATGACAAATGTGTCAGGAAGGAATCAAGGCTGTTTTTCTGAATTGTCTGGAGATTGTCTGTATTTACCACACAGTCAGCCAGCACACCATCCTCTTCCGGTGTAAGAGGGACTTCTGAGGGAATTCCGCGAATTACACTCGTGATTGGCGCAACTGTAATTCCGGTTAGATAAGGGATCACCGAATTGCGCGTCAAAATCAACACCGGTCGGCGCTTGTCAGGCGGACGAAACGTATGCCAGTAAATATCTCCTTGATTCACATCTCCCCCCACACCCGAACGGATTCACACTCATCAAACTCATCGGACGCGACCGGGCGCCGCAAGTATCCTTCCTTATGCTGTTGTTCGAGGAGCTTGATTTCGTTTCTGCGCAACGCCGTTTCCAGAGCCTCGCGCAAGAATTCATCGCGCGTCATAGCCAGAGATTGTGTGACTCGATCAATCTCGGCCAGCAAAAATTCGTCTATTGAAAACTGAATGGTCATCATAATTCACACCCAACAGAAGATGAGATGACCGCAGTTTAACACACAGATCAGTCAACGCGCCGCGCTCGCGCGAGAACTTTTGAGCCACGCTGACAACGCGATCATCTCCTCTGTCACCCAATCGCCGCGCCGTGGCCTTAGCTGCCGCAGATCGAACCGCGCCTGCTTCTCGATATGACAGGCAGAGCAGGGACTGATCGGCGCCTCGGTGCCCGGCTTCTTATCCCGGTAGCTTCTGTGACACTCAATGCAGCCGGCCTTGTTCGCCGTATTCGTGCTGCCTTTCACGCCGTGATAAGCCTGCTCTACATCAATGCCTCCGCCCTTCTTCGACGTGTCCGGATGATCGGCTTCCTTGTGACAGGTAACGCACTTCAAGACCGCTTCCATCCGGGCGTCTTTGTTGGTGTGATGGCAATCCTCGCACCGCTCGGAATAGTTCGGCTTGGTGTGGTTTCCGTGGTTGAAGTTTTCGACGACGCCCCACTTGGCGTGCTGGCCCCAGTGCGGACTCTCTTTCGGATCGCCCAGTTTGATAATGCCCATCGGCACGGGCTTCGTGGCCGCCGGAGTCGCAGGCGCCGCAGCCGGTGTCGCCGCTGGCGTCGTTGGCGCGGGCGCGGGCGCTGGTGTGGGCTTGGGCGGCACAGGCGTTGGCGTTGGCGTCGGAGCAGGAGTCGGAGCAGGTTCTGGCCTCGGCGTTGGAGTAGGCGTCGGCGCAGGCTCTGGTCTCGGTGTTGGCGTCGGAGCGGGTGTTGAAGCAGGCGCTGGCTTCGGCGTCGGTGTCGGTGTCGGCTCAGGCTTCGGCGCAGGAGCTGTCGCTGGTTCAGGCTTTGGCGTCGGCGTGGGAGTCGGCGCTGGCGTCGGAGCAGGCGTTGGAGTCGGCGGCGTTGGCGCTGGCGGTCGTGTCACCGCCGCAATAGTCGTCCCAGCCGCTACTGGCGCTTTCCCGGCGAAATGGTTTGGCGGCGGCAGCGGCACGCCCTTCGCGCCGAACTCTCTGATCGTCGCCAGCGAGTGACAGTAATTGCACTTCGATGTTTCCAGCCTCACCGCGCCCTGGTTCACGGTCTGCATCTCTTTATCGTGACACTCAACGCAGCTTGCGGCGGACGGTTGCTTCTCTTTGGTCTTGCGGTCTTCGAGGTAAAAATCCGACCGCGTGTTGGCCGACTTGCCGGTCACGTGGCACCTCAGGCAATCCTGCACGGTCGTGCCCACCTGTTCGTCGTGCGTCTTGTGGCTGTAAGGCAACGGCGATTTCACTCCCGTTTTCGCCGGATTCAATTCGGTGTTGACGATCTGGCGCGCGAACCACAACGCGGCCAGTTCCGAACCTTTGACCGGGCGGTCGTCTCTCAGCGGTTTGCCAGTCGCCTGATGACAGCCAGTGCAATTGGTCGCAAAAGTATTTTTCGGATCGGGTTTGTCTTTCTTCGGCGGGGCGACGATCTTCGGGTCGAAGTGGCAGACGAAACAATCGGGATGCCCCGGCGCGCTCATCTTCACGCCCGCCGCGAAATTGATCTTGGCCACGCTGACCTGCGACTGGTTTTCGGTATGGCACGAGGCGCATTCAAACTTGTCCTTGTCCAACCCCTTGTTGGCCTTCGCGTCATTCTTCGAGTCGAAGAATTTGACCCGATCCTTCAGCGGGGTATCAACCGCGTACTGCTGGAAGAAATCAACGTGCTCGCTGTGCGAATAATAATCGTAAAACTGCGACACGCCGCCGCCGTCCGGATTGGGAAACCGGCGGATGTTGGTCTTCATCTTTTGCGGATTGACGACCATCGAGTCGTGGCAGATCAGACACGTGTCGCGCTCGAATTTCGCGCCGGTGAAAGCGTGACATTCAGCGCAAGCCGAATGTGTTCTTTCATTCGCCAATCCGTCTTTGTGGCTCGGATAAGCCGCCGTGACGGTAATGTCGTGTTGATCTTTACCCAGTTTGTCCTTGATCGCCGTGCCGTGACAGTAATTGCATTCAATTTCGATGGATTGGTTGGCGCTGATCAGGCTTTTGACTTTTCCGGCGTGAGACGAGTGTTTGAATTTCGAGAATTTCGATGGCGGCGCCGAACGTCGCGGCTGCGCGCTCGCCTCGGGAAACAGATCAATACCTCGCCACAGACCGCAGGCGAGCGTGAGAAAGAGAAGGACAACAATTTTTTTCGTCATCGCTGCGGGGTTCCTCGGGTTGTGAGGGGCCAGATTCTTGAAGCAACTAATTGTGGAGGCCGCGAGCGCCATCGCTCGCGGCGCAAGTCTTCTACGGAATATTCGGATGGCGCGGATATTTCACCCACGGCAGCCGCACGCCGCGCGGCGACATTTGATCTGCGCGAACAGTTTCAGGCGTCTTGAAACCTTCGGCGCCAGTATCAGCGATGATGTCGTCCTGATCAATACCGTCGCCGCTGATGCCGATGGCCCCGACCAGCACGCCGTTTTTGAACAGCGGCACGCTGCCCGCAAAAATCTGAATGCCATGGGGCAAATTCGGAATTGGCGTGCAACTCGACACGGGATTGCCGCTCAGGATGTTGACCAGCGCCCCTTTGACCAGCGCTATCTGCAAGCCGTCGTTGAATGGACTCCAGACGCCGATCGGTTTTGAGAAAGGCCCGTTCACCGTGCCGTTGATCCCGTCGGGGAAAAACGGGCGTGAAAGAAAGCCCTGCGCGCGATTGCTGAACGCGAAGCGCCCGTCGAGCATCACGCCGTCGGCGGCGGCGGCGTCAACGAACTTGCCGAAGCCCGCCGCGCGCAACTGCGATCCAGCCGTCGCCAGGCTGAAGAAAGCCGCCGTGCGGGCTTTCTGCGCGCTCACGTCGAAGCCGAAGGTCGGCGCGTCGTCCGTGCTGAAAATTCCCAGCACCGCTCCGCTCGTGTCAACCACCGTGATATTGACTTCCGCAGGCGTGCCGATCGGGCGGCGGATCGCAGCGCGCGTGCGGTCGGCCTGCTGCGCCGCCTGCGTGATGATCCGGGTGACGTCGTCCACGGTCAGGCTTGAGACTGCACTGGCCTTGAACGGGAAGAATCGCGGATCAACGCGCCCGACCACTCCGCCGAGCGTGAGCGGCGTAAACCGCGACGCTTGCTGCGGGCGGATCGGGAACATTGGATCAACTGAGCCAGGCAGGCTCGCAAACGGCGGCGCGGGGCCACCCGTCTGCGGTACGTTGACGTAAGGAAGCGTCATCCCATCTACCTGCATCGTGTCGATGCGGAGGATGGGCGCTGGCTCGAAACCGAAGGTTCCGGCCACTGCGATTACCTCTTCGGTGGCTTGATCGAAATCCTGCGGGTTGATGTCAACCGAGTAAAGTCCGTCGCCTTCGACGCCGATCCCCCCGACAGCCACGCCGTTTTTGTAAATCCCAACGCCGCCCGGGTCTCCCGATAGTCCCAACGGTAGCATCGGCAGAATGTCCGAGCAGGGGAGCGACGAAAACTGCACCCCGAAGAGTGGCCCGCCTACTTGAGTGGAGATGAGCGGCGGAAAATTCTCCTGAATGATGAAACTCGCAGTGCGCGTCGAAATCGCGCTGCCCTGTGTGCTGAAGAACGCCGCGGTGCCGGCCTTCGAGATCGCCGCGAACGATGCGGGCACGTCCACGTTCTGCAATCCGTCGGGGTCGACCGGTTTGAGTTGTTGCCGGTTCAGGAGGTTGAAGGCGCCGATGCGCGTCGTCGCCGGCGCGCCGTTCATCCGAAACACGCCGAGCGTGTTGCCTTCCCGGTCAACCACTGCGACCGTGACGTTCAAACCGACCTGCTGCGCTCGGGCGACCGCTTGCGCGATGATCGTCTGGACATCGGCCGCGCTCAGCGTGTTCGGCGAGGGCTGCGCCGCCGGCTGCATCAGCAGTTGAACCGTGTTGCTCACGCGGCCTTCGGCGACGATCGAGACGTCGGTCATCCCGCCGGGCATGTTCGTCGGGATCGGAACGTTGATTTGGTCGAGTCCGGCGAAAGAGCCTTGCGCGCCAGCGAAGGTCGGCGTGATCTCCGCGCCGCCGATGCGCACGCGCAGGTTCGACGCGCGGCGCAAACCTGTTCCGAACAGCAGCAGGTAATTCGGACGCCACACGGCGCCGCAACCGACCGCGCGCGCGCTGCCATCGGCGTTCACAACAGTTTCAAAATTCACGCCATCGTAGGTCGTCAGCGCGACGGGCAATCCCCGGCCGTTGTAGGTGGCGGTGAAGACCGCCGGCGACGAATTGGCGATCTGCAACTGGCCTTGAGAAACGACACCATTGCCATTGGTCACAGTGATCTGAGCCGCGCCTTGCATAGCCTGCTCGGGGATCAGGTAATTGATCTGACCTGGCGAGACGAAGAACAACTGCGCCTGATGCTGGACGTTGGCGCTGTCAATCAATCGAACCGTGGTACCCGCAAGTTGTGTGGGAAGCGGAAGAGTTTGCGCCGATTCGAGCCGCGTTGCGAGATTGGTTCCGAACGCAGCGCTGATGGTTCCCGGCGCGAGCGGGTCAAGGAAGCTGGCGGCATTGACGCTGACCACCGCCGCCACAGCGGCTTGAGCCGTGGATCGGGAATGATCAGCGGATTGTTTTATGGTGATTGCCCAAAGCGACAAGGAGATTATTACTGCGGGAGCGAGAAAGCGAATACTAAGCCGGAATCGTAAGCGCATCTTCTAAATCCTCTGACATTTGCATTTCCGTGGGAAGCTTTGGAAAAAATCTCAAGACGGGGGTGATGGAAAACTGGCTACAGCTCTAAATCGGCGACGACTATAGCCCTGAGCGGCGCATCGCCGCAAGAAAAAATTTCTTGAATCTGTCTCATTAGACGCGTTAGAAATTCTGTGATTGACTTGGCTCGAAGGGCTATGTTATCAACAGTACCGATCCAGTTCCCCTAGCCGTTCGTTGATTCTATTACTGAAATTACTTCGGCTCCCGTTTTCATCTACACACTGCCCCGGCGTTGCCGTACTCACGTCGTCTTCTTTTAGCTCGCTCTCTTTATCACTTCTTCTGAGGAAAATTTTTCGGAGGCTATTCGGTGCGAGGATTTATATCTTTTCTTGCGTCTATTTTTTGCGTGACATTCGGCGTGGCAAATGTTTATGCGCAACAGCAACCGAGCGATTCGAAACAAGCTACCCAGGAATTCGCCGAAGCGTTTTCGCGACATTTAAACCGCGAACTGCCACGCAAGCTTTCTCAACTGCCGTCGCAATCATCACCACGTCAATCCACACAAAGATCAGAGCAACCGCGCCCGTCCGAGCAGATGGCGGACGTGACGCCCGAACTACCGCAGCAGCCAGGAACCCCGCAGGATCAGGGCGAACGGCCACGGCTTCGATTCCCGGAAGACAAACCGCTCGGAGCCTCAGGCCCGTCGCGCGACAAGCGCAAACCTGACATTGAAGACGCCGATTTTATGGTGGTCCAGGATCGCTGGCGCGTCGGCGTCCCGGAAGACCCACGATTCCGCAAAGGCGACCTCCTCAATCCCTATCGCCAGAACGTCCTCAAGGGCGATTATCCGATCATCGGCAATGACATTTTCATGAACATCTCGCTCGCCAGCGAGACCACGTTCAACGTCCGCCGGCTGCCCGTGCCGCAGGGACTCAGTTCCAATCTGCCCGGCAGCTTTGAATTTTTCGGCCGCGGCCGCCAGGAGTTCTTCGACCAGGATTTCATCTTCTCCTTCGATATCTTCAAAGGCGACGCTTCGTTCAAACCCGTTGACTGGCGCTTCAAAATCACGGGCATTGCGAACATCAACCTCCTGAGGGCGCGCGAGAACGAAATCGTCAACGTTGACACGCGCGAAGGCAAATCGCGCCTGGACGGCTTCAACGCCATTGAAGAAGCCTTCTTCGAATGGCGGCTGGGCGATACGACCAGGCTCATACCGTTCCTGCGCGGCAAAGGCAGCCAGGACGGGCGCTCGCCGTTCTTCGACACGACCTCAATGCGCCTGGGCATCCAGCAATTCACCAGCGACTTCCGCGGCTTCATCTTCAGCGACTCGAACCTCGGCGCGCGGATATTCGGCAACTTCGCGTCGAACCGGTATCAATACAACCTGGTCTATTTCAACATGCTGGAGAAAGAGACCAACAGCGAACTCAACACGATCAACTTCCGCAAAGCCCGGTTCCGCGACCAGAAGGTCTACATCGCCAACGTCTTTCGCCAGGACACGTTCGTCAAAGGCTACACGCTCCAATTCAGCGCGCATTACAACACCGACCAGCCGAGCCAGCGCACCGATGAAAACGGATTGCGCGTGCGCCCAGCGCGCGTCGGCGTCATCACTCCGCATCACATTCGATCAGGCTACCTGGGCGTGACCGGCGACGGGCACTTCGGGCGGATGAACATCACCCACGCTTTCTATCAGGCGCTGGGCCGGGACACTTTCAACCAGATCGCCAAGCAGGCGACCCGCATCAACGCGCAAATGGCCGCCGCCGAAGTTTCGATAGACTTCGACTGGCTTCGTTACCGATTGGCGGGCTTTTACTCTTCGGGCGATTCGGATCCGATGGACAACACGGGGCGCGGCTTCGACGCGATTCTGGACAACCCGAATTTCGCCGGTGGCCGGTTCAGCTTCTGGAATGCGCAGGGCATTCGTTTGACGCAAACCGGCGTGGCGCTGGTCGAACCGCGCAGCCTGATCCCGTCTCTGCGCAGCAGCAAGATCGAAGGCCAGTCGAACTTCGTCAATCCGGGGCTGACGCTTTACAACGCGGGCATTGACATTGACGTAACGCCGAAGCTGCGCGCTTTCATCAACTACAACTACCTGCGCTTCAATCGCACCGAGCCACTGGAACTCGTGCTGTTCCAGAACAGCATCCGCCACGAAATCGGCCACGATCTGGGCGTCGGATTCATCTATCGCCCCTTGCTGAACGAAAACATCGTGATTGTCGCTGGCGCGTCGGGATTGAGACCCGGCGTCGGGTTCACGGACATTTTCACCTCGAATTGCGATGGCACGCCGCAAGGATGCGGCGCGGGTAGTCCGACCTTGTGGTCAACATTTTTGAATGTGAAATTTGTGTATTGATTCTCCCCTGGTCATTTCCATTTGCGGCAAAAAGAGCTATGAATCAAGTAAGCAAAGTCAATCGTGTCAAAATCATCTTTCTGTTGTGCCTCGCATTCGTCACCGCCTTGAGCTACGGATTGTCTAACCGCAAAACTGAAGCCGTTTCTTCAGCCGCCAGCAAAGTGGTGGTCGGCCGCACAACGGGAGACGCAGGGCAACAGCAGTCCCCACAGCAATCACAACAGCAGACGCAGACGCAGGACAAGGTCAATCCGCGAAGCGCCGGCTGCGTTGTTTGCCACGTCGGGACCGAATCAATGCACTTTGACGGCGACGATGAATTGGACATCGGCTGCGCCGATTGCCACGGAGGCGACGCGAACGAGACCCGTGACAAGGAGAAAGCCCACGTCCAGCCGCGTAATCCCAAACTGTGGAAATCAACGGCCAACCCCGAACAGTTGAACGCCGCCTGGCTCAAAGAGAGCGATGAATTCATTCGCTTCATCAACCCTGGTGATTTCCGCGCCGCCGACATCAGTTGCGGCAAATGCCACGAGCGCGAGGTGATGTGGATGAAGAAGAGCATGATGACGCACGGCGGGATGCTGTGGGGCGCGGCGCTTTACAACAACGGCGCGTTCCCGATGAAAGACGCCCGGTTCGGCGAAAGCTATGGCAAGGACGGGCAAATCCAGGCCGTCTTCACCAACCCCGGTCCGACCGTCGACGAGACATTGCTCAAAGGCATCCTGCCTTACTTGATGCCCATTCCCCGCTGGGAAATCATGCAGCCCGGAAACGTGCTGCGCGTGTTTGAACGCGGCGGTGAGATAAAAGGTTTGCCTTCGGACATCGGCAGCCCGAATCCGCTCGATCTGCCGGGTAAACCGGAAGTCAAATTGAGCGACCGCGGCTACGGCACAAAGCTAAGCACCGATCCGGTGTTCCTCGGTTTGCAAAAGACGCGGCTGCTCGATCCGTTGCTCTCGTTCCCCGGCACGAACGACAATCCGGGCGATTTCCGTCAATCGGGTTGCACGGCCTGTCACGTCATTTACGCCAACGACCGCGATCCGAAACATTCCGGGCCTTACGCGCAATACGGCAATACTGGCTTGACCGTCACGCTCGACCCGACCATCCCGAAAGGAGAACCGGGGCATCCCATCAAACACCAGATGACCAACGGCATTCCTTCCAGTCAGTGCATGAACTGCCACATCCATCCGGGCGGAAACATGCTGACGAGCTATTACGGGATGATCTGGTGGGACAACGAAACCGACGGCCAGTTGATGTACCCGGAAAAACAACCCAACCTGAGCGAAGAGCAGAAGGAGATGATTGCGCGCCGCAACCCCGAAGGCGCGGCCATTCGCGGCTTGTGGGGACAGGATCGGGATTTCCTCCAGAAGATCTGGACCGACATCAATCCGAAGGCCACGCGCACGCAGTTCGGTGATTTCCACGGCCACGGCTGGGTCTTCCGCAACGTTTACAAATCCGACCGCAAAGGCAATTTGATGAGCGCGCGCGGCGCGAAGATCAAACCCGACGATCCGGACAAATTCAAAAAGGCCGTCCATCTGGAAGACATCCATCAGGCCAAAGGGATGCATTGCGCCGATTGCCACGTGGGCACGGACGTTCACGGCAACGGCAACCTGTACAACGAGCCGCGCGCGGCAATCCAGATTGATTGCATTGATTGCCACGGCACGATTGACAAACCCGCGACGCTCCTCGCTTCGGGGCCAGCCGCAGGCACGGGCCGGTTCAAAGGCAAGATCGTGACTACGCCGAAAGACCTGACGAAAGTCAAAGCGCGCAACGAACGCGGACGCCAGATTCCGATGTTCCAGCGCGCGTCGGCGGAGCGCCCGATCAAGAAGGTTGACGCCGAGGGCAAAGAAGTCGAATTCAAGAACGGCGAGATCATCCAGAACTCGCTGGTCGAGCCAGGCAAATGGTGGCGCGTCGTCCAGACGGTGGACACCGTCACACAAGGCAAGCGCGATTACAGCGAGGCTTCAGCCTGGGCCAAGCTGGTCACACGCGAAGGCAAATGGGGCGACGCGGCTGGTGATGAAAGTAAGCTGGCGCACGGCAACGCCAACATGACCTGTTACGCCTGCCACACCTCGTGGACGACCAGTTGCTTCGGCTGCCACCTGCCGATGGTCGCGAACCGGAAGAAGCCGATGCTGCACAACGAAGGCGACGAAAGCCTGCGCAACTACACGCAGTACAACTTCCAGACCCTGCGCGACGACATCTTCATGCTCGGCAAAGACGGCACGGTCACGGGGCGCCGCATCGCGCCCTCGCGTTCGACTTGCGCGGTGCTGGTCGGTTCGCAAAACCAGAACCGCGAGTGGCTCTATTCGCAGCAGCAGACGATCTCTGCGGAAGGTTACAGCGGGCACGCGTTCAGCACCTTCGTCCCGCACACCGTCAGCACTTCCCAAACCAAGGTCTGCACCGATTGCCACGTGTCGAAGACCAACGACAACAACGCGGTCATGGCGCAGCTCCTGATGCAGGGGACAAACTTCGTCAACTTCATCGGACGATTCGCCTGGGTCGCGACGGGCAAACACGGCATCCACGCGGTGGTCGTCACCGAACGCGACGAGCCGCAGGCCGTGATCGGATCCAGTTTCCATAAGATCGCTTACCCTGAAGAGTACAAAAAACATATCAAGCGCGAAGACCGGTTGACTGAGACGTACGAGCACACCACGAATCATGAAGCCCTCGGCATCCAGGTGCGCGGCGAATACGCCTACGTCGCCAACGGCCGCGGCGGCTTGCGCGTTTACGACATCGCCAACATCGACAACAAAGGTTTCAGCGAGCGCATCACGACCGCGCCCGTGTCGCCTTTGGGTCAGCGGTTTTACGTGAATACGAAGTACGCGACCGGCGTCGCTTCGCCTTCGACGCTGGCGGTTGATCCGACGCGGACACACCGGCCCGAAAACCAGGAAGCCGAGTACCGCGACGACAAGCAACCGATCCATCCGATCTACGCTTTCCTTTACGTGAGCGACAAGGAGGAAGGGCTGGTGGTCGTAGGCGATAAGAAGAAGGGCGTGGCGACGCTGCTCGATGGCAATCCGTCGAACAACTTCCTCAAACGCGCGCTGGCGTTCAACCCCGATGGCGCGCTCAACGGCGCGTCGAACATCACCATCGCCGGCATCTACGCTTACATCACCTGCGACAAGGGGCTGGCCATCGTCAACCTCAACAACCCGCTCGAACCGAAGCTGGTGACGATTCTCGGAGGCTTCAGCCAACCACGCGCGGTGCAGATTCAGTTCCGCTACGCCTTCGTGGTTGACGCCGAAGGATTGAAGGTGGTGGACGTCACGCTGCCGGAAAAACCACGCCTGGTCGAAGGCGCTATCGTGCCGCTGGCCGACGCGCACAACGTCTATCTGGCTCGCACCTACGCCTACGTCGCGGCGGGCACAGAGGGCCTGGTCATCGTGGACATCGAGAAGCCTGATAAGCCGAAGGTTGATCAGACGTTCAACGGCGACGGCAAGATCAACGACGCGCACGACGTGAAGGTCGGGATGACGGCGAATTCGCTGTTCGCCTATATCGCCGACGGCAAGAACGGGCTGCGCGTCGTCCAGTTGATGTCGCCGGAAGAGAACGAGTTCATCTTTGGCTTCTCGCCGAAGCCCACGCCGAAGCTGATCGCGACGTTCCCGCTCAAGGGCGAGGCGTTGGCCATCTCGAAAGGCCTTGACCGCGACCGCGCGGCGGACGAATCGGGCAACCAGATTTCGGTCTTCAACCGCCGAGGCTCGCGCCCATTCAACCTGGAAGAGATGCAGCGGATGTATCTGCGCGACGGCCAGCTCTACACCGTGACGGACGACCCGCCAGCGCGCCCACGCCGGCCAGCGGCGAACGCGGAGGTGGGCGGCGTCTGGCCGAAGCTGTCCGACATCACCACGTCCATCTGGTTCCGCGCTTTACTGGGCACGCTCCTGCTTGGCGGGATCGTCTGGACGGCGCGGCGTAGACAGTAATCAATAAAACAACCTTTTGATTGCGCGAGAGCGCCAAGTGACAAAGGCTTTGCGGGCACACTTGGCGCTCTTTTATTTTTCACGGAAGGGCCATTGCCTGAGCCAATCCAGGATGACACCGCTGAAACTATCTGAGTTATAATCCAGCCAGGAGACAGGCTATGAATCTGAAAAATATTTTGGCTGATATTCACGCGCTCGAAGAAGACCTGCTCGCCTTCGAGCGCAAATACGGTGTGCGCTCCGAAACGTTCTATGCCGCTTATGCCAGCGGCGAAGAACCGGAAGACGACAACTGGGTGCTGGATTTCAGCGAGTGGGCTAGCGTCTACCGGACCTGGCTCGCGCGCCAAGCGGACTACCGCAATGAAGTTCAGCGCCTACAGTGTAATTCACCTAGTCTTGCCGGGCTTATTAACGTGGCCGCATGAGTAACCCATTACGTTCCCCCGAAGATTACGAGCTTTTCCTTTACACGCTTGCCGACGAGTTCGAGTCCGTCCGCAGTTCCACGATGGCTTTCGTGCGGCGCGGCAGCGCGTTGGCGCGTGTGGCGGGTGAGATCGGCTTCGATCACGAAATTCGGTTGGTCATTCGAGAACGTATCCTTTACAGCCGATTACCCGCAGTGATTGACGAGTATGGGTATGAGGTTTGGAAAGGGGAAGAGAAACTCTATTGGTACGACTCACAACCTCATCCGGGAGATGAAAGCCTGCAAAGCACGCATCCACATCACAAGCATGTTCCGCCAGACACCAAGCACAACCGAATCCCTGCGCCGAATATGAGCTTCGAGCAGCCGAACATTCCCGCGCTGATCGAAGAGATCGAGGAACTGATCGGAACCATCAAAGGGTCATCACAGGATTTGCAATGAGCGCTTTGACAATAAACATTCAGGAAGCTGGGAACCAGTGGCAGCGTCTGCTGGCGCTGGCGCTTGGCGGCGCTGAGATCATCTTCACACTGGATGGTAAACCGGTGGTGAAACTGATTCCCGTTACACAGGAAGAGCCGGTTTCAGTATCACCGAAAAAACGAGTCTCCGGCTTGCATCGCGGGCAGATCTGGGTGAGTGATGATTTCGACGATCCCTGGGTATTAGAACCGGAAGCCAAAACCAAAACTGAGTCGTAGAATGAATTCCGGGAGATAGAAAACGATGAATGTAGAGACGGGAACAACCACAATTTACGATGTGCTTGCGCTTGCTCGCGCACTGTCTGATTCAGACCGTTATCGTTTAGCGGAACTGCTCAGCCGCCAGCAGGACGAGCCTTTGCCGGAGCAGGTTTCAATTGATGAGGCGATTGAGTTGTATCTGGCGGATGCTTGCAGTTTGGGGCGGGCGGCTGAAATAGCAGGCGTGACTCGCTGGGACATTATTGATCGGCTGAAGGAGCGCGGTATCCCAATCATCGCAGCAGGCGCTGAAACGGCTGAAGAGATGGACGCACTGGCGGAGGAGCTCAGGCGAGAGGGAATCCTGTGATCGTCATCAGCGATACCAACCTCCTCAGTTCGCTGGCGGCTGGCAATTCGTTTCCCTCGCTCGCTCGACTCTTTGCGCGAGCCAAGCTGGCCATTCCACCAACCGTGCAGGAGGAATTACAAGCGGGGCTGGACAGAGGGAATACTTATCTTCAGCCAGTTATCCAGGCCATCCTGACGCGTCAGATCGAAGTTATCCCGCTGTCCGCTGAAGAAGAGCTTCTGACTTTCAACTACCCGAGCAATCTCGATGAAGGCGAACGGGAAGCGATTGCGCTCGCGCAAACACGCAAGGCCACCTTGCTGTGCAACGATAGAGACGCGATTCGTTACTGCAAACAGCGCAGCATCCGCGTCCTCAGCCTCGTCAATATTCTTCGTCGTTTTTGGGTGGAGCAGGTAATGTCACAGGATGAAGTGCGCGACCTGATCGGAAGGATGGAACAAGTCGAAAATCTCTCCCTCACCTCCCAGCAGATGACTGAAATTTTTCTGGTGAAAGCCTGACTGTGGTGAATGTGGCATTGGCGTTGACATCGGCAATCGCGCGCGCCACCGGCTCGTCGCCGAAGCTCACCTGCGGATTCGCGATTGAGCGACCAGCCGCCACGCCGAAGTGGATCGTCATCAGCGATTGCGCGCCCGCCGCCAACCGCTCTCCGGCGGGCAGCGCCAACACAAAGCCTATCCGCCCGCTCGCCGCCTGCCGGGTGTTGACGAAGAACGCGGCGTGGCCGAGTTCCCCGCTTAGCGTCGCTCCCGCAAAACGCGCCCGCCTCGGATCGAAATGCAGGCTGAAACCGAGCGCGTTCTCGCCGCCTCGAGCGTCGAGTTGAATTGTCGGAGAGTTGATCCGATCAGAACGCTCCGAAGCCTTCGCGGCGCTCACAACCCGCAACTTCACCGACTCAGGCCACGGCGCCGCTGTGCTGATTCCATTGCTTTTCATTGTCACTGCGACCGAAGCTGGATTCGTCGGGCCTCCGGCGGGCACGACCGAATCCAGACCCGCAGCGTACCGGCCAGCTTGCACCCAATCGGCGACGGTGAGCCGGCCATCGCCCAAACTGTTCTTCGGCGCGCAATCGGCGCGTTGGAATTCGCTGCCGTTCCCCGCCACGTCGAGTCCTGAGACGAAACGCCCAATCTGCGTCCAATCGGCAGCAGTCACCGTCCCGTTGTTGTTGCCGTTCGGACGCGGCGCGACGTCGGCTTCGTAACCCTGGATGATGACCGTGAAGCTGAGCGCATTGGACATGCCGCCGCCCGGCGCCGGAGTGAAGACCGTCACGCTCGCCGCGCCAGCCACGCTGAGATCGCTGGCCGGGATGCTCGCCGTCAAGCGCGTCGTCGAGACGAAGCTGGTCGCGCGATCCACGCCGTTCCAGCGCACGACCGAGCCGGTGTTGAAATTGCTCCCATTGACCGTGAGCGTGAAAGCCGGGCTGCCTCTCAGCGCCGAGTTCGGACTGAGGCTGGCGAGCGTGGGCGTGAGCGCGGGCGCGAACAAGACCTGGTCGTGGTTGCCGGCGGTGTTGTGATGATGAAGCAACAACGCGCCGCGCGAGCCTGCCGCGTAAAAGTCGGCGCGGTTGTATTGCACAGGGATCGTATTGCCGGGCGTGTCGAAGTAGAAGGTGAAATTGCCGAAGCTCAGTCCGGGCTTCGCCGCGTCGTAGGTGAGACGTTTGCTCCGATCTAATTCTACATTTTGATTTTCCGCTGTGACCAGGACTCTGGTCTTGACCTGATAATCAAACCGGGCATTGGCATCGGTCAGTCCCAAGTCAGCCGCCGCCGCGGGCAAGACAATGACGTTTGTGTTGTAAGGCGCCGAATTGTATGAGCTGGCGCGGGCGCTGTTCAGGAAATAAAACCTCGACCGAGTGGCGCCGGTCGCCAGATTCCGCACCGTAGCCGTAAAGATGTCGCTCTGGAAACCATCACGTGATATTGAGGAGCTTATAACTTCGTAGTCATCCGCCCCATCCCGATTCGCATCAATCGAGACTACAAACCGGACCTCGTTGGGCGATGACCAGTTGCCATAAGTGGCAATGCCGAAATAAAGGACTGTGTCGGCGATGTTTCCTCGCAACTTGAAGTCGCTCCTCACGCCGACGTGCTTCAAATCCCACGGATCGCTGATTGCGGCGTCGTTGCGATCACACCGGCTAAAGCTGCGTTATTGATGGCGACAACGCTGGGATCCTCTGGGCGGGTAAAGGGGCGTTGGAGCGACATATTGATCACATCCAGATGATCGGAGAAATCGCCATCAGCGTTCGGATCTACTGCCCATTCGACCGCATTACTGACCACAGATAAGGATAGACCGCCACTATCGGACAGATTTCTCCCACAGCCGAAAACCTTGAGCGCAGATAAAGTCGCCTTCGGAGCCACACCCGGACCAATCTTCAGAGATGTAAATGGAGTTGTCGTGTTGTACGGGCCCGCGTAGGTCGATCCATCAGAGTTGACGCCTTGACCGGCAGCAATGCTCGCCACATCAGCGCCATGACCAAAACAATCCATCGGGTCCGGATCGGGGCGAGGAATACGTTTGGATGGATCACTGCTCCCAGCATCGTAGTCGTCGCCGACGAAATCGTAGCCTCCCGCGATCTTTACACCTGGGAATCCAGGCGCATCACCGATGATCGTGCGGTCATTGCTCTCATAACCCGTGCCCGGCCCACCGAAGTTCCGATGCAAGTAATCAATCCCGCTGTCAATGATCCCGATCTTGATCCCTTCGCCGCGCACGCCCATTCCGGTAGTCCAGGCCGTTGGCGCGCCGATGAATGGCACAGCATTGTTGGCGCTCAGATAGAGCACGCCGTCCGGATGAACCGCCTTCACGCCCGGCAACGCGCGAATCTCGTCCAGCTTGCCCGCTTCGACCTGCAAGGCGACGCCGTTGTAGACGCGCTGCAGGCGGCCAGTGATGGTCGCGCCGATGCGCGAACCGGCCAATTCACTGACCAGCGTTTGTTGCGCCTGCTCGATGCGCGCCAATTGCGCCTGCGCCGCCGCCGCCGGTTCGACTGCCCGCGCCGCTGTGTTCTCTCGCGCTTGCGCGTAGACTTCCACCGCCGGAGGGTCTTCAAGCTCGACTATGACTTCGACGAGATCAGTGGGTTGCGCGACGGGACGCCACGGAGAATCGGGCGGAAGACCAACCACAGGATCGCTGGCTATCGCGCCAGCCGGCGGTTGCGCGGCTCCACCCTGTTGCGCCTGAATCGCAGGGATTGCGAGCGCAGCGAGGATGAGCAGAGTAATGAATGTCAAACCGATCAACAGAGGCAGGTTTTGACTGATGTGCTTCATAGGATTTTCCTTTTGCTGCAAGCTTGTCTCACGAAGACTCAGAGGTCGAGCTACAAGCGCGACAACTCTCTCCCGATGCCGCGAGCTTGTCTCGCGGAGGCTCACGCTTCGAGCTAAGCGCGACGGCTCACTTCCCGGATGCCGCGAGCTTGTCTCGCGGAGGCTCACGCTTCGAGCTAAGCGCGACGGCTCACTCCCCGGATGCCGCGAGCTTGTCTCGCGGAGGCTCACGCTTCGAGCTAAGCGCGACGGCTCACTCCCCGGATGCCGCGAGCTTGTCTCGCGGAGGCTCA